>ERZ779877.2361-NODE-2361-length-14067-cov-4.725521_pt1 | contig 14067 bp, 22 predicted proteins | sample MGYA00511556_ERZ779877 | MGnify/ENA primary metagenome ERZ779877 (study PRJEB29588, sample SAMEA2159338) | human gut metagenome | biome: human gut; feature: human-associated habitat; material: faeces | place: Denmark | collected 2008/2010 ...
TATATTATTATTACTATCATAATATATATAATTTCTTCTTACTTCATTTTTCCATTTATCAATAGTATCTTTATTTAAACCTATTAATAAACTAAACTCTATAACTGTTGGGTATTTATTATACTTGTAACATAATCCGGTATACATATCCCATATATTATTTAATAAATCAATGTCGTCATAGTTTGGTTTATTATATTTAAACCATTTAACATTGATATATTTTATCATACCACTAAACAATGTGGTATTGTCTGTTATAGCTGCCGGGTCCGGAAGGTTATCAACGTATTCATCCGCAAGGCGGCACATATTACTTGCGTAATATTCTGTCCCGTTCTCGGCTTTCTCTGTGTTCCTGCTCGGAATGTAAGTTGTTTTTTTCGGCATCTGTTGGGCCTCCTTTCTGGAAATTAAAAAAACAAACGAAAATAAAATACATCAGGCGATTTGTTCTGCTCTGTGTATTTAGAATCATTTGTTCGTCGTGTGCCGGAATTCTCCGGCGATCATATGTGTTAAGATATATATATTGTTGTTGATGTCATCAACTATATCACATAGATTTATTTTTATCAAGTAAATATCAAAAATTAATATCGGGAATATTTTTTGATTTTCACTTGACAAAAGAGATAAAAGGGTGTATTCACGCGCGCACGCGCCCGCTCTCTCATATATAATACGACTGTAAAGGAGTATTATATATATTTTAATAACTAAATCTAATCTAATCTAAATCTAAGTCTCAGGTTACAATTTGTTACAGTTCTGTAACATTTTGTATACAAGTTGTATACATTTTGTATACAGAACCGCGCAACGCCTTATTTTACGGCATTTTTGAGCAATAAAAAAGAGCACCCGGAGGCGCTCAATCTTATTTATTTATCCGTTTTTTTACGTTCCCTCAGTTCTCGTATTCAATGAGATAGCGCCTGCCTTTGCAAGTACACGCGCCCCAGTCTCCGGATGGGTGTCCTTCACCACGCGCACATTGTGCAATAACCGCGCAATAATCCGCGATTTCTTCTTCGCTAAAATTGCCTGCTCTCATGCAATCGGCAATTTCTTCAAGTTCTCCCTCTCCTGGGGTGGTGAGGTCTTCCGCGTGGTAAATGGTGAATGTGCCATCTTTGAGACGGCGGTTGACTTCCGCCGGTGTGTTCCTGTCCGCCGTGAGGATTTCGCGTGCGGTTGGCTCGGCCTCTTCTTCCTCTCTTTCGCGTGCCTCTGCCACCTCATATATGGCCGCTTTGAGGTCGTCGAATGTTGACGGCTTTTCTCCATTGTGGCGCACTTCGTAGCAGTCGGCGCCCTCGTTTCCAAGATAATAATAATTGCTATCTTCAAATGGGTTTTCCGTAACGATCAAGCATACTTTCCCGGAGGCGCTAGTTGTAACTTCAACTTCCAGTGTTCCCAACTTCTCAGCTGCGAGGTTCTCCAAAACCTCAATATCTGTTCCTTCTAACATTTCACTTTGCCCTTTGCGCTACCTTGTAGTGCCCTTTCTTTATTTGATATATTCATTATAGCGCGGTTGTGCTATGCTGTCAATACCTTATTTTAAATTTTTAAAAATATTTGATTTTTTCGTCATCCGTCGGGATGACCTCCAGAATGTCGCCCGGCTGGCATCTTAATAATAGACAAATTCGGTTGATTATCTCAGGCGTTACCATTTCACCGGATCTGATTAGTGCCGCCGTCCTGCTTGACAATGTTTTGTTCTTCAATAATTGCGATTGAGAATATCCGCGCGCCTTGAGTGCTGCGAATATATCTATCTTATATTTCATCATATTATTATGTACCTCCATTCTGGAGCGGATCGGCTCCGGTTGAAAATCTTTAAATCTACTATATAGATTATAGCGCGAAATGTCAAGATAAATTTTTCAAAAAATATTTGCAAAAGCTATTGACATTATATCTTTTGTGCGCTATAATCAAGCTATCAAATAAGAAAGGGCAGCCGCAAAGCTGCAAAGGTAAAATAAAATGGTTGATTTAATTAGTTTTGAGGAAATTGCCAAAAAACATACTGCCGGCGAATATATAGCCGTCGGCGATGATGGCCGAGAATATCCGGCCTCATATGTTCCAGATTATACGCCGGACGGTGTGATGTTCTTCTGTATACCGGCATCTGTAAGTATCAAAGGCTATAAGGCCAAACCCGAACGGCACACGTTCGAGGCTATCGTATACGCCTATTTTATCGCAGAAATGGGAATGGAACCGATAGCGGCACGCCGAAAAGTTGACAATATGACAGATAAAGAACTTGAGAAGTTCCTTGATTAAGAAAGCGAGGTATATATTATGATAATAGAAACTTTAGAAGAAAAGGAAGCTAGAATTTTTAATTTTTACAAAAAAGATTTGGAAAAATTGGGCGGGATGCATGGGCAGATAAGGTTTAACGTCGTTGAATATGTCTGTTACTTCCCTGATATTAATCCGTTTGAGATGGCAAAGGCTTTAATGAATGATGGGTATAATGTTGTATTCGATGATTCAAGTATCAGCGCCGCCGAGAACGAAAGAAAACGGCGAAAAGTCGAAAAATTCGCATAATTAAGGCAAGCCGGGCGGCCATTGTCCGGGGTTCAACTCCCCGGATTGCTTTTAACCCCGTTATGGGGTATTATAAAATAAAAAGGAGGTCAACAGATATGACAAAAGTTGACATTGAAGAATTAAAGGAATTGAACTATGAGCAGGGTGCGGAACTCTTAACCGCTGCCGGATATGCCGAAAGCGACGGGGCCACGGCGGACGCATCAGACATAGCGGATTTCGTCCGGGATAATTATTGGAAACTCTACGATGAGGGCGGCGAAACAATCGATACCGTTTCATGGGTGGAATATTTTAATATTTTGAAACACAACGCCGGCGACCTTAACGACGAGGAAATAATCCGCGCCGGTTGGGAACGTATGGAGTATGTAGAGTAGCCGCCGCAGAGGATGCGCACCGGCTCATTGCCGGCGGCGGTTTTGTAGGGTAATTTTGCCCTAAATTAAAAAAAAGGAGGTCAAAATGGGATATCATGACATGGCAGGGCAAAGCCTTATTTTGCCCAAAAAAGAAAAATATACAATCAAGGACGTTAGAAGGCTTATCAAAGCCGGGTACAAGCCTATGGTTGCGCGATTTATTGTCTATTGTAGTGCCTTGTACCATTTCAAAGGAGAGCCGGGACACGTTAGCCCGAATTTGTGCGACAAAAAAACTTGATAAATAGCCGCCCTGGTGGATTTTGCCCCGGTTCAATTCCGGGGCGCGGTGTTACCGCCCAATGTGGGCGGATAAATTAATATTGCAGGAGGTAACGAAAAATGGAATTGCAATGGTATCACGGCCGCGAGGTCACGGAGCAGGAAAGGGAAGCAATTACGGAGGCAATCGGAAATTTTGTCTATGTCCTCAATGATGAAGACATTCAACGATGGATAGATGATAGCACCATTACGTTGAACGGTTGCCGAAACGGTAGAGATTGCGTGTGGGTAATTACCGAAAATTACGAATGCGCGGTGTACGTTGACAGCTTAACCGAATTGAGCGATAACGAGGTTAAAGAACAGCTATTATAAGGGGGCATCCGTGCCCCATTTTTTTCGTGCCGGTCTCCCCCGGCTGAAATTAAATATTGACTTGCGACTTTGGCCGGCTTATAATTGACTTAATTGTACCGTTCCGCGCTTTCGTGCCGGTCGGCCTATCGGTTAATTGTGCCATTTTCGCGGACAATTTACTGTGTCAAACTCTGCCATTGCGCACCGGATCAGATGAACAGCGGCAGCATTCTGACGGCGTGTGTCTTGTTCTTGCCGAGTAGTAGGACCAGTGTACCCAAAATCTGAAATTGTTCAGAACCGTCAAAAAAATTTTCGGAAATTTCACACAAAAATGAAAAAATGTTGAAAACGGTTTTTCGGGTGCCATATGCAAAGGTAGGGGGCGTATCAAGCAAGTTGACCCGAAAATTTTTTCAAAAATTTTTAAATTTTACGGAGGATATATATGCCGTTAATAAATCATCAAGGGGAGAGGATTTCCTACGAATGTGAAGATTTAATCAAGGAATTAGAGGATGATATTGCTGAATTTGGCGGCGATATGATAGTAGATGTCGTCACTATGAGGGCAAAAGGTGTAACCCTTTACATTGATTACAATTTTGTTGAAGAGGGGAAACCGCCATTTGAATTGAGAGAATATGAGAGCCACAAATTGATGAAAGCATCTATGCTGTTGGCTTTGTTGAAAATGGAAAATTCTATATGTTAAAAGGGATATGGTTTTTACCATACCCCTTATTTTTTTCACTCTATGAATGCTATCGGCGCATCGCCATCAAATAGTTTGCTGTCTACCCTCTGCCCTTTGTCCGCCCAAAAACACCGCACCTTTTCAAAACGTCTATGCTTTCTTACAATAGTGTATCGGTTATTCAATGAAAAAACAGTGCCGAGACAGTTGCGGCCGAATTTGTCTACCGGTATATATGCCGGCTCTGATAATTCTCCGGTTCGCGGTTCGTCATACTCCGTTAAGTCGATTATCTCAACACTTTGTATGTCACATAAATCGCCGTATTCGCCTAATGACGGATAAATCGGTGGATTAGTTAATGCCTTGCATATCGCATTCAAATCCTCATCATCAGCTTTGATGTAGATTGTCAGATTAAGGTCGGTAAGCATCGCATGATTTTTTATAGCTCCTACCCAACCGGTATGCGAGCCATTTTCATCGTCCGTGATTACGTCCCATCGCTTTTTTGCGTCCGCATTTACCGTTTTAAAATTATAACCGCCCTGCCATTCACGTCTGACCTCGGTATTCATAATTCCCTTGCCGGAAATAAAGAAGTCTAAAGGGTGATAGGATGTCCACTGGCATAAATTGTGTATCAGGCCACATACTGTACTGAATGGCGGTAATGGATAGCAATCTGCTCCGTTCGGTGCCATATGGTCTCTAAAATGTGCCATTTGTTGGAATGTCTTTAATTTTACCACTTTCATATATATTCGTACCTCCGAAAAGTAATAAAAGTCATAGATAGTCTATGACTTTTCCACAATGTGTCTATTTATTATATGATTTAAGTAAATCTTTACATTCCAAAATAGTTACTATTAATATTTGCTATTATAATACAGTGCAATCTGTTATTTGTCAACACTATTTTTTATCCGCCGTAGATATGATGAGTGCCTTTGCTCCGTATTCAGATTTCCCGATTTCTTCACGAATTTTGTTTTCAGTGATTTCTGGATTAGTTTTCTGCACTCTTTCATAAAGTGCCTTAAGGTCAATCATAATGCCCTCCTTAGTACATTTCTTATAATTTCCTCGGCCATATATACAATCTTCCTGCCATACAGCGACATAAAGTCGGCGACTATTTCCTCGGTCTTGATGTCAAGAAAATATCCGTACTCAAAAGCATATGCATGTGTGAGTTCGTGACATAAAACTTTATCAAACATACGGTCAGACAATCCTTGTTTAATGTATATTGTTTTAACATTGTTGTCCGTCACACCCAAAGTATATACACCGTCACTGCGGACTAGCAATTTATTATGCCCGTCTACGGCTTGTATTCGCCATAATGAGCCGTTTATCTCAATTACCATATATTTCCTCCAACATCATACAAACCGCCGTGATAACGTCAATATGCGCGTTACCACGGCATTGTAGTTACATCTTTGTGACTAATGTTGACAGTTTAGATTTTGCCAAGGCTTTCTCTTCTGCTGTCATACCGTCAATCATATCCGTAATGTCTCCGGCAAGTTCCTTGATGTACTCATCAAGTGCTTTCATCTTGTGCTCTTTATCTTCCTTTGTGTTCTCACGGTGCATATCCCTCGTTTCGGTGTAATGTCTCTTTGCCGTGTCGTAACGGCTTTCGGTTCTTCCGCTATCCATTGTTACCGGCTCTGTAAAGTACATTCTGCCATAGGATTTATCCATATCGCGGTACATCTCCGGTGTCATATGCCAATAAGGCGGTTCTTCATAACCGTGTCTGCCGACATATGTTCCCTTGCCCTTTGGCGCAAATCTTCCGGTTGTTTTATAGCGGTAATCGTCATAGAAACGTCTGCCACCATCTTCTTCCATTTCCTCTGTCAGAATACGGTAATACATAGCTTCAGCAAGGTCTTTGAGCATATCTGTAACTTTACCCATTTCGTCCGCGTCAATGTGCTCTGTTCCCTTGTCAAGTTCAGCTTTAGCACACTCTGAAAGTTTTTCTATCATATCGTGCATTCTTGATACGTCCATACTGCTACCTCCTAACCTACGCGATTAACCGTGATGTTGGCATTTGCCACACTGATTGCCTGCGTTGAAGTGTTCTTAACCGATATTTGTTCACAACATCCGCAAGGGAGCCATACATCCGTTGCCATAGCGACATTGTTAAACTCTGCTACTGCCGCCGGAGTAGAAATCGCAAGTGTTGATAAGTCCGGTTCTCCGTTTATTGCAATCGCAAGAGAGATTGCTCCGACCGTTCCGCCGGTAGGCACCGCGATATTACCGGAAAACTCTACTCTGTACTTTGCGCGACAGCTGTTAGTCGCACCTTTAACCTGTATCTGACCGCTACCGGCTCTATGCATAATACAACCTTTGTTGCAGCTAGATGTTGTGTCTGTGAATAACACATTGCTGTTTGCCGCTACAGTCTGTGCGGCAACTGTTGAAAATTCTGCCATAATTTTACCTCCAAAAAAATTAAGGGCAAACATTATAGTCTGCCCTTTATCTTCCCGACATTTGTGTCGGGAACATCAAGTAATACTGCGTAAGCAGACATAATCGAGTTGAACTCAATTAAGATACTCAATTATTCTGTTGCTAACATCCACATCCGGTATTGCATCCACATCCGTAAGCATAAGCGTTAGGATTAGGAACAACATATGCCGGAATAGCCTGAGGATTAACTGCGTTGATAATCTGACTTGCCTGTGCGTTCATAGCCGTAGTCAGAAGTGCGTTCTGTCTATCCTGTGATGCGGCAAGCCTTAAGCTGTTGTTTTCTGCCTGCAATGTGGCTATCTTGTCCTGGCATAAGTAGTCAAGGATTGCCCTTGTGCCTGCGTTCTGCGTGTCGATAATATCCCTTGTGTTGCTGTTCATTGTGTTCTGCAATGCGCAAGTGTTGGTTGCCATATTGTAGTTGACATTCTGAATGGCCTCACGGGTTTCACAGCAGCAATTTGCAAGCTGTGACTGTAAAGCATTGGTATTCTGCATATTAGCGACCGTATCGGCGTTAATAGCCTGCTGAATACCGTATCCGGTCTGCATAATGTTTGTGTTTATGCCGTTAAAACCGGTCAGCATACTGTTGTTTGCAGCATAAAAGCCGTCACATAAGCCGTTAGTTATGCCGTCAAGTTTGCTGATAACCGCGGAATTGTCAAAACCGCGCTGAATTTCTGCTCCTAATCCGTTGCCGCCATTGCCACCGAAACCGCCGAAGCCATTGCCCCAACCGCCAAAGATAGCAAATATTACGACTATGAACCAGAGCCATCCGCCGTCAGTCCATCCGCCGTTGCCGTTGTTACCGTCAATATTGGCGACCAAAGGTACGGATGCACAATTTGAATTAAACATAATTTTTACCTCCGAAAAAATTTATATACTTAACCTTGCAAGAATTAGTATCAAAATGATGTCACTGATTGCCAAATTTACCCTTTACCTGATTAAATACCTCGTCCGCGTTCAGGCCTTTTTCTTTGCATAAGTTCCGCGCCATTTGTTCTACGCCTTTCATATTTCCGCTTTGTACCATCCCTAAAGCATTCTTCATGATAGGATTACTCATCATCTGATTATTCCCCATCATCTGCTGTATGAACTGTTTCGGGCCAGCTTTCATCATCTGAAAAATGTTAATTGGGTTCATTCTTCCTCACCGCCTTTGCTTTGAGTTCTTGAATTTTTCCTTTGAGCTGCTAAAGATTTATCAAACCTATCTTCTAATTGCCCGATTTTCTCCGAGAGTTCATTAAACTTATTCAGAAATAGGTCTGTGCTTTCGTCTGATAGGGTAAATTTAAGTTTTTCCGTGTTTGCCGTAGAATTTACCGTGTCAATACTTTTTGTGTCTATATGGGGCGTATACACGATTGTCTTAATCGTTCCGTCTGCATTCCATCCTTTGACGTAAATTTCCGATAAATCCTGCTTTGGGAAAAATGCCATTGAACCGTCCATAGGCACCTCATTGGCATTAATGTTGTCAAGGCTCTGTACAACCCTGCCGTTAATACCTATTGTCTGCGGTGCTACCGACATCTGCGCCGGCACCATCTGTTCCGGCTGTGCCTGATACCTTTGCATATTCGACATAGATGCGTATTGATATGGGTTATACTGCGGTACATAGCTGTTAATCTGCTGCTGATAAGGATTGTTTATCATCTTCTGCCTCCTCACTTAAAACCTCTTCTATCGCGTGAATTACGGATGACTGTGTTTGCAAGTCCAACCGTTGCAATTCTTTCCGTGCGAAAATCTTCTCTAAAATTTCATCTGAAAACATAGATTGCCGTCCTCCTTATGCTTAAATTTTGGCATAAAAAAAGCCGCTTAACGCGACACATAAGCGACACAAAAGCGACATCAAGTTCAGATATTCAATTTTCGAGTGTTAAAAAATGCGATAAATACGGCGTTTGCACTAACTATATGCTATTGGCACAGCATAAGTACTCAGTTTCACCTGCTGGTTCACATCAAAATTATCAATAGCTTTGATAAGTCCGATACATCCTATCTGGAACAGATCATCCAGATTCTCCCCGCTTGCCGAAAAACGCTGTACTACGCTTAATACAAGTCTCAAATTCCCCTTAATATATTTCTGTCTGGCTGCCTCGTCCCCTTTTTTAAGCGCAGCCATCAACTCCTCTTTCTCCTGCTCCCGGAGCATTGGAAGTCTTGCGGTGTTAACACCGCAGATTTCAACTTTGTATGCCGTCATATTTCATACCTGCCATTTCAATTCGTATATGAAATATCTTTAACCAAACACGGCATATCTAATCATTTCCGGTGCATTTTTTAAACGGAAATTATTTCCTATATTTCCCCATTATTCATACTTCACTATTTCTTTTTTGAGCCTCTTGATTATCTTTTTTTCAAGTCTCGAAATATATGACTGACTTATCCCCATAAGGTCCGCCACTTCTTTCTGCGTCATCTCCGTATCATCAGGCGATGACAATCCAAACCTCAAGTCAATAATCATTCTCTCCCGTTCTCCCAGACGGTCGATTGCTTTTTTTAATAGTTTTTTCTCTACTTCATCTTCTATATCGCGGTATATAACATCTTCTTCCGTGCCAAGAATGTCCGACAACAGCAGTTCATTTCCATCCCAATCAACATTGAGAGGCTCATCTATCGATACTTCCATACGTGTCTTGGAATTCCGTCTCAGATACATAAGGATTTCATTTTCAATACAACGTGATGCATATGTTGCCAGTTTAATGTTTTTGCCTGAATCAAACGAGTTGATTGCCTTGATAAGTCCTATTGTGCCTATGGAAATCAGATCTTCTACGCCAACTCCCGTATTGTCAAATTTCTTGGCTATGTACACTACCAGGCGTAAATTATGTTCTATAAGCACGGATTTGGCTTTTGCGTCAAACTCACCTCCCAGATCCGCTATCACTTCTGCTTCTTCCTCTGCATCCAAAGGTGCCGGAAGAACATCCGCACCTCCTATATAATGAATGTCGCCTTTAGGTTCCAGAAACAGATTCTTAAAGGTCGGCATCACTTTAAACTGAAAACAATTTGGCATCATTACTTTTAAAAACATTTCATTTCGCTCCTTTTAACCTTTAGTCCCGCCCATCAACGCCGGATGAACTATTGCCCTGTACTCTTCCTGCCCTGCGAATTTTCCGGAATATAGCGCAAAAAGAGGCTTATCAATTACTTTTATTTTCTGCCCGTCATGCAAAATAAGTCTGTCAAGCCTTATTACCGGAATCAGCCCGTCATCAGTCCCCACCGCTTTGTACGGTACCAGATGATATCCGCACCCGGTCATATCCCCTATAATCATATCCAGGCAATCCGAACAGATTATATTGACCGGTTCCCCGTTATACGGATCTGTCAGGGAATTCCCCGTATCGCATAACGCTTTAAGACTTATTTTTCTCCCGCCATGTTCAATCTCTATCTCATACACAAATCTGCGTATTTTAAATCCGGCAGATATTCTTGTATATGCAATTTTTAAGGCAGGTGTAAACAACACCGTTCCCGCCGCTATATGCCATATGCTAGCCGTATACAGCCCGTTATCCGGTCTGCTTACCATATAGCCAAACATTGTATAATAGTATAAGATATGTATAAAACCTCCGAACATACACGCCGCAAGATACATAACACCTACGCCTTTCAGTATGACTGAAGGTTTCCTGATGTCTGCCATTATTATAACCATCATGGCACACGCCGGTATATATGTTATCACATTCCATACCAGGCCATACAATCTGAATACTAACACCACACATACCCACAACGCCCCGGCAGCTGCCGCAGCATAGCGTTTTAACAGCCTGACAGCCGGGCGCGTCCTATTTGTGCACTTAAGTATTCCATCCGTTATCGACAATATTATGTAATCCATCACAAAATTTATGCAAAATACAACGTCAATGTAGATTTCATAGTGCACGCGCGCCCCCTCCTGTCGTTTACATGTCCATTATATCCCCGTGAATATTTTTCGTATGTCGAATTTTGTTTTGCACAAATTTAAATTTTCTGCTGTAATTCGACATGTTTTTTAATATTTATACCGGCTTAACGCATATAAAAAAACGGCACAACCGGTTGTTTCCGGTCATGCCGTTTATCATTAAATACATTAATTATGCATTGACAATCTTGCCGAAGTCAGCCTTAAGGCTTGCTCCGCCGATAAGTCCGCCGTCAATGTCAGGTTTAGCAAGAAGTTCAGCTGCATTGCCAGCATTCATCGATCCGCCATACTGGATTCTGATTGCTTCAGCTGTAGCTTCATCATAAATCTCACCGATAACCGCACGGATACCTGCGCATACCTCTTCAGCCTGATCTGCTGTTGCAGTCTTGCCTGTTCCGATAGCCCAGATTGGCTCATAAGCGATAACTGCGCTCTTAGCCTGATCTGCTGTTACATTCTGGAATGCAATCTTGATCTGCATTCTGATCCAGTCAAGAGTAATTCCCTGCTCTCTCTGTGTGAGTGTCTCACCGCAGCAGATAATAGGTGTAATACCATGCTCGAATGCCTTGAGAACTTTCTTGTTAACTGTCTCATCTGTCTCTGCGAAGTATTCTCTTCTCTCTGAGTGTCCGATGATAACATATTTAACTCCGATATCTGTAAGCATTGCAGGAGCGATTTCGCCTGTGTAAGCACCGCTCTCTTCAAAATACATATTCTCTGCACCGATTGCAACATTAGTACCCTTGGTAGCCTCAATTGCTGTTGTAAGGTCGATTGCAGGAACGCAATATACAACATCAACATCAGGGTTAACTACAAGAGGTTTAAGTTCATTAATTAATGCAACTGCCTCGCTTGGAGTCTTATTCATTTTCCAGTTGCCTGCGATAATTCTTCTACGCATTATATTAATTCCTCCGAATATTATTTGTCATCTGCTGATTCGATTCCAGGAAGAGCCTTGCCTTCAAGAAATTCAAGTGATGCACCGCCACCTGTTGAGATGTGTGTCATCTTATCACCGAATCCGAGTGTATTAACAGCTGCTGCTGAATCGCCGCCGCCGATTATTGTTGTAGCATCTGTCTCTGCAAGAGCCTTGGCTACAGCAATTGTACCTGCTGCAAGTGTAGGATTTTCGAATACGCCCATAGGTCCGTTCCATACAACTGTCTTGGCTGTCTTAACTGCCTCAGCAAAAAGTTCCTGTGTCTTAGGTCCGATATCGCAGCCTTCTCTGTCAGCAGGCATCTTATCAGCATCATATACTTCAACTTCTACAGGAGCGTCGATTGGGTTAGGGAAATCTTTGATAGTAACGGCATCAACCGGAAGAAGAAGTTTCTTTCCGAGTTTCTCAGCCTTAGCCATCATTTCCTTGCAATAATCAATCTTGGTATCGTCGCAGAGTGAAATACCGATTTCATATCCCTTAGCTTTGAGGAATGTGTATGCCATACCGCCACCAATGATAAGTGTGTCGCACTTCTCAAGAAGATTGGAAATAACATTCAGCTTGTCAGCGACCTTAGCACCGCCAAGGATAGCTACAAACGGTCTTACAGGATTATTAACTGCATTACCGAGGAATTCGATTTCTTTCTGCATAAGGTATCCTACAACGTTGGTCTTAACGAACTTAGTAACACCTTCTGTTGAGCAGTGTGCTCTGTGGCATGCACCAAAAGCATCATTAACATATACGTCACAAAGAGATGCAAGTTCCTTGGAGAAATTCTCTTCATTCTTGGTCTCTTCTTTTCTGAATCTTGTGTTCTGGAGAAGAACTACATCTCCGTCCTTCATAGCTGCTACGGCAGCCTTTGCGTTAGGTCCTACAACCTCATCATCAGCAGCGAATACAACTTCTTTGCCGAGTTTCTCTGAAAGTCTCTTTGCAACAGGTGCAAGTGACTCTCCTTCATTAGGACCATTCTTAACCTTTCCGAGATGTGAGCAAAGGATTACCTTGCCGCCATCATTGATCAATTTCTTGATTGTAGGAAGTGCTGCAACAATTCTGTTCTCATCTGTGATAACACCATTCTTAAGCGGAACGTTAAAATCACATCTTACAAGCACTCTCTGACCCTTAACATTGATGTCATCAATACTTTTCTTGTTAAGCATAATTATATCTCCTTTGGATTATACATAATAGAAAGGGTCCGGCCCTGAAGCTCGTCCGGCGTTATGCCGGTATGCCTTGACCGGACCCTTATAGGTCTGTTTTATCGTATGGAATACATACGAATACTATACACTATAGAATTAAGCTAACTCTGAGAAGTACTTAATTGTTCTAACCATCTGGCTTGTGTATGAGTTCTCGTTATCATACCATGAAACAACCTCAACCTGGCACTTTCCATCAGGAAGCTCTGATACCATAGTCTGTGTTGCATCGAAGAGTGAACCATATCTCATACCAACGATATCTGATGAAACGATCTCATCTTCATTGTATCCGAATGACTCTGTCTGAGCAGCCTTCATAGCAGCGTTGATCTCTTCCTTAGTAACCTTCTTGTCAACTACAGCGAAAAGAAGTGTTGTTGAACCTGTAGGGGTAGGTACACGCTGAGCAGCTCCGATGAGCTTTCCGTTAAGTTCCGGAATAACAAGGCCGATTGCTTTAGCAGCGCCTGTTGAGTTAGGAACGATGTTTATAGCACCTGCTCTTGATCTTCTTAAGTCACCCTTTCTCTGAGGTCCGTCGAGGATCATCTGATCGCCTGTGTAAGCGTGAATTGTACACATGATACCTGACTCGATTGGAGCAAGGTCATTAAGAGCCTTAGCCATAGGTGCTAAGCAGTTAGTTGTACATGAAGCTGCTGAAATGATTGTATCAGAAGCCTTAAGTGTTGTATGGTTAACATTGTATACGATTGTAGGAAGGTCGTTTCCTGCAGGAGCTGAAATAACAACCTTACGGGCACCGGCATTAATATGAGCCTGTGCTTTCTCCTTAGATGTGTAGAAACCTGAGCACTCAAGTACTACGTCTACTCCAAGTTCTCCCCATGGACAATTGTTAGCATCCGGGAATGCATAAATCTTGATTGTCTTACCATCAACTGTGATTGAATCCTCACCTGCTGAAACTGTATCAGCCTTCTCATATTTACCCTGTGAAGAGTCATATTTAAGAAGGTGAGCAAGCATTCTAGGGCTTGTTAAATCGTTGATAGCTACTACTTCATATCCTTCTGCTCCGAACATCTGTCTGAAAGCAAGACGACCGATACGGCCGAATC
>ERZ779877.2362-NODE-2362-length-14065-cov-3.909493_pt1 | contig 14065 bp, 8 predicted proteins | sample MGYA00511556_ERZ779877 | MGnify/ENA primary metagenome ERZ779877 (study PRJEB29588, sample SAMEA2159338) | human gut metagenome | biome: human gut; feature: human-associated habitat; material: faeces | place: Denmark | collected 2008/2010 ...
AGCCCCGGCCCCCGCAGCCACAAACCCGTCCTCGCCCAGCTCAACGCCACCGTCCCAGGTTGCGGCGCCGCCCACGGTAAGCGGATCGCCGCCAGCACGCATCACGGCCTCCTTCTGGTCCAGGATGCCACACGCCTCCACGATGGCATCGATCACCGTCTCGGGACGAATGGCGCACCCGGGCGCGTACACGTCCACGGGAATCGCGCGGTCCACGCCGCCGATCACGTTGTAGGCATCGCGGAACACGCCACCCGAACACGCGCAGATACCGCAGGCCACCACGCACTTGGGCTCGAGCATCTGGTTGTAGATCTGGCGCACGACGGGCAGGTTCTGGGCATTGACCGACCCCGTCACCAAAAAGATATCCGCATGCTTGGGGTTGCCGGTGTTGACCACGCCAAAGCGCTCCGCATCGAACAGTGGCGTGAGCGAGGCCAGCACCTCGATATCGCATCCGTTGCAGCTCGAGCCGTCGTAATGAATAACCCACGGCGAGCGCGACATTTTATGATCCATGGATGCCGCCTCCTAAATAAATACGTCGACGAGGATGGGCATAAGGTTGAGCAGGCCAAACACCAGCGCCACGCCCCATCCGAGCCTAAAGCAGCTGCGCCAGGTGCTGCGCGCGAAGGTGTTGTCGATCAACACCTCGACAAAATACGTCGCGGCCATAACGACCAGGGCCACGACCCAGCTCACCGGGTTGTCCCAAACAAAGAACATGCCCACCCACATCAAAAACAGCACGGTCTCGCACCAGTGCATAAGGGTCATCTTGGCCAGCGTGCCGCCGCTCATCTCGGTGGCGACGCCCTGGACGATCTCCTGATGCGCGTGATGCGAGTACGAAAGATCGAACGGCGACTTGCGCAGCTTGATGGTAAGCACCGCGAGCAGTGCGAGGAAAATGGGCGCGCTGTACACGATGATGGGGGCCGACTGCCCCGTCACGGCAATGGAATCGAAGCTATCGGTGGCAAGGTACAGGCCCACGCTCATCAGCAGAACGGCGGGCTCGTAGCTCATAACCTGCAGCAACTCACGATCGGCGCCAACCTGGGCAAACGGGCTTTGCGTCGAGGCGGACGCCAGCACCACAAAGATCGCGGCGAGCGTCACCATAAAAGCGCACAGCAGCGTGTTGGAGCCCGACACAAAGATGCCACCGCCCACCACGGTAAAGATGAGCGCGCACGCCATATAGGTATCGTCCATGGTGTTTACGCTGGCAGGGGCTTTGCGCAGCAGCTTGGCAACGTCGTAGAATGGCTGGAGCAGGCGCGGGCCCACGCGGCCCTGCATGCGGGCCGAAAGTTTGCGGTCAACGCCGTCGATCAGGCCGCCCACAAGCGGCGCCAGCAGGGCAAACGCCACGGTGCCAATAAAAATGCCCACGACGCCCGAGCCTTCGAAATACTTGCCGCGCAGCACCGAGGGCGCGCTCATGGCAAGCCGCTCGGGCCCAATCCACGCGCAACACAGCAGCGCAAACAAGATAATGCTGCAGCACACGACGCTGCCCGCGGGGCCAATACGCTTCTCGCCAAGGGCGTCCTCCGAGTACCAATTGCGCTTTTCGGCCTTTACCTCGCGACCCATCGAGCCGCGGAAATGGCGATATTTATCGGTTCCCACGCCCGAAAGATATACGTTTACGTGCGGTTTGTTGCTCACGCGGAATGAAGTCAGCAGCACCACAGCGATAAACGCCACGATAACCACCATCAGATACATGGCGTCCTTGCCGATAACGTACGGCACGCGGCCAAACACCATGGCCAAGTAAGGCGACACCAGACCGCTCGAGATAACCGGGAACGCCACGCAGCACAGAATCAGCAGCGCGGCGATGGTGTTGAGTGCCACCCATTCGGTCTTATGGACATTGACCTCAACGTTTTGAGCCGTAGGGTCGACGCCCGAAAGCTTGGCAAGCCACTTGCCCCAGAAGAAGAACGTCGCAGCCGAGCCAAAGGCAAGCACCATGATCATGAGCACGTTGCCGGTCTGCGCAAACGCCACCAGGGCGCCCCACTTGGACACGAGCATGCCAAACGGCGCCACAAACATGCCCATGATGCCCAGCATCATCAGACGCGTCAGGTGCGGCATGCGGCTGAACATACCGTCCATGTCCTCGATATTGCGGCTGCCGATATGATGCTCGGCCGTGCCCACGCACAGGAACAGCAGCGACTTTGCCACCGTGTGGAACAGGATCAGGAAGATGGCCGCCCATACAGCCTCGGGCGCGCCGACACCCAAGCAGGCACTAATGAGGCCCAGGTTGGAAATGGTGGAGAACGCGAGCACGCGTTTGGCGTTGCTCTGCGAGATGGCCATGAGGGCAGCGAGCAAAAACGTGATGGCGCCCACACTCGTGACCATAAAGCCGGTTACGGGATAGATGGCATAGAGCGGGCTCAGCTTGACCATCAGGAACACGCCGGCTTTGACCATGGTTGACGAGTGCAGCAGGGCGCTCGTGGGCGTAGGGGCAACCATGGCACCCAACAGCCACGTGTGGAACGGCATCTGTGCGGCCTTGGTGAGTGCGGCGAGCGACAGCAGGACGACCGGCATCACCAGCAGCGCGGATTGCGCGGTTCCGGCGCCGGCAAGCTCGACCATGCCCGAGATGGTCAGCGGCATGCCGTTAACGTGCAGATACATGAGTCCGGCCAAAAACGCGATGCCGCCCAGCATGTTGAGGATGATCTGGGTGAAGGCGTTCTTGATGGCCTCGGGCGTGCGCGTGTAGCCAATCATAAGGAACGAGCACACGGTGGTGATTTCCCAGCCGCAGAACAGCCACTCAAGGTTGTCGCTCGTCACGATGACGAACATGGCCGAGAGGAACAGGAACATAAGCGCTAGGAACTGCGGGCGACGGTCGGGCGCGGTCTGCCCGCGCAGCGCGGCCTCGTGCTCGTCATGAGCCTGGAAGTCCTTCATGTAGCCCAGGGCATACACGCAGATTAGGCTGCCGACGATGCCGACGGCGAGGACCATGATCACGCTCATGTAGTCCAGGTAGAGCGGTGTCGCCGTAACGGCCTCGGCCGCGGGCAACGTCATGGCCGCAAAGGCGAGCGAACCCACCAGCTGGACTATGCCGAGCACCGTGGTGAGCGCGTTCCTATATTTGTACGCGTTGTACAGGATGACGGCGCACAGGATGACGTCGATGACGGAGCTGATGATCGAGAGCACATGCGAGGTGCCGGGGGCAACCTCAAAGCTCTGCGGACCCGTGCCAAAAAACATGATGGCGACTACAACTGTCACCGCCATAATAATGCCGGAGCCTACAAGCCCCACCGCATCGCGGGCGCGGTCACCGCGCGCGAGCAGCATGCCCAGCGCCGGTACCAGCGGAAACAGGGTAAGGAAATACAGTAGCGTCATACCATCACTCCCCCATGCAAAAACGCTGCAATTGTTTAACGTTATAGCTCAATTACGGGGTTGCGGTGGCAGGTTTTCGGTCAACTGGGGAGTTTTAGGCGTACGGGGCAAGGAGCCTGTCCGCATTGGAGTAGAGGGGCGGCAAGAAAAATGCGCCCCCGTGGGCGCACCATCCCGTTCGCTATTCCGCCTTTTTAACGCGCGGCTTGCGACCGCGCGGCTTATCGACCAGTGCGGACTCACCGCTCTCGCGGTACTGACGGCACCAAGCCTTGACCGAAGACTCGCTGGGAATCTTGTGCTTGATCATGGCCTCGCGAACCGTCAAGCCGTTTTCCAGACGGTCCTTGACCACGGCGAGCTTAACTTCGTACGAATAGGTGTGATGATGCGAACCGGCGTTGAGAACGGCGTCGGCACCGCCCACGGCATACGCGCGGGCCCACTGACGAGCCGTGGCCTGGGGAATGCCAAGCTCCGCGGCGAGGGCGCGATGACCGACCCCCTCTTGAAGGGCCTCGACGGCGCGCTGCCTAACCTCGGGCGCATGCGTGCGAGTCCTAGTTGCTTCCGACATACCTGCCACTTCTTAGCCTTAACCGTTAATCTGCTTTCTTACGTGCAAGTTAGATAGTAGCATTTTACCGTTTGCTCAAAGCAGTTAATTAAAATAGACGCGGCGTTATCTGGGCATTTGGCACCAAATTACGACATTTCTTTATCGATTATTTACGCTGGTAGCTGACTCGCAGCTAATCGTCATTCGCTTGTCAACAAAATTGGCATCTCTTTATGTCCTTTGGTATAGAGGATATAGTTATTAACCCCTCCCTCAATATTTTTGAGTGATCTGCAAGGCAGTAGACGTCCTCACTCCTCATGATTACCGCGCATTGCCATCCACCGGAGCAAAACAAAAAGGGCGGGACCTGCTGCGCTTGCAGGCCCCGCACCGGTTGACACCCGACGGGACACAGCCGGGCGAGACGGATCCGTGCTACCGCCCCGCCTGGCCGCGATGTTCAACTACAGCTCGTTGGCCGCGTGATACGCCGTGCGAATGGCGCTCGCAATGTCGGCGGTGCGCTCACCCGAGCAGTCGCCCACGCAGGTCACGGGCACCGTCACGCCATCCAGGTCAAACGCGTTGGCCTTGGAGCCCACGGCCATCACCACGTAATCGCAGGCGATCTTCACCGGCTCCTCGGCGCCGTCCTCGGTGGTGCGAACAGCCTCCACGCCCTCGTCGGTAATGGCGGTCAGGCGGGTCTTCACGTGCTGCTCCACGTTGTGCTCGGCAAAGTCGCTCATAATCAGCGGCAGAATGGTCTCGGACTCGCCCGCGGCAATCTTGTCGAGCATCTCCACGATCGCCACCTCGCAGCCGTGCTGCAGCAGGTACTCGGCAGTCTCGGTGCCCACCAGGCCGCCGCCAATGACGGCGACGCGGCCCGTAAGCTCCACCTTGCCGGCCAGCACGTCCCAGCTCGAGACGACCTTCTCCGAGTCGGCGCCCGGAACGGATAACAAGATGGAGCACGAATCACTCTCCACCGATCTGGAGGCAGCCTTGCGCACGGTGCTGAATCCGCGTGAGCAGGACGTTATCAAAATGCTTTTCGGCATAGGCCGCCCCGAAATGACAGCCGAGGAGGTTTCGGCCACTTTGGGACTGACGCGTGAGCGCGTGCGTCAGATCAAGGAACGGGCGTTGCGGCATTTACGTGAAGCAAAGTGCATTGAAGTATTAACCAAATATCTCGGATAGCGATTGTGGATACCGGATATTCCGATTGCCCCGACTGAAACAAAAGGCTTACGCCACTATATGTTGAATGACAGAGCGTGAAGCGTTTATTTTATGGAATTACCGTATGTGCCGACAGCTTTTGGAGTTGCCGGGCACGTTTTGTTGGTGTATATAATTCTAAATAGCCATCTATATATCATAGTATGAGACAGCTGAAAATTAATAAAAGTATTACTAACCGTTCGAGTGCGGCTCTTGACAAGTATCTGGTAGAGATTGGACGTGAGGAACTCATTTCTACTGAGGAGGAAGTAGAACTGGCCCAGCGCATCAAGCGTGGCGACCAGGAGGCCGTCGACAAACTGACGCGCGCCAACTTGCGCTTTGTGGTGAGTGTGGCCAAGCAGTATCAGAATCAGGGACTTGCACTGAACGACATTATTAATGAAGGCAACGTCGGGCTGATCAAGGCTGCCAAAAAGTTTGACGAAACCCGCGGATTCAAATTTATCAGTTATGCCGTATGGTGGATCAGGCAGAGCATTCTGCAGGCCATTTCGGAGCAGAGCCGTATTGTGCGCATGCCGCTCAATCAGGTAGGGTTCCACAGCAAGCTGACCAAAACAATCGTGAATTTTGAGCAGGAAAACGAACGCCGCCCCTCATTGCAGGAGCTGGCCGACCTGCTGGATACGGACGTCGAGAAGGTGAGCGAAGCCATTGGCGCCAACGGCAAGAAAGTGTCGGTTGACGCTCCTTTCCAGAACGACGACTCCAACTGTATGATTGACGTGATGAGCGATGATTCGGCGCCTACCACCGACAACCGCATGGAGCAGGAATCTCTCTCGTCCGACCTCGACATGGCGCTCTCCAGCATTCTCAATGAGCGTGAGCAGAAGGTCATCAAAATGCTCTTCGGTATCGGACAAAACGAAATGACCGCCGAGGAAGTTTCGGCCAATCTGGGCCTGACGCGTGAGCGTGTGCGTCAGATTAAGGAACGCGCCTTGCGCCATTTGCGTGAGTCGGAAAACATTAAGGTTCTGGCCAAGTATCTGGGATAAGCCAATGGCCCGTTGCGGGATGTTTGTTTGAGCATCAGTCCCGCTGTGTGCGGAGAATTACGCCTTTCGCGCTTGCGCGGACGTGGTTCTCCGCACTTTTTTTGTGTGGATTCGTGAAAAGGACGTGGCGCGGAAAATAAAAAAGTCGGGAAGTAAAAAATCTTTGCTCCCGGCTAAATGAAAAAGCCTGCCGGTTTATTGCGGACAGGGGCCGCGCGAATGCACCTTCCGGGCCGACCTCCGCCTGTCGTGCGGCTGCTGCATGACCGGTAGTGCCGCTGCGTCGGGACGGAGCGCCGCTGTTATACTTTTTTGGCGCACTGCCGTTTGGCCAGCCGTGTCGGAATGTCTACTTTTGTAAGATTAAACATGGATTTATGACAACAAGACAACGCCTTTTTCTTCTGTCCGTCTTACTGGCCTTTGCCGGCATTCCGTCGGCAAAGGGGCAGCGGCCTACTTCGTTTGACAGCCTGTACAGCTGTTTCAGCCATCTCTCGCGTTACAACGTGGCTTATACGCGGGAACAGGTGTTTGTTCATCTGGACAACAATGCCTATTTTACGGGCGACGACATCTGGTACAGCGCCTACGTGGTGTATGGTTCCAATCTGCGCCCTACGGGCATGAGCCGTGTGCTCTACGTGGAGCTGCTCAACGAGTCGGGCAATGTGGTGCAGCGCCATCGGCTGCGGGTGCAGGACGGCCGGGCCGACGGCAATTTCAAGCTCGACGAAACCTGCCATTCGGGCTATTACGAAATACGCGCCTATACGCGCCCCATGCTGAATTGGGACGAGGCCGGAGTGTTTTCGCGCGTGGTGCCCGTGTTTGTCCGTCCGGAGAAGGAGGGAGCGCCGCGGCAGCTGGAGCTGCGCAGCAATGTGTCGTCCCATCGCAACCGTCCGGCTGATGCCGTCAGTCTGCCGCATGGTGCCGTTGAGGCCGGCGGGCTGCAGATAGGCTTTTATCCCGAAGGCGGTCAGCTGGTTGACGGTCAGCCCCTGCATGCCGCCTTTAAGGTGACCGACGGGCAGGGCGTTTCGCAACGAGCCACGCTGCGCCTTTTTTCGGCCGACGGTCGTGAAGTGGGCCGTGCCGCAACCCGGTATATGGGCATGGGGCATATCGACGCTCAGGCACAGCCCGACTGGAGCCGCGTGCGGGCGGAGCTGACCGACGAGCAGGGACACACCGTCAGCGTCAGTCTTCCTGAGTCTCATCGCGAGGGGGCTGCCATCTGTTTCAACGCTCCGTCTGCCGACGACTCACTGCGCTTTGAAATCAGCGCTACGCCCTCCCTGCGCCGGCAGCTTTTGGGCGTGAGCATCACGTGTCGCGGCGAGGCCCACTATCTGGATACGCTCCGTATGGGCGCGGCACAAAAGATGCTGACGCTTCCGGCCGACTATGCCGGACAGGGCGTGAACGAGCTGACCCTCTTTACTCCCGACGGGCGTATTCTGGCCGAACGGCTTTTCTGGCGTGAGCCCGACAGCCTGGCCCGGGTTGACGTGCGGCAGAACCGTGCGCACTACGGAGCCTGCAGCCCGGTGGTGCTCAAGGTCAGTGTGCCCCGCTATGAGGATTACGGAAGCAACGTGCGCTTTTCGATGGCCGTGCGCGAGGCCGGTTCTGATATAGTACGCCGCGCGCCGGGCATACGCGAGCAGCTGCTTCTCTCGTCCTCCGTAAGGGGATACGTAGAGCGTCCGGAATATTATTTTGAGTCGGCCGATTCGGCCCATCGTGCGGCCCTCGACCTTTTGCTTCAGGTGCAGGGCTGGCGCAGCCATAACTGGCAGCAGATGGCCGGTCTGGAGCCTATGCGGGTCCGGCATCCCGTGGAGGAGGGGATGCTGATTGACGGCACCATCTACGACGGCAGCAGCCGGCGGCGCACGTGTCCTGACTACAGCCTCTCGGTGCGTATCGTCCTGCCGGGCAGCAATCAGCTCAAGGGCGAAACCCGTACTGACTCGCTGGGCAATTTCAGTTTCATGGCGCCTTCGTTCTACGGGCCGGCCATGGGCGTGTTCAGTGCGCGCAATGCCCGCGACAAGCGTAAGTACTGCATCATTTCGCTCCATCGCAACCTGGCGCCGCAGCCCCGGGCCTACTGGAAGCAGGAGTTGCGCCTTGTGCCGCCGCAGCTGGACTATACCGCTGCCCGACTGACCGAGACGCCGCTTTTCAGCTGGCAGGATACCATTCGTACCGACATTCAGCTGCGCGAGGTGACCGTCAGCGAAAAAGGCTATGATGACTATTACGGCGGGCGTTACACCTGGATGGGCGGTGAGGAATATGGCAAGAAATATTCCGAAACCTATTATAACGTGGCCGACGAGGTGGAGCAATATATGGACCAGGGATTCGACGTGCCCGGCACCTATGAGTGGCTGGCCGAGAAGGACCGGCGCTTTACCCTGGATGTGACGTCCGAAGGCGGCGAGCGCCTGCGCTTTATGGGCAAGGAAGTCATTACGGTGGTTGACAACGGAGCGGGCAAGCTGCTTTCGGTTGACCGGCTCGACGACCTGCGCTCCATGATGGTGTGTACCGACGCGGCCGAAATCAGCCGTCGTGCTCCGGTGGGGCAGTCACACAGGATAGGGTGTGTACTTTTTCTTTATACCGACCCGGCCATGAATATTTTTGACCACCGCAAGGGCGAGCGCATTACGCGGCTTGAGGGATACCGTGCACCCGTTGAATTTTACTCGCCCAATTACCGGAAAACCGAAATGCCTACGACAACCGATTTCCGCCGTACGCTCTACTGGAATCCCGACGTAGAGCTCGACAGCCGGGGTGAGGCTACACTGACCTTTTATTCCAATTCGCAGCCCACACAGCGGCTGGCCGTGTCCGTGCAGGGATTTACGGCCGACGGTCATCTGATTGAGCTGGAGCGGTAGGCCCTCGGGGCCGGCTGCATTGTGGGTGGGGTGCCGCGGCTGTTGTCTGCACGTTTCAGCGCGGAATATAAAAACAGGAAGCGACCTTGAATTTTTTTCATCCGACCTCGGCGGAAAAAGGTGCCGGCTTTTTTCCTTTTCCCCGGAGGAAGGAGTAAATATAAAATCAGGCCTTGTCCCGTATCGGGAACAAGGCCTGATTTTTCAAAATTAAGGATGAAAAGTAAGGAATGTATGTGGGACTGAAACTTAGTCAGTCAGTTTTTCGGTAGCACGTACCAGGTGGCGCAGGCTGGAGAGCAGCTCCTGGGTTTCCTGCAGCCAGTTGAGGTAGAGCAGCGAAATCTTCACGCTTCCGGTTTCCTTCTGCATCTTGTCGAGCTGTTTTTTGCGCAGGCTTGACAGGTCTTCCTTGTAATGGTCAATCTGCAACAGCAGCGTTTGGGCGTTGGCGTAGTCGTTGGCGCGTATCATTTCAAATGCCTCGTGCATCATGCTGTCGGCCTGTCGGCGTACGGCGATGGCCTCTTCGGCACATTCCTGCGAGAGCGGCGTAAAGTTGTTTTCGATGTGTTCCTTTATCGGGTCAACGATACGGCGTACGCAGTACATCATTTGCTGGGCGCTGTTTGACATCAGGTGGAACCACGTGTTGTTCTCGATGGCAATTCCGCTGTCAATGCGGCGCATACCCACCATTTCGCGCTGACGGTTGCGGCGCAGGTCTTCCTTGTGCTGACGCACCATCTTGTCGGTCTTGCGCAGCAGGCGCAGGTCGTTGTGGCAGAGCGCATCGGTGGCGTTGTCATACTCCTGCAGGGTACACTGCAACAGTGCGGCCTGACTCTCGGCAGCGTGCTGGCGGAGCAATTCCCAGTTCTTCACGCGGTCTTTGGAGCGCAGAATCTGCTGGAACAGGTCGTCCTTCTTTTCGGTCTGTTTTTTCTTCTTGAAGCGGATGTTGCTCTGCACGAGCAGCACCACGGCCACGGCAATGAAGATGACCATCACCACGGTGCCGCCGTAGTACATGGCTGCCGTAATGAAGGCACAGATGATAAAGGCTACGAAGGCCGTAATGAACCATCCGCCGATGACGGAGAGCATACCCGTAATGCGGTAAACGGCACTTTCACGGCTCCATGCGCGGTCGGCCAGCGCTGTACCCATGGCTACGATAAAGGTAATGTAGGTGGTTGAAAGGGGCAGTTTCATGCTCGTACCGAAAATGATGAGCAGGGCTGAGAGTACCAGATTGACCGAAGCACGTACCAGGTCGAAGGCTGCACCGTCGGCCAGAATGATTTCGTCCTTCTGGAAGCGGCTGTCCACCCAGCGGCCTACACTCTTGGGGATAAAGCGGCTGATGGTTTCGGCAGCCGAGCGGGTGTTGCGTACAATCAGTCGGGCCATGGCTGAGGAGCCGAACATCTCGTCGCCCTCTTCCTGACGGGACAGGTCAACGGAGGTTTTGATTACGTTGTGGGCTTTTTTCGAGGTGGCCAGGGCGTACACCATGATGGCACCGGCCAGGAAGAGGAAGAGTACGGGGGTGCGGGCCTCTTCGTTGAGCGAGCCCATCATGAATTCGTTGATGCCAAGGCCGTGGGCGTTGGCTGTAAAGTCAAGGTAGGAAGAATAGCCGGCCAGAGGCACACCGATAAAGTTGACCAGGTCGTTTCCGGCAAAGGCCAGGGCCAGCGAGAAGGTTCCCAGAAGTACGGTAATCTTGAACACGTTGACCTTAAGCAGGTGCAGAATCTGGCAGAGTACGGTGAAGATGACAAAGCATATGCCTACCAGCATCATGGTGTTGTCGGCAATCCAGGCTTTGTCGGCAGCTGTGATGAATGAAGACGACTTGAGTCCGCTGATCAGAATGAAATAGGTCAGTGAGGTGCAGGCAATGCCGCCGAATATGCCGATGGTATATTTCAGATGGCGTGTGTATCCGAAGGTAAACACGATGCGGGCCACCCACTGCACGAATGCACCTACGATAAAGGCGATGGCCACGGAGAGGAATATACCCAGAATGACTTGAAGGGCTTTTTCCGTGTTGAGCAGGTTTCCGAATGTGAGCACGTCCTGTGAGTCGGCCAGAATCTTGAGGCAGGCCAGGATAAACGTACCGCCCAGCAGCTCGAACACTATGGAAACGGTCGTGGAGGTGGGCATTCCCAGCGTGTTGAAGATGTCGAGCAATACGACATCCGTTACCATGACGGCCAGGAAGATACACATCAGTTCGTGGAAGGTGAACATTTGTGGCTGGAAGATGCCATGGCGCGCAATGTCCATCATTCCGTTACTGGTGGCCGCACCGATAAATACGCCGATTGAGGCGACAATCAGGATGGTGCGGAAACGCGCTACTTTGGTTCCCACGGCCGAATTCAAAAAGTTCACGGCATCGTTGCTGACACCGACCAGCAGGTCGAACACGGCCAGCATGAACAGGAATACGACGATTCCAAGATAAATTAGTTCCATACAGTTGATAAATATTAGCAGTTTTCGACTGCAAATTTCGCTACATGTCGTTGCGCGAGTGTTACAAAAATGTTACAAAAATGTTACAGCTGAAAAAGAGGCTGACAATCAGTAGGATAAAATGAAATGTATGGAAAAATGGCATACTTTTCGGCATGCTACGGGGTGGGGAAGACGCGGTTTTTCAGCCGGCTTGGGGCAAAGAGTTTTTCCGGTCGGAAAACAGGGAGGCTTACAGAATGAACAAGGTCGGAACTTGTTTCTTTTAGTTCCGACCTTGTTTTTCCGAAACGGCATGCCGTAGTGCCGGCATGCGGCGCAGCCGGCTATTTGATGTGGCTGCGTATTTTCTTGAGGTAGCCGTTGAGGGCATCCTCGTCTTTGCGGTCGATGATGTCGATGAGTTCCTTCAGTTCCGTGCGTATGTTGCTGACATGGGTGCTGGTGCGGGGGTTGAAGAGGATTTCGCGCAGCAGGCAGTCGTCCTCGCTCAGTACGCCGCGGGCAATGTTCATGTGACGCTTGAAGGTGGTGCCCGGAGCATCCTGGTGTTTCATGACGGCCGCAAACACAAAGGTCGACACAAACGGGATGGACAGCGAGTAGGCCATGGTTTCGTCATGTTCGTCAAAGGTGTATTCGCGCACGTTCAGTCCGAGCTTGCTGTAAAGGTCCTTAAAGAAGATGCGGCCCATGTAGTCACCTTCGGAAATGATGATGGCACTTTCGTTGGAGAGCATGCCCAGGTTGGCAAACGTAGGGCCGAACATGGGGTGGGTGGACACGTAGCGGAAGCCGCACTGCTCGTAGAATCCCTGCAGGTGAGTCTTGACCGAGGCAATGTCGCTCAGGATGCAGTCCTTGGGCAGATGAGGAATTACCTCACGAAACACGTCAATCGTGTATTTCAGTGTGACGGCGTTGATGACCAGTTCGGGCTTGAAGTCGTCAATTTCTTCCAGCGTGGTAAAACGCAGCGTGTTGTACATAAAGCGAAGACGCTTGGGGTCAACTTCGTAAACGGCAGTTTCGTGTTCAAAGCTGAGCAGGTCCACAAAAAACGACCCCATCTTGCCTGCGCCCAGAATCAGTATTCGCATATTGGTTTATAGAATTTTCCGGATGTTTTTCTTATTTGTTCATAATGTCCATTTGCTGACGTACGCTTTCCTCGTGGATGGCTTCGAAGATGGTCTTGATGAAGTCGGCGTCCATGCCGCAGAGTACGCCCTGTGCGCCGCGCTTGTCGAGAATCTCGTTGTAGCGTTCGGTCTGTACCACGGTCATGTTGTGTTCCTTTTTGTACTGACCGATTTCGCGGCATACGCGCATACGGCGTGAGAGCAGGTCGAGCAGGTTGTTGTCGAATTCGTCAATCTGGCGGCGCAGCGCTTCGAGGCTTTCGGTAGTCTGCGTAATGTTGCGGATGACCAGTTTGTCGAGAATAAAGTCGAGCACTTCAGGCGTTACCTGCTGTGCTGCATCACTCCAGGCAGCGTCGGGGTTGCAGTGGCTCTCAACCACCAGTCCGTCGAAGCCCAGGTCCATGGCCTGCTGGCAGAGCGGGGCAATCAGTTCACGTTTGCCTCCGATGTGACTCGGATCACACAGGATGGGAAGATTCGGAATGCGGCGGCGCAGTTCGATGGGGATATGCCACTGGGGCAGGTTGCGGTAGAGCTTCTTGTCGTATGACGAGAAACCGCGATGAATGGCTCCCAGCCGTTTCAGTCCGGCATTGTTGATGCGTTCCAGGGCGCCGATCCATAATTCAAGATCCGGATTGACCGGGTTCTTCACGAATACAGGTACGTCTACACCCTTCAGTGCATCGGCAATTTCCTGCATGGCGAAAGGATTGGCCGTGGTGCGGGCACCGATCCAGAGAATATCAATTCCGGCTTTCAGACATTCGTAAACATGCTTGGCCGTGGCAACTTCGGTGGCTACATACATGCCGGTTTCTTTCTTGACTTCCTTGAGCCAGGGCAATCCTTCCACACCGATTCCTTCGAAACCTCCCGGTTTGGTACGGGGTTTCCAGATTCCGGCGCGGAAAATCTTGACACCGTTGTCTGCCAGTTGCTTGGCTGTAGACATCACTTGTTCTTCTGTTTCGGCACTGCACGGGCCGGCAATGATCAGAGGGCGTTCTTCCGATACACCTTCCAGTTTGATGGGTTGTAAATCGAGTTCCATATCTTTTGTTTTTTTATGTTATCAGAATATTGCCTGAATACGTTTCAGGGCTTCTGCCAGTTTCTCTTCCTTGGCACAGAGGGAAATGCGGATGAAGCGTTTTCCGTTGCTTCCGAAGATGAATCCCGGCGTGATGAATACGCGTGCTTCATGGAGCACTTTTTCTGTCAGTTCCTCTACGTCGGCATAGTGTTCGGGAATTCTTCCCCAAAGGAACA
>ERZ779877.2366-NODE-2366-length-14051-cov-5.991855_pt1 | contig 14051 bp, 20 predicted proteins | sample MGYA00511556_ERZ779877 | MGnify/ENA primary metagenome ERZ779877 (study PRJEB29588, sample SAMEA2159338) | human gut metagenome | biome: human gut; feature: human-associated habitat; material: faeces | place: Denmark | collected 2008/2010 ...
TTAATAAATATTATAAATATTTAGAAAATTTAAACGTTTATTGTTATGAATACATTGGTAAAGACAAAAATACAATATTAATAAGAGTAATTGAATAAGAGGTGATTTTATGATAGGTATTACAACCAAAAACATTACTAATGCAAATGGAGTATTAATATTAAAAGGTGAAATAGTTCAATGTTTATGTATCACTCCTTTAGGTAATAACAAATATGAAGGATTATTTGTAACTGAAACTGGTGTTAAATTTGTATCTGATTTTTCAAATGTAATATTTGATATTAAGAGGTGATAATATGAAAAAGATATTAATTAGTATCTTAGCAGTATTATTTATTATTGGTTCAAGTCCAGTACAAGCACAAGACAAAATTTACGGTGACATATACACATATGAATATGTATACGATATATTTGGTAAACCAAAATTAAACGCTGACCGTAGTAATCTAATTACAAGAGTTAGACACACAATAAACACCATAGATGAATATGAATTCTGGTTAGATAATAATTTTAATAATCCAGTATTTGTACAACAATAAATATTAGGGGGTAAATAAAATGAAATATGAATTAATTAATTTATTGATAAAAGATTGTTGTAAAGGTAGATGTTGTGATGAATGTCCATTTTATAATCCACACTCTACCTGTTACTTAATAGATATAATTAATATAATAAAAAACAGTGAAAAGGAGAATGAAAATTATGAAAAATAATTATGGTGTTGATGTTGAAATAACCGAAAAGGAACTTCAAGATTATGCAACTTGTTCAAACTGCAAGAAACCAAGTTCATACAAAGGTAAAATGTATTGGTTTAATGGTAAACTTTACTGCAAAGATTGTTTAATTCAGGAACTATTAAAAGAAAAAGTAGTATATGACAATTGGTATAGTAATAATTAATAGGAGGTTAATATGGAGAAAAAAACAGAAAAAACCATATCAGATTTAGTTTCAGAGGTGTTATATAATAATTATTGTAAAGGAAAAGCATGTAAAAACTGTAAATATAATCTTACAGAGTTTCATTGCCGTATATCAATGATTCTTGAAATAATAAGAGATTATGAAAAGGAGAATATAATTTATGAAGAGAATAACAAAAATCAATGAAAATGAATATATTAGTAAAGAGGTAGAGCACACAACCTCTATTGCCGGAACAATAATAGAATTAGTAATTTATTTATCACTACTAGGCGTCTTAACAAAATTTGTTAATATGTTTATGTAGAATAGGGAGTTTTAAACTCCCAGTACATAGTTAGATATATTCTAGCATAAATATTTAGGGAGGGTTTATATAATGGCAAGAAATGGTGTTCATTCAGGAGGTAAGAAAAAAGCAAGATATTACAAAGTTTGGGATAAAGAAACCGGAACATATAAAGGTATTTGGAGGTTATCAGGTGGGCAAATTTGTATACATGAGTTCTTTATATATGAAAGGTTATCACCTGAAATGGAAACTTATCTTAGTAAACTAAGGCAACAAGAACAAACAAGAAAATGCGTAGAAAGACAACAAATGGAAAGATATGATAATTATCTAAAATAAATTTTATTTGGGGGAAAAGGGTTTATGAATTTAAAAAGGCAAAAAACGTCTATATCTAACAGAGAATTTACCGGAGGTAAAAAAGATACAAATTACTTCACTAAAAAACTTAAAGAGTTTGGTTTAAAAGTTCCAAAATATTTAAGTAAAGGTATCACACAAAAACAATTTAAAACTTTACAAAATAAACTTTTAAAATCAATATCAAACAGACAACATGAAGAACAAATATATAACCAACAAACTAAAAAACTAAATAGAGCTATTAAACAACAGATAAAACTATTTAATGAAAGAGTTGATATAGTAAGCAGTATAGTACGTAAAAAATATGACTTTACTGTTAAAGATTGGAATTACATTACTGGTAAACCAATAACATACATGGGAAGAAACAAGACATTTGACAATTATAATGATAATCTTATACTTGCTCACAAAAGTTTTAAAAGATTACATTTTTCAGATAACGACGCAAGGAAAGAGCATTTACAGTACATGAAAGAATTAACTAAAGGAATGACAGTTAAAAATTTTGAAAACTGGTTTATTGAAAACAAAGGTGCCACAGATTGGTTCGAAAACGAGTATTTAAAAGGTCAACTATTCGACGAGCTTTCAGAAAAAGATATAGATACACTAATGGACTATTTTAACAGTTTATCAGGACTTAAAAAAGAACTTGTAATAAAACAAGCTTTAAACAAGATTAAAGAAAAGTATGAAAATTCTGAAGACCCAACTGCATATAAGTTTAAAGCATATAATCAGGTAATGAACAATTTGATTAATTATGGTAAGAATGATGAGGTGAGTTAAAACGGAAAATCTAAACAAATTGTTAGAGTATTGTCACGAAAGAATTGGAAAATACTTTTTTGAAAATCAATTACAAACACTTTTTGATGATGAAAGCAATTTTGCTTTTGATATAGAAGCGTGTCCTACTGATGAATCAAAACAAGAAATGTACACTTATTCTTTAAGTTTCATGAGTTGTGACATTCAGAATAACATTTGTTATAACTTTAATGATGTTGCAGAATGCTTAAACACATTACTTTCATTACCTTGTAAAGTTGTAAACTTATACGCTCACAATTGTGGATATGATATGAAACCAATGATTATAAATTACATTGAACAATATGGAAATAATGCGAAACAACAAGAGTATTACACTCTTAAAAAATATGATTGGTTTGAAAAAACAAGGAAAGAACTTAACTATGCTTATAATGGTAAAAGTAAAGTAATGAAACCATTTCAATATGATATTACCATGAAAGATGGAGTGTTTTATAAGTTAACTCTAATGAGTGATACAACTACAATAAACTTTTATGATACTTATAAATTAGTTCCATATAGTTTAAAAAAATGTTGTAAAGATTTCTTAGGTTTAGATTTAGGTAAAGATGGTTTAGATTATGAGAAAATAAGAACACCAAATGATGTATTAAATACTGAAGAGAAAAAGTATATTTATGACGACGTTTTTGGATTATCTTACTTAGTAAAAGCATTAAAAATAGATGGATTAACTTTATCAGGAAAAACATTTAAGTTCACAAGATTAACTAATTCAGGTCAATCTCTTCATGATTATAAATCAATGTTGCTATATGATTTTATAGAAAAAAATCCACCATTTGATAATAAAGAAGTATACAACCAAGTTGAAAACTATTTGTTATTAAAAACTAAATTTTACAGTAAAGATATAAACAAAGACCATGATGAAATGGCACAAAATGTTTTTCTTGGTTTATATCCTACTGAAAGTTATTTTCAAGATGCTTGGGAACGACAGAGTTATTTTGGTGGATTATGTACAGTTCACAAAGAAAATGTTGCAAAGTTTTCAAAGCGAAAAAATAGAGAGGGTAGAGTTTATGACGTTAATAGTTTATATCCCTCAAGAATGAAAGATTGTTTACTCCCTTATGGCAAAGGCAACTACTGTGAAAAACCATATATGGAAATGAGTAAAAACTATAAAAAGAATTATCCTCTTTATATTCAAGAAATAACAATTTACTCTTTAGACGTGAAACCAAATAAAATGGCATGGTTACAGATTAAAGATAATCCTAGCTTTAACGGTGTTGAAGTACAACCAAATAATATAGTAGATGGTAAAAGAGTTACAATAAAATTAAGATTAACAAATGTACTTTTAGACTTACTTTTTGAGTGTTATGACGTAAAATCATACGAGTTAGGTGGTCATGTAGGTTTTCATGGAGCATACAATCTATTTAAATCTTATATTGATTTTTGGAGTGAAATAAAAAAGACACAAAAAGGAGCCGGTAGAAGTTTAGCGAAACTTAGGTTAAATGGTTTATACGGTAAGTTTGGTATGTGTGGTGTAAATGAAATAACATATATTCAAGTAGATGATGGAATTTTTCAAGTTGCACACACTCACAATGATATAATAAGCGAAACAGTTTACTTACCAATGGCAACATTTATCACTTCTTATTCTAAGGAAAAATTAGTAAAAGGTATAAACTGTAACTATAAAGTGTTCATGTATTGTGACACTGATAGTATTCATCTTTATGGAAACACTGTAAAAGGTATTGAAATACATGACACTAAGTTTGGTGCTTGGGCAAATGAATTAAAATTCAATGATTTTAAATACCTTGGTGCAAAAAGATACGCTGAAAAAGATAAGGAAACAGATGAATGGATAATTAAATGTTGTGGTTTAACCGATAACATAATGAAACAAGTTGACGACATTGATGTTTTTGCTATTTGCAAACTCGATAATAAACAAATTGAAGAATACAAAAAGAATACTTATGATGGAACTGTTTACTACTTCTTTGATAAAGAATGTACTAAATCAATTCCAGGACTAATTAAATCCAATAAGATGAAAATAGTAAAACACGGTAGTTGCATGATTGAGCAACCATATAAAATTACAGAGAGAATATATTTTAAATAAAAGGGGTAAGGGTTTATGAAAATTAGAGAGTTTATAAATAAAAATTATGAATTTATTTGTGGTATTGCAAGGAATGAATATAATAAAGAAAAAAATAAAATATTATATAAAAATTATGACGTTGATGATTTTACAAATGAAGTGATAATATTCTTTTTAAAGAATTACGATATTTATGATGATACACTTTCAAAAGAACGAACTTTTATCATTACTAATTGCAAATATTGTGCCGGTGCATTACGTGAGAGGTTAAGAAAAAATAAAAGAAAAATAGATTTGTTTACTTCTAATGAAAGTGAATTAATAACTAAAGATGAATTTAACAATGATTTAAACGCATATGAAAATATAGGTAAGGAAGATTTTTATAAAGAATTATCTGTTTTTACAGAACTTACACCAAAAGAAAAAACACTATGTCTTTATAAATTACATGGATTATCAATGAGTGAAATGGAGGAATTAACTGGTGTTTCAAGACAAACTTTATGGAGACATTTCAAAACAATAAAAGAAAAAATAATGTAAAATAAAAAAGATAGGTTTTAATAATTAAAACCTATCTTTTTAAATATCTCCAAACTTAACTCTTTTAAACTTTGTGTTTGAAACCTACATTTCCCTTGACTAAATGCTTTTACTAAACCTTTTAACATTGGTTCTTTAGAGGTTAATAGTATCATGTTTTCACTATGTGAACCACCATCTAACACATAGTTTGACATGATTGTACCATGATTAGAAAAATAAAATAAATCAGCCATCCAGTACACAAAAACTGTTTTGCCATCTAATGTTAAACTAAACAGTGGGTGACATTTACTAATTGGTAATTTAGAAACAAAGCTCCTATTATCTCTTTGAGATTTATTCTCAATTGCAAACTCTTCGTAATTGGTACCACTTACCAACTTCCCAAACTTTGTATTTTTCATTTTATTAATGAACTCGTTAGAAGTTTCATAGCTAACTACTAATTCTCCATTCTGATATAATGAAAACCTTTCGTTTGGATTAGGGTTTAAATTGAAATATTCAAAGTAAGGATTTACCGTAGTAACATTGTTACCTAATAAGTAAACTCTTACATTTTCTCTTTCACGTTGTACTGTATAAACTAAGTCAAGAAGTGTTTCGACTTCATTATCCAAATATCGTATATATGCTTTATCTATCAAAAATTCGTCGAAAATGATTGTTGTAACATTTGGATATTCATTGGATTTTTCTGAAAGTGAAGTAGATAAGGGAACTAAATAACCGGCAAGTTTTTTGTTAATATATACATTATATCCTTTTACCTCGAATTCACATTCAGGAAACTCATTTTTCACTTTTTCAAAAAACTTATCTTTTACCTTTTTTAATTCTGATTTATATCTTCTAACATAAATAAATTGTTCACCTTTTTTAAGAAACTTATTTATTGCTCTTTTTTTAGCACCATAGGTTTTTCCATATCCCCTATTAGTTATTATCATGTTAAAAGTTGCATTATAGCTACTTATTTTATCATAATCATAATACATAAATTCACCTCATATAAGATTGTTTCACGTGAAACAATTTTTATAATGTTTCACGTGAAACAATTTATTTATTTTTTATATCGTTTTCTATCTCTTCTAATCTTTTATCCATGCTTATTAAAGTACTATTAAATTTGTCTAAGCTTGTACCAAACGCGTCTATTTGTGCTAATAGTTTCTTAATTATTACTACTAATACATATCCAAATGCACCACACATTGAAATAGGGAAACCAACTGTGCTAATAGCGTTTAAAATATCTTCCATATTTATCACCACATTTATCCTTTTAAAATTAACCTTAAACTGGTTTACCAGTAAAGTCACACCACTTAGTACCATTCCAGTAAATAGGTTTGTTTAATGTACTATCATAAATTATAGCACCGGCAGTTACACCTGAAATTGGTCGTGTCTTATAATTACCTAATATTATCATTGTTTTTATTTGTAATTGATTTGCATTAAAATTACCATCTGTAAAATATTTTTCAACCTTTTTTCCTATTTCTTCAGGCATATGCTCTTTTACAAATTCAATATCTCTGTGATTCATTAACACGTCTTCATAAAATTTTGCCATAAATTCCTTAAAATTTTCATCATTAACATTATAAAAATTAGTAAGGTTATTATATAAGTTATTTAAATCTGACATTTTTATCACCTCTCTTATTGATAAGTTTCAGTAATACAAATAGTAAAAGTGAGTTCAATTGTATTTTCATCAGGCTTTTTATTTTCTACATAAACATAACAACCATTGTCGTTTATGTTACCTATTCCATAAATACCAACTTTACTATATCCTAAAGACTGCCAATTCCATTTATTAAGTTTTCTTAAAGTCATTGTTGCGTCAATAACATTTTTGTTAGTTATTGCCCAATATAAAGGCACCCATATACCACCATTATTATTATTAGAAGTATTGTTTATATCTTCCCACGCTTGTTGCCATTGTTTTGCAGTTAGATAACAATCAATATATTGTTTTTTTATCTTAGCCATTTTGTCGTCGTGTAAAATATATTTTTGCACTATTCCAGTTTCAGATGGGTAAACCACTTCTACTGTACTATAGTCATTTTTAATAACACCTATTTTATCTTCTACTGTACCAACCCATGTATGGATTTTAGATATTTCATCAGCATTTTTTTGAATTTTTGTACCATTTTCAGTTATTGCATTAGTGTTTGCAGTAATTGCATTATCGGTATTAGTTTTGTTAGTATTATATAATTCTTTAAAAGCTGAAATATCTGACTTAATATCAGTTATTTGATTGTTAATATCTGTAAATACTTGTTCATTTATTATTGTAGCTAGTGTGCCGTCTTTTACAAATTGGTCAAGTTTTTTGCTTACCTCATCAATCATGCCATTGTTAAGATAATACTCTATCTTTTCGCTAAAGTCATCAATAGAACCATTAACATTATCTTCTAATAAATTGAAATGTTTTATTAGTAAGTTTATTTTTTCTACAATTCTATGAATTGCTTCAGGAATAGTTAAACTTGCATTTGCGTCTCTTAAACCACTTTCATATATATTTAAAAATTCATTTAACATATAATTACCTCCTACTTAAATATTATAACACTTGCATAAATAAGTCGTATGCTCCGTCTATAAGTTGTTTATCTAAATCTTGTATAACGTCACGCCACTTTTGTAGCAGTTCTGCTGAACTTGTTATACCTATGTTACCTCTACTGATTAACGTATTGTTTGCAGTATTCTTAGTTTTACCACTGTTTTTACCTTCTGATGTTCCGTTAGATGTTCCAGTAGCATGATTTCTGTTTAAATTAATTGAAGTAGTATACTTTTTATTTTGTAATTCAGTTCTAGGAGTATCTAAGAATTCTTCTTGTGCAACACCCTCGGTTTCAGAACTATTTTTTCCTGAAGTTGTAGAAGTATTATCAAATATGCTTTCCACGGTTGAAGTATTTGTTTCTGTTAAATCCTTATTTAACAAAAAATTAATGTTTTGTCTTTCAACTTCTAACTCAGTTTTATATAATTCATTATAAGTTTTAAATGAATTATCTAAATAATCTTTTAACATATAAAAAAACATATCGGGAGTATCTACACAAATTTCATCAAACATATAATGATTTAAGAATTTACTTTCAAATTCTTTTTTCTTTTGTTCATAAATCTCGTCGTTTACCAATCCTTTCATATAATAATCATAATCAAACTTAAACATATATCCTTTTAAAAATCTAAGTTCAATGGTGGTTTTACTCATTTGCTTCACCTCCGTCGTCTACTTCTTTATATAAACTTTCACTCATATTATTCTGCCTTACAACTTTCCAATTAACACCAAACTTTTCATTAATTTTTTCACACGCTAATTCTCTTGCATTGTAAAGTATGTCAACATTCCTATTAATGTAATCATTATTTACGTTAATTTCATCAACTAACATTCTTTCCTTTTTATCTGCTTGAGAATTGTTATTTAATCCTATAAATGTTAGAAACTCATTTTCTATTTGTTGTTTTAATTTAAGTAACTTATCTGCAACAAAGTTAGTATTTAAAGTTATATTTTGTAAGTTTTCTGCTAAAGTAGCTTTTACAACTATTACAGGTTCATTGTTTGTTACTTGACTAGCTACTTCCCGAATTGATTTTTCTGTTTTTTTATCTGCTAAAAATATATATGGAATTTTTTGTAGATATATATTAGTGTTAATTGTTGTTTCTATTTCTGTTAATCTGTCTACATAGTTTATAATTATTGGCATTAATCCAGTTTTTGTATAATTATTATAAATTAATACTCCATCACTAGCATTTAATGTTTTACTTATTAAAGGTGAGGTAATTTGAATTTGCGTAGGTTCATTATAAATATTTAATCCAACTGTTGTACAAGGCATGCAAACTAATCCATAATCAGGGTCAGAATAAACAAAACAATAACCATTTTCTATTAAAGTTCTTTCAATAAATCTGCTTTCAATTTCACCAGTGTCTTCCCACTTAAAAATATTAAGTGATAAATTAAAGAATTGTGTAAAATATTTAATAAAAGTTAAATCATTAGCACGTTCTAATAATATTTGATTTGCTTTACTCATTTTACTTTACCACCTCATTTTTCACATTGTAATTTAAAATTCTTGCACCTCTATCTTTATGCCAAAAAGTTATTCCTGAATTAAAAATATCTTTTATTTCTTCTAAATATTCTAATGGTATCATACTCGTACTTGCTATATTGCAAACACTTGTTTTTATATAATTATAATATTTTCTTGTTCTTATATTTGGAGTATCCCAATCATTGTATGAATATCCATATCTTTTAAAATGATTATCTATCCTTTCCATGTAAGGGTCGGTAATACTATATTCTATTAAATCAATTTTTCTGTCATTTATCATCATATTATATACTGCATCATTTCCGGCAGTTTTTAATGAAGCCGGAGAATTAATTAAGTCATTTACTTTAGCATTTTTCATGGATATAATTTCATTTTCTTTTACTTTACCACTTTCATTTAATTGGTTTAAATTCAAATTTGTAGTTTGTTGTGTTTGGTATCTGTTTAATGCATTGTTTGCTAGTCCACCGGCACCACCAACAACACCTCCAATATTTCCAGTAATACCACTAAGTAACATTCCTAATAAACCAGTCATGTTATTTAGAGAATTACTCTGCATATTTTGTGAATTTTTTAAGTTTACTGTTGCAGTATTTTGTTTTAAACTTACGTCATTTTCAATCAAACTATTAGTTATTCCCTGATTGAAACTATTTCCATTAAGTGCGTAGAATTCTGAATATGCAGAACTACAACATGGTAAATTGTAAGTAAGATTACAATTTACACCCTCTAACTTACCAGTTGTATCACCTTTATAACCAGACACAGACATTCTATATTTTCCACTAACTGGGGAGGTTTTTATTTTAACCTCTAATTTGTTTTGATTATCTATTAACTGTGGTTTTATCAATAAAGGTTCATTCATATAGTCAGTTAAAATGTAATACCTATATGGATATGTTTCTAATTTCATATCATAATTTCCAGTAATATCACCTTTAGTTCTAATACCTATTGCAGTACCTTCACTAAATATTGTTTTATTTACGGCTTGTATATCTACAATTCTAAGACATTTACAAACTGTATTATTGCTATCCTTAAATCTTTCATTGTCATAGTCAACTTCTGTATAAGTTACTACGTCATTATCTGCAAAAGGACTATAAGTAACACTTAATATACTTGGATTGTTCCCCAAATATTGTCCGTAGTTCATAATTCCTTTTGCGTCTGCCGGTATATAGTAATAATATAATCCAGTAGGAATATTTCTAAAAATAGTATTGTCACCATCAGTTGTTGCTATTTTACCCACACAATCACCTCCTAAACACTTCCTATGCAGCCACTTGGGATATATCCGTTGCCATTGTTATCTGATATAGCACCACCACCAACTATTGCAATGGTTCTATATTCATAACTATTATTAGTATAAATGTTTGCCTCTTGTGTTCTTCTTGCAATTAAACCATCTAAAACTGTACCACTGGCGTCACTGATATAATAACTTTTCCAATCAGTTGCAATAGAACTATCATTTGGATTTGCAATAAATTTACTATACATTGGACTACTTGTCGCACCATATAATCCACAATTGTATGATAGGGATAGAAATGCGTCGAATTGATTTTGTTTAATATTGCTTGCACCGTCATTCTTCATTTGGGTATATAAGTTATTTGCAAATCTCTTCATAGTTTTAAACATTGCCTCGCTTGCTTGTTGTTCGCTACAAGGTTCTGGAAGTTCATTCCATTCAGGAACATTTTGCGTTGTTCCATATCCTTGTGTTGCAACACCACCACTGTCGTAATATACATATGCACTAAATGCTTCAAATCCTTTCAAGAACCTGAAAATTTTAGCAGATACACCACCATTAAATGTTGTAGAACCACCACCACTGTTTAAATTAATATATCTTTTTGCTACAAAATCACTTTGCCAATACCATGTATATTCACTAATGTATGTTCCAATATCCCTTGCCTCTATAGCCGTAAAAGTTCCATTGTCATTATAATGTGCAAACATAATCACGTGTTCCGGTGTATTAGGAGCTGAAAAATTCATGAAAATTAAATCTCCCGGTTGAAGTGAACCACCATCAACTTGGTTACCAACGTTAATTTGGTCATAAGTTGTTCTTGGGATTCTTATACCATTGTCGTTGTATGCCCACTGACATAATCCGGAACAATCTGTACCGGCACTTTCGCCTAATGGTGGGTAATTACCTCCCCAAGTATAAGGTTTACCGATAAGTTTCCTTGCAGAATTAACAATAGCATTTCCGTCTACTGTAGGTTGTGGTTGTGGTTGTGGTGTTTCAGGTTCAGGGTCACCTACACCAGTATTATTACCTCTTTTTGAAAGTTTGTCTGTACTGGCAACTATATAACCACCCTTATCTGTAAAGTTATATAAATTAGTTACATTCCTAACTATATATTCACCACATTCTATATCTTCAGGACGGTTTAACACATCTAAGTCAGGTTTACCACTTGAAAATGTAGGATTCATGTGTTGTCTTTCAATGAAACAACTATTTAGATAATAATCAACATTTATTAAATATGTTTGCATTACATCTAATTTTAAGAATAATTGTGTGGTATTTTCGTTGATATACTTTTTGTTTAATATAAAGCAATAATGTATTACGCTATCATCAGGGTTAATGTAATAAAGATAGTTGCTTGCCATTAAACGAGTGTTGCCATAGGTTACATCAATCTTTATACTATCATTATCTTTTTGATATAATACATCATTAAAAGACATTGTTGCTTTAGAATTAAAAAATTGAAGTTGTTTATCTTTATTTTCAAAGATATAAGTATGATTGTGATTTACATCTAATTCTGGAACACTACATAAAACTACCCTTGTTTCCAATTTAATACCTCCTTTTTATAATTAATAAAAAAGTGCATATTAATGCACCTTTATTTTAATTATGCCCTTGCAGAGTTTAATATCTTTACAGCATTTACAAATCCACAAACAGCACCAATACCCTGATTATGAGTAAATACATTTGTTGTTAACTTATCAGGATTTCTAAAGCTTTCAGAAACTTGTAGTGTTCTTCTAAATTGAATATAGTCTTCATCTATTACCATTAATTCAACATTTGCATCTGCTTCATATGCTTTAGTTGTTGCATTGTATTTTTGGAAACTATCTATTTTAACTATTCTTCTTCCCATTTCTGCCTTTTCCATATTGAAAGCAGTTGCAAGCAATTCTACGTCAAGATTTGCAGAAACTTCAGGCGTTGTAATAATTACAATGTTTTGAGAATTAGTAAATGTGTATATACCTTGAATGTTAAATATTTTAGACATCATTCCAAATCTATCAACTATTGCCCTTGTTTTCTTTGTAAGCATTTTTGCTTTTACATCATCACTTGCTGTTGCATATGTTGTTGCTAAAGTTACTTCTTTTGTACTTGCATTTGCTAGTAAACCTTTCATTAATTGGAAGTCGTCAAAGTTTCTGCTGTTTGTTGGAACTGTTAGAACCTGATTAATTAAGTTTTGTAATCCATTTGGATTCAAGAATGCAGTTCTTAACTGTTGGTCAGAAACGGATATTTTGTATTTCTTTGCAAAGTTCTTTGAATAATATTCTGTTTTTGTTGGTGGTGTTTCTACACCTATTAATGATGAAACATCACTAGTTCCAAAATTTTCATTAAAGTTCTTAGATTGAATTAAATCTGTAAACACAGATTCTAATGTTGAACCATATGGAACTGGTTCCTTTTCAAAAAATGATAGGGGATTAGTATAAACCTTATTCATGAATATTTGTCCACAAATTTTATTTACTAGGACATTTAAAAATTCATTCTTTACAACACTATAGTTTAATATAGTTGTACCAATATTTCCAATATTTTGTTCTGTTGCCGTACCTATCCTAGTGTGTAAATCAGTAGAACCCATACTAGCAACTAAATTAGTAATATCAACATTGCTTGCCAATTAAATCACTCCTTAGTTTTATATTTTACATCAAATCATTAATTGATATGATTTTTGTTTTTTGTTGTTGAGGTTCTTGTGGAACTCCAACGGTTACTTTAGTTAATAAATCATAATTTTTAATTTTTAGTTCATTGATTGTGTTATCTTTTGTAGATATGTCACTTTCAAAAGTTTTAATTTTTGCCTCTGCACCATCTAATTTTTCTTTATATGTCAATATGTCATTATCTTTATTATTTAATATTTCTAATATTTCATTATCAGAATAATCTTTACCCTTATATAACACTAAATTACCTCCTTTTTATTTTATGTAAATATGTAAAAAGGGTACATTTTAGCACCCTATTCAAAAAACATAGCAAAGTTATACGATAATAAAAGAAGTCACTACACTTAATATTTGTGTGGTACGCTCTTCACGCAAGTAACCCACTCAAAGCATTTTATTTTTAATCAAAATAACCCTACTACTTTATTATATAAAAAAATACCAGTTATGTTACAAACTGGTATTATACAAGTATATAAAATAATTGAAAGGGGTAATATAAATGAGAAAAACCATTTAATCATTACTTTACATCTTTTGTTGTATAAATATATTTACCCCCTTTTTCAGCATCGCCAATTTTTATCCAGTTAATACCATTGCTATCAGTTGTTATATATGACTTTATTGGTCTTGGAGAGCCACCCCTTTCAATTCCCACAGTTGAGCCAAGTCTAACCCACTGCCAGTTTATAGGTGTTTCAAAAGGTATTTCGTCATCAATACAAGTAATATCATTGCCTATCTTCTCATAATAAGAGTTATCATCACCTTTGAAGATGACAGATTCCTTTTTATCACGCTTGATTTTGCCTTGCTTTATCAGTT
>ERZ779877.2370-NODE-2370-length-14002-cov-2.899190_pt1 | contig 14002 bp, 6 predicted proteins | sample MGYA00511556_ERZ779877 | MGnify/ENA primary metagenome ERZ779877 (study PRJEB29588, sample SAMEA2159338) | human gut metagenome | biome: human gut; feature: human-associated habitat; material: faeces | place: Denmark | collected 2008/2010 ...
CTCGGCCAGACGCTGACCATCCGCCACGACTCGATGAACCGCGAGTCCTTCATGCCGGGCGTCGTGCTCGCCGCCAAGAAGGTCCGCAGCCTCGAGGGCCTGACGGTCGGCCTCGACAAGCTGCTCGACTGATACAACCTTTGTTTTCCTTATCCATAATATAAAACAACTGCATCGCAGAAAGGAACGATGGACATGAAGAAGTACAATGTAGCAATCCTTGGCGCAACGGGCGCCGTCGGCCAGGAATTCCTCAACCTCATCGAGGAGCGCAATTTCCCCTTTGCCAACCTCAAGATGCTCGCTTCGAAGCGCAGCGCTGGCAAGAAGATCCAGTTCATGGGCAAGGAGTACACGGTTGAGGAGACGACGGACGAGTCCTTCAAGGACGTCGAGATTGCTCTGTTCGCCGGCGGTGCTGCCAGCAAGCAGTTCGCTCCGGCAGCCGTCAAGGCCGGTGCCGTCGTCATCGACAACTCGAGTGCCTTCCGCATGGATCCGGAAGTCCCGCTCGTCGTTCCGGAGGTCAACCCGCAGGCCATTGCCCGCCACAAGGGCATCATCGCCAACCCGAACTGCTCGACGATCATCATGATGATGGCCCTCAAGCCGCTCTACGACCTCTCGAAGATCAAGCGCATCGTCGTCTCGACGTACCAGGCTGTCTCGGGCGGCGGCAAGGAAGCCATGGCCGAGCTCGAGCAGCAGGTCGATGACATCGTCGCCGGCCGCGAGCCGAAGGCGAACATCCTGCCGGGCGCGAAGTTCCCGAAGCACTACCAGATTGCCTTCAACCTCATCCCGCAGATCGACGTCTTCACCGACAACGGCTATACGAAGGAAGAGATGAAGATGTATAACGAGACGCGCAAAATCATGCACTCCGACGTCAAAGTGAGCGCCACCTGCGTCCGCGTGCCCGCCCTGCGCTCCCACTCAGAAAGCATCTGGGTGGAAACTGAACGCCCCGTATCGGTAGAAGAAGCCCGCGAAGCCTTCAGCAAAGGCGAAGGACTGGTGCTGATGGACAACCCCGCCGAAAAGGAATACCCCATGCCCCTCTTCCTGGCCGGCAAAGACCCCGTCTACGTAGGCCGCATCCGCAAGGACCTGACCAACGATTGCGGACTGACCTTCTGGATTGTAGGCGACCAAATTAAAAAGGGTGCTGCGCTGAACGCCGTACAGATTGCCGAGTATCTGATCAAGGAAAACGCCCTCTGACATCTGGAGAGGACTTTCCCCTCATACTCACCTCACCACAGATGGGACAGACAACAGGAAAAGTTAAATCTGCCCCATCTGTGATAATTTCTAAAAAAATCTATATATTTGTACGGAAATATAAAAACAGCATACCATGAAACTAATAGCTGAAAGCGGTTCTACACGCACAGAATGGGCCTTGGTAGAGGACAACACCCTGATACAAAGAGCCTTTACCGAAGGGCTCAACCCGTTCTTCCAGACCCGTCGTGAAATCAGCCGAAGCGTACGGCTGGGGCTGCCTGAGCTATTTTTCAAGAAAAAGCTGGAACAAGTCTATTTCTATGGCGCCGGCTGCACTTCCCATGAAAAGAAAAATATCATAGGTGCATCGCTTGTCGCCCAGTTCAAGACCCCCATCCAAGTGGAAAGCGACCTGCTGGCAGCCGCCCGCGGACTCTTCCAATGCGATGCCGGCATCGCCTGCATCCTGGGTACCGGCTCCAACTCCTGCTTCTACGACGGCAAAATCATCGTGAAGAATGTCAAGGCCGGCGGCTATATATTAGGAGACGAAGGCAGCGGCGCCGTCATGGGGAAACTGTTTCTGTCTGACGTACTGAAAGGGCTTGCCCCCAAGGACGTGACCAACGACTTTTACGAGAAATTCCGTATCAATGCCAACGAAGTGATGGAGTCTGTCTACAACCGTCCTTCCCCCAACCGCTTCCTCGGCACCCTCTCCTATTTCCTGGCCGACTACCTGGACAACGACTACGTCTACGACCTGATAACCGGCAACCTGCGCAGCTTCTTCACCCGCTGCGTCTGCCAGTACGATTACCACAGCTACCCCGTGCGTTTCGTCGGTTCGCTGGCTTATCACTATGCCGACCTCCTGCGCTATGTCGCCCAAGAATTCGACATCAATCTGCAAGTCATCGAGGAAACCCCCATCAACGGACTGATTGAATACCATGCCATGAATATTGAGGTGGAAGAAGGCTGAACCATTTCCCACAAATCCGACAAACACAAACAACCACCTCCTGCCGCCTCTCCAGTCAAGAGAAAGCCTTTTCGAATCTAATATGTTATAGAATACAAAAAACGATATCTAAACATTAAAAATGTATAGTTTTTATTCTTTTTCCCAAAAATAATATATCTTTGCGATAAAGAAAGCAAAATAATCTTTCCAAAACAGAACGAAACATTTTTGCTTTGCAAACAACTTTTTAGATATCAACATTGAAAAAGAGATGCCTATGAACCCAAAATTTTCACCTCATTGATTTTCAGACGCAAAGGAAATCTGCCTCGCAGAATACCTACACGACTGCTACCCTTCGCTTCCCTATATAAAGCAAAGGCCATTCTCCAATCAGCGTCAACTACATTGTCAAACCATTTTAAAATCTTTTCTTTTATGACTGAAGATCACAAACTATTGAAATTTACCTCCAGAGGTAAACTTCTCACGACAGTGGCCTTATGCGGCACACTGCTCCTAAGCAACGGACCAGCCAACGCTGCTCCGAGTACTTCCAGTGAGACTCCCAAAACGATGGAACAGATGCAAGCCTTGACCGTCAATGGTCTGGTAGTGGATTCAAACGGAGAACCCATCATCGGAGCTAACGTCCTCGAAAAAGGAACAACCAACGGAAGTCTGACCGACGTAGACGGCAAGTTCACCCTCAACGTACGCCAGGGAGCCGTCCTCCAAATTTCCTTTATCGGCTACAAAACCCAAGAAGTAAAAGCCACCTCCAATATGATGAGAGTCGTATTGGCCGAAGACAATGAAATGCTGGACGAAGTAGTCGTTGTCGGTTACGGTTCACAGAAAAAGGTTAATGTAACAGGTGCCGTATCGACCGTAGACGTCAACAAGGCCTTGGAAGCCAAACCACAGATGGATGTCACCAAAGCCCTTCAGGGTGTAGTTCCTGGCCTGACCATTCTGAATACCCAAGGTGGTATCAACGAACAGCCCAGCATGACCATCCGTGGCGTCGGTACCCTGAGCAATAGCGAGACAAGTGATCCCTTGATTATCGTCGACGGAGTTCCCTTGGACGACCTTTCGCTTATCAATCCGCAAGACATTGCCAGCGTATCTGTACTGAAGGATGCTGCTTCCACCTCCATCTATGGTTCGCGTGCCGCCTTCGGTGTCGTATTGATCACCACCAAACAAGGTACGAAGAAAGACAAATTCACCATCAACTACTCCAACAACTTCGCATGGAGCACTCCGAGCATCTTGCCCGAATATGCAGATGTTCCCTCCCAGCTCAGAGCCTTGATTGAAGTCAACGAGCGCAATGCTACTCCTCCCGAATTGTTCGGTATGTATATGGACGAAATGCTTCCGTACGCCGAAGCCTGGCAGGAACAGCATGGACATAAAAAAGCAGGCTATCGCGAGATGCAGCCCTATCAGAGCATGGACAACGTAGGTGACTATTACCTGGATCCGACAACGGGTAAAGCCATGTTCTATGCCGACTGGGATGTAGTAGGCATCATGTACCAGAACTGGGCTCCCTCTCAAAGCCATAACGTAAACGTACAAGGCACCAGTGGCAAAACCACTTATTACCTGTCTGTAGGCTATGACAAGAAAGAAGGACAGCTGAATTTCAATACCGATAAGCTGAAACGATACAACGTCAATGCCAACATCTCCTCCGACGTAACCGACTGGTTGCAAATCGGCGGACGCTTCAGCTTTACCGACCGTACGTATACCGAGCCTAATACCCGCCGTACCCCCTACCAGTACATGTGGCGTTGGGGTAGCTTCTTCGAACCGCTGGGTACCATCAACGGTACCGACCTGCGTAACACGATCATGTATCTGAAGCAGGCAGGCGACACAGAAACTTCCACCAACTATGTACGTATGACCGGTTTTGCCAAAGCCAAACTTGCCAAAGGACTGACCGTAAATGCCGACTACACCTACAATGTAAAGAACCTGTTCCAAGATATGGTAGGTCTGCCGGTATCTGGCTACGACACATGGGGCAACATGTCTGCACCGACGACCATCACGTCCAGCACCTATTTACAGCAACAGAGTGAAAGAACGACCTCTTATGCTTTCAACCTCTACGCCAACTATGAGTTTACCTTGGCCGACAAGCACAATTTCAATATCATGCTGGGCGGTAACGCAGAAGGACAAGAGTATACTTGGCACCGTTCCAAGAGAGAAGGTCTGTTGAATCCGGACCAGCCTGAATTCAATTTGGCCAACGGTACCCAAACTGTAGCCGGACGTCATATCCATTCCGCTACAGCCGGTTATTTTGGCCGTATTAACTACAACTGGAACGAAATCTGGTTACTGGAACTGAACGGACGTCTCGACGGTTCGTCCTCTTTCCCCGCCAGCGATCGTTGGGCATTCTTCCCCTCTGGATCACTGGGTTATCGCTTCAGTCAGGAAAACTATTTTGAGAACCTGCGCAACATTGTCAGCAACGGTAAACTCCGTGCCTCTTTCGGTGAAATCGGAAACGAAGCCATTGGTGAAGACATGTTCATATCAACCATCAATGCTCTGAGCGGACAACACTGGCTGGGAAGTGACGGCACATTCGTCAACATGTACGACACTCCGTCTTTGGTTTCCAGCACACTGACTTGGGAACGCATCCGCACCTTCGATGTGGGTCTCGATTTGGGCTTCATGAACAACGAACTGAATGTATCGTTCGACTGGTACCAGCGTAAGACTTTGGACATGTTGGCTCCGGGCGTCACCCTGCCCGATATGTTGGGAACAACTGAGCCTTACACTAACGCCGGTTCACTCCGCACCCGTGGTTGGGAATTGAACGTCAGCTGGAACAAGCAGTTTGGTGACTTCACCGTATATGCAAACGGTAACTTGTCTGACTGCAAGACCGTTGTCACCAACTGGAACAATCCGACCGGTATCTTGAGCGACTATTTCACCGGTAAGGTATATGGTGACATCTACGGCTTTGAAACAGACCGTTATTTCACAAAAGACGATTTCACCTACGATGCTGAAGGCAACCGTACCGGTTATGCTCAAGGCATCGCCGATCAAGATGGTCTGGTCAGTGGTGGAACATTCGCTTATGGCCCCGGCGACATCAAGTACAAAGACTTGAACGGTGATGGTGTCATTGACGGCGGTAACGGAACTAAAGACGACATGGGTGACTTGAAAGTCATCGGTAATTCTACTCCGCGCTTCCAGTATGGCTTCCGCTTGGGCGGTTCATGGAAAGGCATTGACCTCGACATGTACTTCCAAGGTGTCGGCAAATGGGATCAGTGGTCTTATGGTGCATTTGTAATGCCGTTCTCTCGTGGTGCCGATGGTATCTATGCCAACCAGATGGATTATTGGACAGAAGAAAACACCGATGCATTCTATCCCCGTCTCTATCCGGGCAACGGAGCCACAGGAACCGTATCAGGTATCGCAGCTGGCAAGAACAACTTCTATCCGCAAAGCAAATACTTGATTGACCGTTCTTACCTGCGTTTCAAGAACCTGACTGTAGGTTACACCCTGCCTCAAGAATGGACCAAGAAATGCTTCATGCAGAAAGCACGAATCTACTTCACAGCCGAAAACCTCTGTGAGCTGATCAACAACAGCTATGCCCCTGTAGACCCTGAAATCGACTCCAGTGATACAGGTAGCAACAGCAACGGCGTATGGGGACGTGTAGCGCCTATCACACGAACCATTTCTTTCGGACTTCAAGTAACATTCTAAACTCTAAAGACAAGAATCATGAAAAAGAAAACATTATTATATAGCGCACTTTTGCTCGGCTCGCTTACATGGTCAAGCTGTACCGATATGCTCGACAAAGAGCCGCTCGACAAATTCACGGACAGCCCGTTGTTCTGGAACAATCCGTCCAGCGTAGAAGGCTATGCCGCAACATTCTATAACCTCTTTACCGGTTATGGCAATTCAGGAGGTACGGGAGACTTCTTCTTCAAATCACTCACCGACGACCAGGTAGGCTCAGGATTTGACAACTGGAAATACATCAATGTACCAGCCTACGACGGCAACTGGTCTTCCACATGGGATGAGATACGCCGTGCCAACGCCATGATAACCTCTCTGAACGAACAGGCGACCGATATGGATGAAACTACCAAAAATCACTGGATTGGCGTAGCCCGCCTGATGCGTGCATGGCAATACTGGGACTTGGTACGCAAGTACGGCGATTGCACATGGCTCGACCATGTACCCGATATCAACGATCCGCTTCTCTTTGCAGCCCGCGATGATCGTGACGACGTTATGGACAAGGTACTGGAAGACTTGAATTTTGCATGCGAAAACATTGAAGATGTAGATTCTAAAACTACTTGGTCACGCAACATGGCCAACGCCATGAAGGCACACATCTGTTTGTGGGAAGGCACTTTCCGCAAATACCGTACGCAAGACGAAAACGGAAAGGCTGCTGACTTGGAAGGAGCCAACAAATTCTTGCAAGCCTGTGTAGATGCCTGCGAACAAGTGATGCCCGACTACACATTGGGAACAGATATTGCCAGCTATCGGGCAATTTACAATTCCGTTACGCTGTCCGGAAATTCTGAAATCATCTTCTACAAAGAGTACAAGAAGGACTATTTCTCACACTCTACCATTGCCTATACTTGCAGTAGTACCCAGATGGATGGTATCTCAAAGGATGCATTCGATTCATTCTTGTTCTTGGATGGTAAAACTGCAGCCAACACTTCGTATGACAATACCGACGCAGGTGTTATGGAAGTATCAGCTGTCGATGGCGCAGAACACTTGAATATCCAGAAGCTGTTGGAAGTACGCGATCAACGTTTGGGACAGATTGTAGACTCAGTACTATGCTATATGGGCAACCCATGGCAGCGCGTAGTTGGCGGTATTAGCATGACATCCTCTTCCGGTTATGGCATCTGCAAGTTCGACAATGTGGAATTGGAAGCGTCCTATCGTCAGACTACTTCAAAGAACTATACTGCAGCTCCGCTCTATTGGCTGTCTGTCATCTACCTGAACTATGCAGAAGCCAAAGCCGAACTTGGAAACATTACCAATGAAGACCTAAACAACACTATCAACAAGTTGAAAGCCCGTGCAGGTCTGCCGCCAATCACAACAGAAGTAGCAGATGCAGGTGACAACGACATGGGAGTAAGCCCGCTGATTTGGGAAATCCGCCGCGAACGCCGTTGCGAACTGATGCTCGACAATGACTTCCGTTATTGGGATTTGATCCGCTGGCATCAACTGGACAAACTGGATACAGAAAGGAATCCTGATATCCGTTTGGGAGCCAACCTGATTAACGACAGGACAAACGAAGAAGTAGAGTTTGACGGCAACTACATCGACGGATATGGAACAAACAAACGTACTTTTGACAAAAAGCACTATCTCTACCCAGTCCCCAGTGGCCAGATCACGCTCAACCCCAACTTAGGTCAGAACCTGGGATGGTAAAATACCGATATAATTCATAGAGCATTTAAGGAGGCTGTTCCCAATGATAGGAGCAGCCTCTTTTTTATACTTTTCATTTCCATCAGAAAATTCCGATATTAATTCCAATGCACAGACATAAAACACTTTTTAATATTCAAATACAATAGTTTCGAATTTCACGAGGATTTCTAAGTGCAAATTATAGTAAAATATAGAATATAAATCAAAAATATGATATTACTTGTAGCAATAAATATAAAAATAAAGCTATCTTTGAAAAGAAATGGAACAGCATATATCTTATTTCCGAGTATAAAATTGCTGAAGGTTCAACAAATAAGCCTTCAAAGAGGAATGCTCAAATGGATATGTAAAAAACCAATTACTTAATTATAATATACCAAACCTAATTTTAACAAAATCATTACTTATGAAAGAGGACCGCAGACAACGAGGGTCATCCAATAGGAAACTCCTCGCAGCTGTAGCCATTACAGCACTATTTCTAAGTGGAAGCGCCCCAACCGCTGCACGGACAGCTTCCGAACGTTCCAATGAAGCAATGGAACAAATGCAAACCCAAACCGTCATGGTCACTGTCGTAGATGCCAATGGCGAGCCCATTATCGGAGCCAATGTCATTGAAAAAGGTACAACCAATGGCGGCATCACAGACCTGGATGGAAAAATCAAACTGGAAGTAAAACCCAACGCCATCATCCAAGTATCATTCGTGGGCTATACGACACAAGAAGTCAAAGCTGCTCCAAATTTACGTGTCACATTAAAAGATGACACAGAGTTGCTGGACGAAGTGGTAGTCGTTGGTTATGGTTCACAAAAGAAAGTAAACCTGACCGGTGCCGTCGCATCGGTGGATGTAAACAAAACCATCGACAGCCGACCCATCACCGATATCGGACGTGCCCTTCAAGGAAGTGTACCAGGCTTGACCGTTACGACTAACTCCGGTGAAATAGGTGGCGCACCGACAATCAAGATTCGTGGAAGTATAGGTTCACCGAACGGCAACGCCAATCCGCTGATTTTGGTCGATAACGTAGAGGTAACCGATATATCCATGGTCAACCCCGATGATATCGAAAGCATCTCTGTATTGAAAGATGCGGCTTCAGCCTCTATTTATGGTGCACGTGGTGCATTCGGCGTATTGTTGATTACCACCAAGTCTAAAACCAAACACGAACGCCTTTCCATCAAATATACCAACAACTTTGCATGGCGTACTCCGACCAAAACGCCGGAGCAACTCCCTGGCTGGCAACAGGCAGACATCAACCTGCAAGGAGTCATGAATGAATCCAAAGGCGCAACTGCATTTTATAACGTAGTAGGTAACATTCGTGTCGATGCAACGGCCGTACAAAAAATGAAAGAATATTGGGATGCCTATGGCTACGGAGATCAATTCGGCCCTGATATGGAATTGGGACGTGATTTCGAATTCCGTGATGGAGGCATGTTCTTTTATCGTACATGGGACTGGTATGACATGTATATCAAAAACTGGTCACCCCAACAGACCCACAACATCTCAATCAATGGAGGAAACGGCAAGACCAACTACAACATTGCATTGGGTTATCTGGGTCAGGACGGTATGATGGAAATCAACTCGGATTCCTACAAGAGATACAACGCCAACATTTCTTTAAATTCCGATTTAAGCAAATATGTGTCTATCCGTACAGGTGTCATGTTCACCCGCTCAGACTATGACAAACCGTTCAATTACAGTTCAGACTTGTATGACCAACTGTACTACCTGTACCGCTGGCAACCGATGATGCCTTATGGCACATTTGAAGGCAAGCCATTCCGCAACGCCTTGACAGAACAAAGCACTGCCCCTATGACCAATAAGGAACGCGAATATGTACGTCTGACCGGCGGTGTAACCATTAAGCCTATCAAAGATTTGAGTATTGACGTTGACTTTGTATACAGCACAATCAACGACCGATACAAGAAATATGGTACACCCAGCAAGACAGCCGGCTATGATATCTTTACCGCCAGACCAACTGTAGACGATCTCCGCAATGCCTATGGAAATTATATTTCGAGCAGCTACGACTATGTATATCAGGAAAACGGACGTACCGAGAACCTGACGACCAACATCGTAGCCACGTATGCCAAGCGTTGGGGCGACCACGACTTCAAGGTAATGGGCGGTTCGAACCTCGAAAAAAGCGAATACGAATACTATTGGGCACAACGCAAAGGCCTGCTGGATCCGGAAAAGCCTGAACTGAACATGGCAACGGGCGATCAGACAACCAGCAGTTCGCATACATGGTGGTCGGTTGCAGGTTTCTTTGGCCGAATCAACTACGCCTACAAAGATCGTTACATGATTGAGGTGAACGGACGTTACGACGGTTCTTCACGTTTCCCGTCAGGAGACCGCTTTGCATTCTTCCCCTCATTCTCGGCAGGTTACCGTATCTCGGAAGAAGCCTTTATGGCTCCGCTGAAACCTTACCTCAGCACATTGAAACTGCGTGGATCTTGGGGTATGATTGGTAACCAGGATGTAGGTACTGACCGCTTTGTATCTACCCTGACTACTGCACAAGACAGCTGGATCATCGACGGACAGAAAGTTCAGTCTACTCAAATGCCTACTTTGGTTTCATCGACCCTTTCTTGGGAAAAAGTTTCTACCCTGGATTTAGGTATCGATGCCCGCTTCTTTGATGACGCACTGGGAGTAACATTCGACTGGTACAATCGCAAAACAAGCGACATCTTGACAACAGCCAACCTGCCTTGGACACTTGGCGCCACAGCTCCGTATCAAAATATGGGTGAAATCCAAACGAAAGGTTGGGAACTGGCCGTAGACTATCGTCATACGTTCAAGAACGGATTCCATTTTGGTGTAACGGCTTCTCTGTCCGATGACCGTACAGAAGTAACCAAGTGGACCAACAACACCCAACTTCCTTCCTATGGTGCTACCGGTTGGTGGAGCACCAGCGCTTACAAAGAAGGTATGGTACTGGGTGACATCTGGGGCTTGCAGTTCGACCGCTTCCTGACTGAAAACGACTTCAACGCCGACGGCAGCTTGAAAGCAGACATTCCCGACCAGACCCAAGTATTCCCCGGCAATTACCAATTTGCCCCTGGTGATGTGCTCTACAAAGATTTGGACGATAACGGAAAGATTGAAAAAGGTACGCAAACTACAGCTCCTGGCGATATGTCCATCATTGGCAATGCACTGCCTCGCCTCCAGTTCGGTTTGAATCTGGACGCTGCATGGAAAGGATTTGATGTCAGCATGTTCTTCCAAGGTGTAGGCAAGCGTAACCTGTGGGCTGCCGGTAACCAAGTATTGCCAGGCTTCACGACAGGCGAGCCTTACTATGTAGGCGCCGAAGACTATTGGACACCTGAAAATCAGGATGCCTACTATCCAAGACCAATGGTTTACAACCAGGCACAGACGGGTAACTACAACGTAAACGACCGCTACCTGCTGAACATGGCTTATATGCGTCTCAAGACTCTTACTGTAGGATATACGCTTCCCAAGACTTGGTTGAGCAAGTTCAAGGTACAAAACCTGCGTATCTATTTCACGGGTGAGAACCTCTTCACGGTAGACGGCCTCAAACCGGCCATCGACCCCGAAATCGGTATCCGCACCGTAGGTTCCAGCAGCGATGCACGTAACTTCGGACGTAGCTATCCTTATCAGAAGACCGTATCTTTCGGTATTCAGCTCAGTTTATAACCTAACATTACTTTAAATCATGAAAAAGAAACATCTATTATATTCTGCTTGCATGCTGGCGCTCGCATCCTTAAGCAGCTGCGAAAACTTCCTTGACAAGGATCCGTTGGACAAGCAAACCAATGATACCTATTGGCAAACCGAAACGTCCTTGCGCACCTATGCACAAGACTTCTATTCGTCCTACTTCAAAGGATATGGCACAGACTACACCGTATTCGGAGGCTATTTCTCGGGCGACGACTATACAGACGACTTCATCAACCTGAACAATGCCAATACGTATAGTGCCGGCTATATTTATTTCCCGACCTCGGCCACTACCGACTGGAACAGCAAGACGTCCATCTGGTCGAACAACTACAGCATCATCTACAAAGCCAATGTCATGATTGAAAAGATTCCTGGCATGAACATCTCCGAAGAAGCCAAGAATCATTGGACAGGCGTTGCCAAATACTTCCGTGCTATGGCCTACAGCGCCTTGCTCAAGTCTTATGGCGGTGTGCCTTACATTGACAAAGTGATTGACCCTGCTGATGAAACTCTTTACAAGGACCGTGACCCCTATCTGTACGTTGCCCAAAAAGTGCTGGAAGACTTCCAATATGCGTTGGACAATGTACGCAACGACGACACCAAGCTCCAGGTGAACCGCTACGTAGTAGGAGCCTACATGTCGCGTGAACTACTCTACCACGCCACATGGCTCAAGTACCACGGCACAACTGTCGGACCGACTTCGGAAACCGTAGCCGATAGCGACATCAAAGCCCTGCTGCAGGGAGCCATCAACGGAGCCAATGCCGTCATGACTTCAGGCAAATTCAGGATAGGCAATACTTACAATGCTCTGTTCACCACAGACGATTTGGCCAACAATCCTGAAGTGATCTGGTATCGTGAATATACGACAGGCTTGCAATGCAACGCCCTGATGTCCTACAACGGTCCTGAAGACCAGACACAAGGCGGCGTCACCCAAAACGTCATCGAGTCTTACCTCTGCACAGACGGATTGCCCATCGGACAATCGCCTCTCTACGAAGGCAAGGATGACCCGAGCATCTGGAATTCGTTCAAGAACCGTGACCCGCGCCTCTACCAGACCGTGGCCGACAGCTTACGCATCATGAGCGCTCTGGGCACCAACTATTCCGCAGGAACTTCACCGACAGGATATGCCACCAAGAAATTCCTGAACGACGAATGGTTCGAAGCCAGTTCTCCCTTCGTTACAGGTATCCTGAGCCCGGCCGACGCTCCCTGCATCCGCTATGCCGAAGTATTGCTGAACTATGCAGAAGCCCGTTATGAGATAGCCCGTGTGGGAGGAGACGCCTTTACACAGGAAGACTTGGACAAATCCATCAACCAGCTCCGCCAGCGCCAGCTTACAAAATGGGGAAGCACGGAAGCTGAAACCATGCCTCAGGTACAGCTGGGCAACGGCAACATCATCGTCAATGGCGTAGCCATCAACGACCCTGCCCGCGACCCCGAAGTGGATCCCGTTCTGTGGGAAATCCGTCGCGAACGTCGCATCGAGCTGATTATGGAAGGACGTCGTGGTGAAGACCTCCGCCGCTGGGCAAAATTCGAATATCTGAATTCGGAGAATGCAGACGGCACTCCCACCAAGACCTTCTTGGGCGCCTATGTCAACGTAGCCGATTACGCAGGCATGAAGTCGAAAAACGATAGTGGCGACCGCGTACTCTTCCTGTTCGACCCTGCCGATCCGACCAACAAGGATACGGACAAAGGTTACATCAACTACCTGCAAGGAGATGACCTGCGTATCTTCAATAAAGGTGACCTGAACTCCGAGCGCTACTATCTGCGCGCCATTCCGGCCGACCAGATAACGGTTTACAAGGACAAAGGCTATACACTGACCCAAAACCCAGGATGGTAATTTTTTGATTGTACAAAAGAGACTTCAGTTTCCAGCCCTTCCTTCCATGAACAGGGAGGGCTGGCCTGAAGTTTTCCAAGCAGGTACTACCTTGAAATGAATCATACCATGAACCGAAAGAATAGGAAAAATTAAGAACAAGCCTTTCTAAAAAATATCGTATCTTTGCCCATATATATTTAGCATGTACATATGAAAAAACTGATTATATCCATCCTTCTCCTGTGTACCCTCTCCCTGCAGGCCTTTGCACAAACAGATGAAAGAGTCATCACTGGCGACGAACAGACTTCCGAATACTTTCCATTGCTGGAAGGAAAGCGGATAGCCATCTTCTCCAACCACACTGGCATGATAGGCAACAAGCACCTGCTGGACGTTCTGCTGGAGAACCAATTCAACGTTGTAGCCATCTTCTCGCCCGAACATGGTTTCCGAGGCGACGCCGATGCCGGCGAACATGTATCAAGCTCTGTAGACTCAAAGACGGGAGTACCCATCCTGTCGCTTTACGACGGCAAGCTGGGTAAGCCAAGCGAAGCATCCATGAACAAGTTCGACCTGCTCATTGTCGACATTCAGGACGTGGGGCTCCGCTATACACCTACTACGCTTC
>ERZ779877.2374-NODE-2374-length-13990-cov-21.146825_pt1 | contig 13990 bp, 7 predicted proteins | sample MGYA00511556_ERZ779877 | MGnify/ENA primary metagenome ERZ779877 (study PRJEB29588, sample SAMEA2159338) | human gut metagenome | biome: human gut; feature: human-associated habitat; material: faeces | place: Denmark | collected 2008/2010 ...
GAAAGCCGACGCGGCCAATCAGGCTGTCGATGGCGTCGAGCTGGACGTGCGTATCCTGGCTCGTCGTGTAGTCAGCATCGGTGACGTGAGCGTACTGGATCTGAGCCTGGGGTTCGATGTACCAGTTATTGCCCAGGTCTTTCTTGCGGCCATATTCAGCGCTAGCCGAGTAGACGAAGTTGCTGTAGTCGCCGGTAACTTTTTCACCGAGAGTTCTCGTGTACAGCTCGAAATCGTTGGACAGTCTGCCAAACTTCAAGACGTAGTCCGTATAATGGCCCTTATTGCCCAGCCACGTGTCGTAGAACCAGATGCCGCCGCGGCGTACGTCGCCTTCACCGGCTACGTTCTTGTAGTCCGCCGTGCCGCGCATGTAGTCGATCGCCACGCCCTGCCGGTGTTCGCCGTCCTCGCGGTCGTTCACCCGCGTATCGTAGCCTAATTCCATCATGGTGTTCATACTGCGGAAAGCATCGGACTTGCCGATACGGTCATGACGCATACGAACCCAAAGGCCTTCGTCGCCATCGATGTAGCGCGCTTCACCCATGCGCTTGTTCAGGCGGTCCATGTAGATAGCATTGGAGTAGTTAATTCGCGACATGGCAACGACAGTTTTGCCGGCGTCGGATATTTCATCTTTACTGCTTTCTTTTGTCAAAAACCATTGTAAACTATCAGGCGTATTATAATTATCCTCAATTAACTCGTTACCCGGCTTAGCTGCGCTAAATTCTGTCCCGTTATAACTTTCATTCTCCTCTTGCTTCGTTTCATCCGTATAATTGACTTGTTCATTATCAATAGAAAAAGCCATATCATTCATGCCGCGATCTCGCAAATAGGCAACGCCCGTCGAATTTCCACTAACAAACGACAATTCGCTTTCACTTGCATTGACAGTTGCAAAACGCAGCTTTTCACCGTCTTCCATGTTTTCCCATCCGGCAATATTGTTGAACTGTACAGTTTGCACGCTGCTGCTTGCTCCTGTATCTGCAATGTACAACATATCGCTAATTGCATGGTCATCGCGGTCCAAATCTAAAACAAAAGTGTGATTTCCTTCAAGCGTCCCAACATGTACGGCATGCGTACCGCTGTCTGTACCCGTCATATTGACAACACCGCCGTTGCCGTCAAGATTCGTTACCCACGACTGACCGGTCACATCCCATTTCGCACCTTGTCCCATCGTAAGATGAACCGTTCCTTTAGACGTTACTTCCTTACTAAATTCAGGGTTATAAAAATCAATCCCTTGTTTGCTGTCCGCCTCTTGGTAATCGTCCACACGGCCTTGCAAATATCCGCCGTCGCCAAGATTCAAGGTCATCTGGCCGTTGTTCCCGGCAAACACGTTGCCGAGTACAGCGATACTTCCGGCTTTTTCATTAGCTCTGGTAGTATTAGAAATTTCATTAATACTAACCACGCCATTTTGTCCGGCAATGACACTTCCGCCAATGAAATTCCCTGTCGTTTCGTCTAAGTCAATCGTAACCTTACCTGTAGAAAAACTATATTCACCAGATGCTACGACAGCAATCTTGGATACATTGTCATCAGTGCTTAAATAGTTTTTATTCTGAATCTGTACTGCACCAGAAATAGAAATATCTGAACCATACCAACCTTGTCCCTCTGCATAAATTGTTCGGAACCCGTCGCTCGTAATTTGATTAACACCGCCTTGCTCCGCTGTTACAGAAATAGTACCGCCATTTTTCGCATGAAGGGCATACGTTTCTTGTTCTTCATTATACGTCGTTGTATCAGATGATAGGCTATTGCCAATAATGTTATTAGTACCAGCAATAGAAACTTCGGCATTTTTATAAGAATATACAGCTTCTGTTCCACCAATTAATTGATTAGTATAGCTTTCTAAAGAAACTTGACCCTTTGTTCCCTGAGCGTTAATGGCCTTTTCACTTGCAGAAATACTGATATATGCATCTTCTCCTGCTTTATCTGCATTCTTTACCTCAACGTTAGCATCTTTAGAACTCTCACTTTTTATATGAATCCCTTCTCTCACATTTTCCATCTGAACATAATCAGCAGTAAGAATAACTTTTCTTCCAGATATATTCCAAATTCCATGAATAAAATTCTTAAAATGAATATTTTTAGCCGTCAGAGAAACACTACTCCCTAACTCTTCATTTGCTGGTAAATTATTATTTTCAACGCCAATGCCATATGAATAAGAAGATGAAGATATTTCATCATTAATAAAATTAATAGAGTTCCCAGCTTTAAGAGAAATCAAACCTGAGTTTTGACTAGAATAAATACCATTCTGATTATTATAAAAACTAATATTATTTTTAGCATTTAATTTAATATCATTGGGTTGACCTTCAGTAGTACCCCAACTTGGAACACTACGTAGTCCCGTATAAGAATTGTTTTGAATAAATATATTTTCTGTATTATTTATATTTACAAAAGCATTGGTAGTTGCTAAAACCCCATTTTGGAATCCATCTATAATAAAATCCTTCCCTTTCGCATCAGCAGTAAATGAAACTGATTTCTCACCATTTCCGTTTAAATACACTCCGCTATAATCAGCTAATCTTTTGTCTTGTACTTTTGAGTCCTCAGTTAATTGAATTGTAATTCCTTGGGCAGACAATGATATGTGCCCCTCTTCCTTGTTATTGACATTATCTATTGTAACAGCCCCTTTGGCATATTCTAAACTGCTAGTAGTATGCCTTGTTTGCAAATCAATTAACAAGCTACCGTTCACATCAATATCAGCATTAGTTGCATCCTCTGCGACTTTAGGAGCATTCATATATATACCAAATCCCCTTTTAAAGTCAGTATAGTATTCATTGCTATCTTTATGATAACCAATAAAAACCCCTTTATTAGGACAATCATCATTTCCATGATTCCCTATTATTTCTTCTGCATATCCAGGTGTATATATAAAAGAACTAAATACTAACCCCAACAATATACTATTTCTCGCTTCCTTTTCCCAAAATCACATAATGCAATTTACTAAACTCATACGCTGTCCAAAGCATTCCATCGCATCGTCTGGAAAAAGGCACGACAAAAAGACAGTACGGTGCCGCACTGCCTAGTATATATTTCTCTAAAAAGCAGGACATTGCGTTCCTGCAAATTTAAAGCAGTTACTTTATAAAATTCATACCCCCCCCCCCAGTAACTGATTTAGTTATGAAAGTCTTAGGGCAAGTTTCACAACATAAATTACGGTTTTCCTGCGTACTGAGTTGGACAGGTTTCATATTCAGTTCACCTCCATTTTGTTATATTTAATTTCTATATCATGATATTACTATAAATCCAGAGGTGTACGCAACATCTTCTCAAGATATTTTAATACATCTCTATAGGTATCTCGCCATATCCTCGCTCTTTCCCTTTTTCCGCATCCTATGGTACCATAGACATACTACATCAAGAGTGCAAAGGGGGAATCTGCATTGACGGATATGGTACGTACTGTTTCACTCGGCCTAATTATCCTGGCCGGCGGCCGCAGCTCCCGCATGGGGCGCGACAAGGCTGCCCTGCCGTGGCGCGGCGCGACGCTGCTGACCGATTTGCTGCTGCGCAGCCAAACCGTCGCCTTTGATGAAATCGTCGTCTCGGCCAACAGGCCTCCCGACCTTTCGTCCCTTCCGCCGGAGTTGGCCGCCCGCGTCCGCGTCGTCGCCGACGACTGCCAAGATTGCGGCCCCCTCGTAGGCATGGAAGCAGCCTTCCGCGCTTGTACCTGCTCGTACTGCCTCGTCTTGTCCGTCGACCTGCCTTTTTACGATTTCTCTCCTGTGAAGCGGCTCCTGCCGGAGCTGTCTCAAACATCGCTGGTCGACCTATTCCTTCCTATGTCCGAAAACAGGCCTCAGCCTCTGGCCACCATATACAAGCGAGAGGCGGCTCTCGAAGCCGTGCAGGCAGCCTTGGCCGCGGGAAAACGCCGCGTCTTATCCATTGCCGACGCACTGGCTGTCCGCATCCTCGACGACGCAGGCGCGCTGATTCTATATGAAAACATCAACACGCCGTCGGCTTACAAGGACGCCCTGGCCATCGACGCCAACCGCCGCCGCGCCGTCCCCGTCGTCTCACTCTCCGCCGCCCGCTCGGGAGAGGGCAAGACCAGCCTCGCCGTGCAGGTCATCGCCGAGCTGACGCGCCGCGGCTATGCCGTCTCCTACGTCAAGAGTACCCATCATAGCCGCTGCGGGGAAAAGAGGGGCTCCGACACGGACAGAGCCATGCAAGCCGGCGCCGTCCAATCCATCCTCTGCGGCCCTGACGACGTCGCCGCCGGCGAACGCAAGGAAGACGCTCTCCTGCGGCTGGCTCAGCAGACGGCTGCCGACATAGCCATCGTCGAAAGCCGCAGCCACGGCCCCTTTCCCGTCCTCTACATCGACGGCCCAGAGCCGCCGCCAATGCATCCCGACCATATCACAGCTGTCATCGGCCGCGGCGGCGATCCTTCCTTCCGCTATATCGCGCCGGAGCGCCTCGACGACCTCTGCTCGTACATTCTCTACGTGACGACCTCCTGAGGCAAGAACAGGGCTGCCGTACAAAGGATTTGCATATTCGCGCCGAGAATACTAAAATAGATATATTAAGCATTACTATGACTATGTAAGAAAGGAACTGCCTATGTCAGCCTATAAAACGATTACTACGGTCTGCCCGTACTGCGGCGCAGGCTGCGTCATCGACTGCACTGTCGATACGGAACAGAACTGCGTCGTCGAAGCCAAAGGCTCTCCCGACGGCGTCAACAACGAAGGCCGCCTGTGCCTGAAAGGCCTCTACGGCTGGGATTATCTCAACGACCCACAGATTTTGACCCGCCGCCTGCGCCAGCCCATGATCCGCAAATTCGGCAAAAGCTCTCCCCTCGTCGAAGTATCGTGGGACGAAGCTATCCAATTTGCCGCCGAACGGCTCAAAGCCATCATCAAGGCCTACGGCCCCGATACAGTCATGGGCGCCGGCTCGGCCCGCGGCCCGGGAAACGAAGCGGCCTATATCATGCAGAAATTTATGCGCGCCGTCGTCGGCACGAACAACGTCGACCACTGCGCCCGCGTTTGACACGCTCCGTCTGTTGCCGGGCTCGGTGAGTCCGTAGGAGAAGGGGCGATGTCTATCAACATCCCCGAAATCGAAGATGCAGAAGTCATCTTCAACATCGGCTACAACGGGCCGGCGTCCCATCCTATCGTCGCCCGCCGCATCGTGCGGGCCAAGAAAAAGGGCTGCAAGATCATCTGCGTAGACCCCCGCAAGACGGAAACGGCCCGCATCGCCGATATTTACCTGCCCATCAAGGGCGGTACCAACATGCTGTTTCTCAACGCCATGGCCCACGTCATCGTCACGTCGGACCTGGTAGACCACGACTTTATCAAGGCCCACACGACGGGCTTCGAGGAATATGCGGCGGAAATTTCGCAGAAAAAATACGCTCCCGAAGCGGTTTCCCTCGCCACGGGCCTGGCTGCCGGCGACATCCGCGCCGCCGCCCGCTTATTCGCATCGTCGAAGCACACCATCACCCTGTGGGGCATGGGCGTGACGCAGTTTTCCCAAGGCGTAGAATGCGTCATCGCCTGCTCGAACTTAAACCTCATGACGGGAAACTACGGCCGCCACGCCTCTGGCGTCGGCCCCGTCCGCGGCCAGAACAACGTCCAGGGCACGTGCGACATGGGCCTGCTGCCCAACAATTATCCCGGCTATCAGCCCGTCGCCGACCCGCAGGTACGGCAGAAATTTGAAAAGGCCTGGGGCAGTCCCCTGCCGTCTAAGCCCGGCATGATGCTGACCCAGGTTCCTCACGCCGTACTGGAAGAAAAAGACCCGGCCAAGAAAATTCACGCCTACTACATCGTCGGTGAAGATCCGGCCCAATCGGACCCGAATTTGGCCGAAGTCCGGGAAACCTTATCTAACATCGATTTCGTCATCGTGCAGGATATTTTCTTCAACAAGACCTGCGAATACGCCGACGTCATCTTCCCTGCCACGGCCTGGGGCGAACACGACGCGGTGTACACGTCGTGCGACCGCCGCTTCCAGCGCGTCCGCAAGCTCGTCGAGCCCCAGGAGGGCTGCCTGACCGACTGGGACATCACGTGCCGCCTGGCGACGGCTATGGGCTATCCCATGCACTACGCCGACACGGAGCAGATATGGGATGAAATGCGCCGCTTGTGCCCCAAATTTACCGGCGCGACCTATGAAAAAATCGCCGCCAACCACGGCGTCCAATGGCCCTGCACGTCGGAAGACCCGTCCGACACGGGCACGCCGATCCTCCATGAAGGAGGCCATTTCGCCACGGCCGACCATAAGGGCCATTTCTACTACTATCCTTATACGCCGGTCCGCGAACGGGAAAACGCCGACTATCCCTTTTCCCTGGCTACGGTCCGCGAGGTCGGCCATTATTCGGTCCGCACCATGACCGGCAACTGCCGCGTGTTGGCAGGCCTTGCCGACGAACCAGGCTACATCGCCATGAACACCGAGGACTGCCGGAATCTGGACATTACGGAAGGAGAACTGGTCAACGTCGTCTCGCCGCGGGGCCATACGATTACCCGCTGCCTGCCGACGGACCGCGTATCCCCCGGATCGACGTACATGACCTACCAATGGTGGATCGGAGCCTGCAACGAGCTGACCACGTCGGTCCTCGATCCGAAAAGCCGCACGCCTGAATTCAAGTACTGCGCCTGCCGCGTCGAAAAAATCCAAAACCAGAAAGGCGCCGAATTGTTCATCAAGCGGCGGTACGAAGAAATCCGCGCCCGCATGGGCGTATCCGTAAAAGGAGAAAACCATGTATAAACACGTCAAAGTCGACCCGGAGCTGTGCATTGGCTGCAATACCTGCATGGCCGCCTGCGTCGTCAGCCATACGGGCAAGCGCATCTTTGCCATGGAGCCGGACAGTTACGATTTTACGCCGCGCATCCGCATCGTGCGCACCAGCGACGTCACTAAGCCCATCCACTGCATGCAGTGCGGCAATCCGCAATGCATGGCGGCCTGCCCCTTCAACTGCATCTTTTTCGGCGAGCGTACCGTCGTCATCGACGAAGACGCCTGCCGGGGCTGCGGCAAGTGCGCCCGGGCCTGCCCGTTCGGGGCCATTACGATGACCCGCATCGTCCACGGCAACACCCAGGGCCGATCCTTCCGCCTGGTGGCCTTAAAATGCGACCTCTGCGCCAATACGATTCAGGGGAAGCCGGCCTGCATCGACGCCTGTCCGACGGAAGCCCTTTCCCTGTTTGAGCCGCCGCCTCCCCGCAAAAAGAAAAAGAACACCTGACATGTACGCGACAGGAGAGTATCGTCATGAACGTCCTCACGCTGGCCGAAGCCGCCGCCCTCTGGCGCGGTGCATTGGCTCATACGACGCATACAATCGAATACGTCCCGCCCGATACGGCCTGGGGCCGCATTACCACTGCCGACATCTGTGCGGCTCACCCCTATCCGCCCTATCGGAAATCGCCCTTCGACGGGTACGCCCTCTGCCTGAACGGAAAGGAGCGTTCCTACGAGGTCGTCGCCACCATCGGCGCCGGCGAGGGCTATGACGAGCCCATCCGTTCCGGACAAGCCGTGCGCCTCATGACGGGCTGCGCCGTGCCGCGCGGCTGTCAGGCCGTCGTCATGCAGGAAGCCGTCCGCCATCAGGGAAATACGATCGAATTGACGACCCTTCCCCGGCCCGGCGACAATATCATTCCCATCGGCGAAGAATGTCAATCCGCCGAAGTGCTCCTGCCCCAGGGAACGTACCTGACAGGCGGGGCCGTATCGGTTGCCGTCGCCATGGGAAATGCGACGATTCCCGTGTACAAAGACGTCAGGGTGCTCCTCGTCACGTCGGGGCGGGAACTCGTCATGGCTGGCCAAGAACGGCAATACGGCCAAATATACAACTCCAACGCCTATCTGTTTCAGCAGCTGCTGCGCGACGAAGGGATTCGCAGCGTCGCTTTCTGCCACGTCAGCGACGCGCCGGAAAAACTGGCCTCGGAAATAGAGAAGGTACGGAAGCTGGCTGCCGACGCCGACCTGATCCTGTCGACAGGCGGCGTTTCCGTCGGATTATTCGATACGATGCCCCAGCTCTTTCAGCAATTAGGAGCCAGGGAGCTATACCGGCGCATTGCCATGCGGCCCGGATCGGCGTCGTACGGCGGCCTCATCGAGCGGAAAGGCAGCAACGCCGTGCCCGTCCTGGGACTGTCGGGAAATCCTTCGGCAGCCTTCAACGCCTTTCACCTCCTGGCCATCCCGGTGCTGCGGCAGCTCCGCGGCGAAGAGCACGGCGATTTCCCCGTCGTCTCCTGCCGGCTGAACGGAAATTTGACGAAGGAAAATCCCGTAGACCGCTTCGTCCAGGGACGCCTTACCTTTACGCAAGGGAAGCCGGTATTCACGCCGAACCACGTCGTCACGTCCAGCGCGCTCCTGGGGCTAAAGGCAACAAACGCCTTGGCCCTGCGCCCCAAACACTCGCCGCCGCTGACCGAGGGAGCGGAAGTTCCCGTCCTGCTGCTGCGGCGAATATAACGATATAAAATAAGACCTATGCACGCTGTCAAAGGCTGCATAGGTCTTTGTCATATCATTGGATAATGCGTTCTTCATGAGCAAAAATGCGGAACGAATCGCTCCGCAAAGCACAGACCAACGTAAGGCCCAGCCGTTCCGCCGCTTCGATGCCGGCGCTCGTCGCCATGGCCCGCGAGGCGAGGCACGATACGCCGAGGGACGAGGCCTTTTCCGCTACCTGCTGGGGCACGCGGCCGCTGAATACCAAGACGGCCTGCGACGGGTCTATATCGCGGAGATATACTTCGCCGACCAAACGGTCCAGCACGTTATACCGGCTTACGTCTTCTGCATAGGCCAGGACGATGCCGTCCTGTACGAGAGCCCCTTCATGGACGCCGTGGGTTACATGGTGCGCCGCCGATAATTCATCCAGCAGCGTGCCGTACGAGCATAACCGTTCGGCCGTAACGGTCATGGCCTTTCGACTACTCGCCAAGGCCTGCTTAACGCCGACGACGGCAACAGATACGCCGCGAGTTTCATAGAAAGCACGAATGGCCTGACCGTCTTCTATCAGGCCCTGCTGCAGGCAATAGCCGACGGCCAATACGTCCAGCTCATGAGGCGACGACGTCATATGGCGTACACAGCGGCCGTTCAGCCACAGATCCCACTCGACTTCGTCGGAAAGCATAGCCGATGACGCTTCTGTCCGTCCGTTTCGGTACAGCAGGCATGGATATTCATGGCAAGACGAGGTTTGATTACAGCTCATGCCCTGCCTCCTGACATTTCCGCCCTTCTAGCCACAGCAAGGCCGTCACAACGGCTCCGCCGATACAGCGAGCCTTGTCGGAAATGGTGAAGCAATTTTTCACTTCTTCCTGCCGCGGATCGATATCGGCGATTTTAAAGTCTTCGACGACAGGATAGGAATCCCGAATCAGGCCGCGAATCAATCCCGTCAAAGAGGCCGGCACGGGTACTCCGTCATCCGGCTTCGGGACGTATCCTTCCGGCAGGGCTTCCTTCGTAATAACGCCCAGAAGCTGCCCTTTTTCGACTACGCGTCCGATGGAGACGAGACCGTAAAACCGGCCCGCCGCCGGACTGTGGATGACCCTCTCTTTTCCATAACCGCCTATCAGCCCCGGCACGCCCGTATTGGCCACAGCTTGTCCTTCCAATATAATGCGCCCCAAATCGTGGCCTCTCATCGTCTCGATAACGGCGTCTGCATCGACGCCGGCCGTAAAGCCTGGGCCCAAGGCGACGACATGGCGCGCCATTTCTTTATTCGTACCAAGATTCCGCTTTGCTAAAATAGCATCGACGACGGCCCAGGGCTGCAGCTCCGCAATAGAGCGGCCCTTAGGGTCGATGACAACCGGGACTTCGCCCTTGCTCCAAGCCTTCTCGATAGCCTTGCCGCTGCGGCAAAGACGGGCCGTAAGGTCTTCGACAGACGCCGTTTCATCATATACGGCTTCCGACAAGGCGACTTGCCGCCGAATCGCCGACGGGTCGGCCACTTCCAACACTAAGAGGGAAAATCCAGCCCGATGCAAAGCCTGGATTGTGCCGGTCGCAATATCGCCGCCGCCGCGGACAATAACGAGTTTATCTTTCATAGAGATGATCTATCCTTTCTCTTTGTTTTGTATGGACAGTTAGATTCACAAGTAATTAAACTCATTGTATCATACATTTGTAAGGCGCGACATATAGGAAAAGTCGTCATGTATGCTGAAAGGATAAAAAGGCCCATATACAAAAAAAAACGCATACATATCGTATACGTCTCCTGCTGACGGTCGTCGCACCTATCAGTCGGACCGGCACGCATGCATATGTTGCTGCAACATATCCCGTTTTACGTTAGCGGTCCGACATAAGCGATTCGCACAAGTTTGCGCGTCGTTCTTCGCACTCCTTCAAACTTGGCTCTCTGCTTATCCCAGGGCAAGCCCTGGGTAGATGGGAGGTCGTTGTATACAAAAAGAGAGCAGTGCATTTGCACTGCTCTCTTTTTGTAATCAGCGGCTTCCTATCCTTCCAGGGGGCCTCCCCCCAAGTACTTTCGGCGTTTGCGGGCTTAACTGCTGTGTTCGGCATGGGAACAGGTGGATCCCCGCAGCTATCGCCACTGAATTGTCCTAAGGGCCCGTGCCCTTACAACTGCATAAAACGAACTTCCTTAACGAGCCTCCGCTCTGTTACGGTCTTCCTTTTTCAGAACCTGCTTCCAGATTTCCTCACCCACTCCCTTCGGGAGTAAGCGCTTCTCTGCTTACCCTAAAGGATAAGTGATTCAGTCGGTTTTACGCGTCGCTTTCGCTCCTTTAAAACCGCTTCTCTACTTAAGTCAAGCCCTCGGTCTATTAGTACCGGTCCGCTCCGTGCATCACTGCACTTCCACTCCCGGCCTATCTACCATGTCGTCTTCATGGGACCTTACTTGCTTTCACAATGAGAAACCTCATCTTTAGGCTGGTTTCACGCTTAGATGCTTTCAGCGTTTATCCGTCCCGGACGTAGCTACCCAGCTGCACGGCTGGCGCCATGACTGGTACACCATTGGTCCGTCCACTCCGGTCCTCTCGTACTAGGAGCAGCCCCTTTCAAGTTTCTTCCGCCCGCGATGGATAGGGACCGAACTGTCTCACGACGTTCTGAACCCAGCTCGCGTACCACTTTAATGGGCGAACAGCCCAACCCTTGGGACCTACTTCAGCCCCAGGATGTGATGAGCCGACATCGAGGTGCCAAACCTCCCCGTCGATATGGACTCTTGGGAGAGATTAGCCTGTTATCCCCAGGGTAGCTTTTATCCGTTGAGCGATGGCAATTCCACTCTCTACCACCGGATCACTAAGCCCGACTTTCGTCCCTGCTCGACCTGTCCGTCTCGCAGTCAAGCTCCCTTCTGCCTTTACACTCTTCGCGCGGTTTCCGTCCGCGCTGAGGGAACCTTTGGGCGCCTCCGTTGCTCTTTCGGAGGCGACCGCCCCAGTCAAACTGCCCGCCTGAGACTGTCCAAAGACTCGTTACGTCTCTCGTTAGAATCCCAATAAAACAAGGTTGGTATCCCACCAGCGGCTCTGCGGATACTGGCGTACCCGTTTCTCAGCCTCCCAACTATCCTGTACATCTCTTACCGGAATCCAATCTCAGGTTACAGTAAAGCTCCATGGGGTCTTTCTGTCCAGTCGCGGGTAACCTGCATCTTCACAGGTACTTCAATTTCACCGGGTCCCTCGTTGAGACAGTGCCCAAATCGTTACACCTTTCGTGCGGGTCGGAACTTACCCGACAAGGAATTTCGCTACCTTAGGACCGTTATAGTTACGGCCGCCGTTTACTGGGGCTTCAATTCTCTGCTTCGCCTTTCGGCTAACACGTCCTCTTAACCTTCCAGCACCGGGCAGGTGTCAGCATCTATACGTCAGCTTTCGCTTTAGCAGACGCCTGTGTTTGTGGTAAACAGTCGCTTGGGCCTCTCTTCTGCCGCCTATTCCTGCTCCCTGCGTTTCTGCAGTTCACATACTTTAGGCTATCCTTTTCCCGAAGTTACGGATACATTTTGCCGAGTTCCTTAACGAGGGTTTTCCCGCGCACCTTAGAATTCTCTTCCTGCCTACCTGTGTCGGTTTCGGTACGGGCGCCTGAGTCCTCACTAGAAGCTTTTCTCGACAGCCTAGTTCCTGCCCCTTCGCCATTGTCTCCAATGGCTCCCCATCACTTCTCGGCTTTGAGTATGGCGGATTTGCCTGCCACACAACCTACCAGCTTGGACGTGCTCTTCCAATCGCACGCGCGCATTCCTTTCTGTGTCACTCCTTCGCTCAAACAGACTCCTGCGGTACAGGATTTTCAACCTGTTGTCCATCTCCTACGCGTCTCCGCCTCGGATTAGGTCCCGACTTACCCTGGGTCGACGATCGTTGCCCAGGAACCCTTAGGCTTTCGGTGGAAAGGATTCTCACCTTTCTTTTCGCTACTCATACCGGCATTCTCTCTTCCTGCCTGTCCACCTGTCCTTCCGGTCAGGCTTCTCCCATGCAGGAACGCTCCCCTACCCAAGTATCTCAAGATACTTGCCAAAGCTTCGGTTCCGTACTTTAGCCCCGGTCATCTTCGGCGCAGAGTCTCTCGACCAGTGAGCTATTACGCACTCTTTTAATGGTGGCTGCTTCTAAGCCAACATCCTGGTTGTTTTCGAAATTCCACATCCTTCGCCACTTAGTACGGCATTGGGGACCTTAGCTGTTGGTCTGGGCTGTTTCCCTCTTGACTACGGGCCTTATTACTCGCAGTCTGACTCCCATGTATAAGTACAGCCATTCGCAGTTTGATTAAGTTCGGTAGCCGGATAGGCCCCTACCTCGTTCAGTGCTCTACCGCCTGTACTCTTACCATGAGGCTAGCCCTAAAGCTATTTCGGGGAGAACCAGCTATCTCCACGTTCGATTGGCATTTCACCCCTACCCACATCTCATCCAAAAGCTTTTCAACGCTCACTGGTTCGGTCCTCCACACATTTTTACCTGTGCTTCAACCTGGACATGGGTAGATCACTGTGGTTTCGGGTCTACTGCTGCCAACTTGCCGCCCTGTTCAGACTCGCTTTCGCTTCGGCTCCGCGTTTTCCGCTTAACCTCGCTGGCAACAGTAACTCGCCGGTTCATTCTTCAATAGGCACGCCGTCGCGCATGTAAAGCGCTCCGACTGTTTGTAGACATACGGTTTCAGGTTCTCTTTCATTCCCCTCCCGGGGTTCTTTTCACCGTTCCCTCACGGTACTATTCGCTATCGGTCCATATCAGTGTTTCGCCTTGGAGGGTGGTCCCCCCTGCTTCCCACAAGGTTCCTCGTGCCCCGTGGTACTCTGGATCCTGCTCCATGGTCTTCCTTACGCTTACCGGGCTCTCACCGTCTCTGGCCCAGTTTCCCAACTGGTTCTGCTTCGTCCAACCATTTGTTAGCAGTCCGCAACCCCGAAGCGGTTTCCCGCCCCGGTTTGGGCTCTGCCCCGTTCGCTCGCCGCTACTGAGGGTATCTCTGTTGATTCCTTTTCCTCCGGCTACTTAGATGTTTCAGTTCACCGGGTTCCCTTCCTTTCGGATGACAGCACTCCTGCTGCCGGGTTTCCCCATTCGGACACCTGCGGGTCAATGGTTACTTGCACCTCACCGCAGCTTTTCGCAGCTTATCGCGTCCTTCTTCGGCTGATATGGCCAAGGCATCCGCCGTACGCCCTTACTTGCTTGACTTTATGTCTTCACCTTTTTTTCAGAGTTTCTTCGGTTCGTTAAGTCTTTCTCTTTTCTTCAAAAAAGAGGTTTGTTCGTTTCGTTTTATGCAGTTGTCAAGGTACGGGTCTTTC
>ERZ779877.2379-NODE-2379-length-13961-cov-3.444700_pt1 | contig 13961 bp, 9 predicted proteins | sample MGYA00511556_ERZ779877 | MGnify/ENA primary metagenome ERZ779877 (study PRJEB29588, sample SAMEA2159338) | human gut metagenome | biome: human gut; feature: human-associated habitat; material: faeces | place: Denmark | collected 2008/2010 ...
AACGATTCTTGATGATTGTCTTTACGAATTCATCATTATTTCTTGTCTTGGTGAACAGGTCAAGTATTCTTTCTGCAGCTTCATCTGTCTTAAGGCTGTTAAGGGCTTTCCTCATTATGTCTACTGCCTCAAGTTCTTCCTTATCAAGAAGAAGGTCTTCTCTTCTTGTACCCGACTTGGCTATGTCTATTGCCGGGAATACTCTCTTCTCGGATAACTTTCTGTCAAGTACAAGTTCCATATTACCTGTTCCCTTGAATTCCTCAAATACTACGTCATCCATTTTACTTCCTGTTTCAACAAGTGCTGTTGCAAGTATTGTAAGACTTCCGCCTTCTCTCATATTACGTGCTGCACCAAAAAATCTCTTAGGCATATGGAGTGCCGCCGGGTCAAGACCACCTGATAATGTACGTCCACTTGCCTGAACTGTCATATTATAGGCTCTTGCAAGTCTTGTAATACTATCCAGAAGAATAATTACGTCCTGCTTCTGTTCTACAAGTCTTTTAGCTCTTTCTATAACCATCTCAGATACTCTCTTATGTCTTTCCGGAAGTTCATCAAATGTTGAATATATTACCTCTACGTTATCACCTGTTATTGACTCTTTAATATCTGTAACTTCCTCTGGTCTTTCATCAATAAGAAGAATCATAAGGTGCATTTCCGGGTTGTTCTTAGTAACCGCATTGGCAATCTGCTTAAGAAGTGTTGTCTTACCTGACTTAGGCTGTGATACTATCATACCACGCTGCCCCTTGCCTATAGGTGATATAAGATCAACCATTCTCATCGCTATTGTATTGGAATTCCTCTCAAGATGAATTCTTTCATTAGGAAAGATTGGTGTGAGCGTTTCAAACGCCTTTCTTCTCTGTGCAACAACCGGATTAAGTCCATTTACAGACTCAACATACATTATTGCGGAGAACTTCTCAGCCTGTGTCTTGGCTTTCTTAGGTCCTCTTATTATATCACCTGTCTTTAAGTTAAATCTTCTTATCTGTGATGGTGCTACATACACATCATTCTCGCCAGGAAGAAAATTCTCACATCTTATAAATCCGTAGCCTTCCTGTAATACTTCAAGTATTCCATCCGCCATCTCTGGCTCTTTTGCTTCATCATAAGAAGCCTTACCTTCATTAACTGTATGCTCCTGATATGTACGTTCCTGATATTGACGCTCCTGATATGGGCGTTTCTCATATCTTTCGTTCTGGTGCTGTCTGTGATTATTATTCACCGCTTCATTATTATTGGTATTATTTATTACTTCATTATTAGTATTAGCTGTTTCAGAATTATTAACTGTCCGTTCAGTAACAGTATTAACAGTTGCCTCATTATCAGTATATCCCACAGTACTCTCATTTTCCTCTGCTGCAATAATAGCATCAATAAGCTCACTCTTTCTCATAGCAGATATGTTCTTTATCTTCTTATCTTTTGCAAAATCTCTTAATACGCTTACTGAAAGTGTTTCTAATTTCTCACGCATCTAAACCTCCTTACTTATTCCAGTATTTATTGATTATAAAAATGCTATTACTCATAAATACCGGATATACACTATGATTAAATCTAATATCAATTGTAAAATAACTATATATAACAAATTAATCTGGGAAACGATACGAATATGTATCTTAGATTTCGTAATTTATTATACATTATTTTTCCCAAAAATAAAAGACTTATATTGATGATAATTTCAGCTTGTGTTATTATATAGTCTATATGATTATTCTATAATATTATTCATGAAAGGAACATATATCTTATGACTAATGCAGAAAAAGCTTTACAGCTTCATAAAGAATGGAATGGTAAATTTGAAACAACTCCTAAGATGAGTATTACAACAAGGGAAGACCTTGCCTTAGCATATACTCCTGGTGTAGCAGAACCTTGTAAGGTTATTGCCAAAGATAAAGAAGCCGCAATGACCAGGGTAAAATTCGCAGATGCTGACAGCCTCCTGTGTGATGCCGGCCAAATCTTTAAGGTGGTAAGGCACATATTGTCCCAAGCTCCCGAATGTATAGTAACAAGCCCGATTGAAAAGTCCCAGTGGCAGGACTTTACAGATTAACCCAATAAAAATATCTTTTTATAATTTATAACCATAAATGATATTGTCATTGTTGAAAAATGCCTTGTTATAGTTTTTGACTATAACAAGGCATAAAATATATCAATTTTACAATCCCTCAATAATAATATACAATAATCCCATAAACATACAATGATTATATGCAAATGCTGATTGAAAGTTGAATAAGTCATTTGAACCTATTCATTGTAATTCAATTCAACTGTAATGCAATTTGAGAGTGTAATGCAATTCAAAAGCAATAAATTTATATAATATTGGAGGCATACCATATGAAGCAGATACTATGTTTTGGAGATTCCAACACCTGGGGGCTTATCCCTAAGACTAACCGGCGTTACCCTTGGGGCGTAAGATGGACAAGTATTTTAGATAATGAACTTAATAGACATTTTAATAATGAATATCGTGTGATAGAGGAAGGATTGTGCGGAAGAACAACAGTATTTGACGACCCATTAAGAGATGGCCGCAATTCATTCAAACTCCTTCCAACAATATTAGAGTCGCACAATCCAGTAACAGATGTGATTATAATGTTAGGAACTAATGACTGCAAGACAGTATACAACGCTTCGGCAGAAGTTATCGGACAGGGTGTGGAGAGATTAATTAATCAGGTAAAGAGCTGCCTTCCACACAGCAGAATACTTCTTGTATCACCGATACATCTTGGAAAAGGTGTGTGGGAGCAGGACTACGACCCTGAGTTCTCAGAAGCTTCTGTTGAAGTATCTAAGAAGCTTGCAGGTGTATACAGCAAAATTGCAGAAAAAGAATCAATAGATTTCTTATCAGCCTCAGATGCAGCACAGCCAAGCGAAATAGACAGGGAACACCTAAGCGAACAGGGACATAAAGAACTTGCAAGAAACATATTAAAGTGGTTTGACATTTAAAAATACATAATGTTATAATACCATAGCCTTGAGTATGATAATAACAAAGGCTGTCAGCTACAATTAATTTATAAAATATATGTGGATTTTTCTAGTTGAATCTATTTTTCGCCACATAGCTGTTAATCACAGCTATGTGGCTATTTTTGTGTAATAGGGAATTCTATCGTGATTCCTTATTACACAAAAGGCACTATGTGCCAATAATGCACACTCGTGCGAAGATGTAATTGGTCGCAGGCGACCGCACTCGGCACAGGAATGTGTTTAGCACATTCATTTTTATGAAATAGGGGATTTACCCCAATAAGATAAGGAGATAAGTATGGATCAGACTTATATGAAGAAAGAAAACGTATTAAAACTTCTGATAACTATGGCACTTCCAATGGTTATATCAATGCTTGTAAATTCACTCTACAACATTGTAGACAGCTTCTTCGTAGCACAGATAAGCGAAGACGCGATGACTGCTATATCGCTTGTGTTTCCAATGCAGAACTTTATTAATTCGGTAATGATAGGTTTTGGAATAGGAATAAATTCAGTAATATCATTTTATATGGGTGCACAGGATAAGGTACAGGCAGACAAAGCCGCAAGTCAGGGGATATTACTTGCGACAATACACGGAATAGTAATGACAGCAGGCTGTATTATGCTTATAAAGCCATTCCTTTGTATGTTTACTAATGACAGCAGTATTGTAGAATTAGGACTTCAATACTCATATATAGCATTTGCATTTTCAACAATACTTGCATGGCAGCTGGTGTTTGAAAAGACATTTCAGGCTGTTGGAAGAATGACAGCATCAATGACGGCAATGCTTGGTGGCTGTATAACTAATATCGTGCTTGACCCGATGCTTATATTCGGAATAGGAATATTCCCTGATCTTGGAATAAGAGGAGCGGCAATTGCCACAGGAATAGGACAGACAGTAAGCCTTCTTGTGTATGTTATCATATATATACTACGACCTATGCCAGTGCGTTTTACAAGAAAATGTATGAAGCCAGAGAAAACATTATGTCTGAAAATGTATTCTGTCGGCATACCAGCCAGTCTTAATATGGCACTTCCTTCACTGTTAATATCAGCACTTAATGTAATACTAGCAGCATTTTCACAGACATATGTATTCGTGCTTGGTGTATATTACAAGTTACAGACATTTCTTTATCTGCCTGCCAATGGAGTTGTTCAGGGAATGAGACCATTAATCGGATATAATTATGGTGCAGGAGAGCATAAGAGGGTTAAGAAAATATATTCGACAGCCACAATAATAGTATTAATAATTATGTGTGCTGGAACAGCTATATGCCTTGGAATACCAGATAAGCTTATAGGCTTATTCACAACTAATGCAAATACAATTAGTGCCGGTGCCAAGGCACTTAGAATAATCAGTGCAGGCTTTATCGTATCGTCAGTATCTGTAACAGCCTCTGGTGCACTGGAAGGATTGGGAAAAGGACTTCCATCACTTGTAATATCAGTATTCAGATATGCAGTTATTATAATTCCAGTTGCATTTATTCTTTCCAGGATATATGAGGTTAATGGAGTGTGGTGGTCATTTGGAGTTACTGAGTTGGTAACTGCATTTATATCGTATATAATCTATAAAAAGGCGACACATCATCATTAAATGTAATCAGACATATAAGGTATCTTATGAAACAGCATGTCATCATTACAGATTTGAGGTAAAGTCAATAATATGGTTTATGTAAATTTAATTATTGGATTTGTATAATTGCTTTATTTTGAAGAATAATGGTTGTATAATTAAAAATACAATTTACAATATTATATAAAAATATTAATTGTAATTATATGGAGAGTGAAGATAATATAATTGGTATACAATAAAATATATAAATTGCGAATAAAAGAGGAGGCTTAATATATGTGTACAGCAGTTACTTATAAGACTAAAGATTTCTATTTTGGAAGAACTCTTGATTATGAGTTCTCATATGGTGAAGAGATAACAGTTACACCAAGGAATTATATATTTGATTTCAGGCATATAGGACAGCTTAAAAGCCATTATGCAATAATTGGTATGGCATTTGTGTCAGAAGGATACCCACTTTATTATGATGCGGTTAATGAAAAAGGTCTTGGAATGGCTGGACTTAACTTTGTTGGTAATGCGGCATATAAGGCATCAGTATGTGGTGAGAAGGATATAGCACAGTTTGAGTTCATACCTTGGATATTAAGCCAGTGTGCGACAGTCAGCGAAGCAAGAGCTAAGCTTGATGGAATTAATCTTACAGGAACACCATTCAGCAGCCAGCTTCCAGCGGCACAGCTTCACTGGATAATTGCAGATAAAGATGAAGCAATCACAGTTGAATCGATGAAAGACGGACTTCATATATATGACAATCCGGTCGGAGTGCTTACTAACAATCCTCCATTTGATATGCAGATGTTTGCACTTAATAATTATGCAGGGCTTTCAAGCAGACAGCCAGATAATACATTTGCAGACAAGCTTAAGTTAAATGCTTACAGCCGTGGAATGGGAGCTATGGGACTTCCGGGAGATTTATCAAGCCAGTCACGTTTTATAAGAGCAGCATTTACCAAGCTTAACGCAATTTCAAGCGATACAGAGGAAGAAAGTGTAAGCCAGTTCTTTCATATACTAGGTTCGGTAGAACAGCAGAGAGGTTGTTGTGAGGTAGCTGACGGAAAGTATGAGATTACTATTTATACATCCTGCTGCAATGCGGCAAAGGGAATATATTATTACACAACATATGATAATCATCAGATAACAGCAGTAGATATGCACAAGGAAAATCTGGACGGAACAGAGCTCATAAGATATCCAATTATTACTAAGGGTGAAGTAAGATGGCAGAATAGATAGAATATGTCAGAATAATAGTGATGGAGAGATAAGGCGATGGAATGTACTGATAAGTATGATTTTGATACACCAATAGACAGAACTAATACGCAGTCCTTGAAATGGGATGTTGCAGAAAATGAACTTCCTATGTGGGTTGCTGATATGGATTTTAAGACAGCACCAGAGATAATTGAGGCTGTTAATAAGAGAGCGGCGCACGGAGTATTTGGATATTCAATAATACCGGAAAGCTGGAATGAGGCTGTAGCAGGCTGGTGGTCAAGAAGACATAACTGGGATATTGATAAAGACTGGCTTGTATTTTGCACAGGAGTTATACCATCAGTGTCAAGCATAGTAAGAAAGCTTACAACACCTAATGAAAATGTTGTTATACAGACACCAGTTTATAATATATTTTTTAATTCAATAATCAATAATGGAAGAAGGGTGCTTGAAAATCCATTAAGATATGAGAATGGCGAATACAGCATTGACTGGGAAGACCTAAAGAATAAGTTAGCCAATCCACAGACAAGTCTTATGATATTATGCAATCCACAAAATCCATCAGGAAAGATATGGAGCAGGGAAGATTTATCAAGGATAGGTGAGCTGTGTGCAAGGTATTATGTAACAGTGGTATCTGATGAAATTCATTGTGATCTTACAGACCCTGGAAAGGAATATATCCCATTTGCTTCTGTATCAGATGTATGCAGGGATATAAGCATAACCTGTGTTGCACCTACTAAGACATTTAATATTGCAGGACTACAGACAGCAGCTGTCATTGTGCCACATAAGAATTTAAGGCATAAGGTGTGGAGAGCACTTAATACTGATGAGGTTGCAGAGCCTAACGCGTTTGCGGTATGGGCAGCAGAAGCAGCTTATAATTATGGTGATAAATGGCTTGATGAATTGAGAGGTTACATTTATAATAATAAAAGAATTGTTAACGAGTATGTCAATGACAATATTACATCAATAAAAGTTGTGCAATCAGAGGCAACATATCTTTTATGGCTGGATTGTTCAGCAATTACTGATAATAGCAGTGAATTAGCGGCATACATAAGAAACAGGACAGGGTTATATCTGTCAGCAGGCAATGTGTATGGCGGTAATGGCAATCAATTCTTAAGATTAAATATTGCGTGTCCTAAGGCAGTGCTTATGGACGGGCTTAAAAGACTTGAAGAAGGTATCAGGCTGGCTATGAATTAACAAGTTGTTAAGCTGGCAGTTGATTAACTTTGTAAGGATATACTAGCTGATAATTAATGGGGTAATATATGGAAAATGGAAGTTTGCAATACGAAAATCAAATATTAAAATCAGAACTTGAGGCAGAGCATTTTATTCTTACACAGATGGCAGAACTTGGAAAGGTAAGAAATGTACGGGAATGTCAGGTAGCAATAAATAATCTTCTTGAAAAAATCGGACATTTTACGAAAGCTGACAGAGCATATATAGTTGATGAAAAAGACGGTTGTTATTATAATACATATGAGTGGTGTAATGAAGGTATTGAACCACAGATTAATCAACTTCAGAATTTGAGAGCAGAGGATATGCCGTATTGGATACCAAAGCTTTCAAGTGGTGAGAGTATATTTATTGAAGATTTGGAAAATGTAAAAGAGACTATGCCTGTTGAATATGAAATATTAAAGCCTCAGAATATACATACACTTATAGTGTTTCCAATAATATTAAGCAATACATTAAAAGGGTTTATAGGTGTTGATAATCCTAATATAAAGGATGCAAAGGACGTAATCAGACTACTTGCGGCACTGGGGAGTTATCTTGGTACTACAAGAGAGAATGCCGCTGTATATGCCAAGCTTGAATACAGGCTTAATTACGATTCACTTACCAAGGCGTATAACAGGTATGGGTTTTACAAGAATGCACAGAAGCTCATAAAGGAGCATACTGATACAGAGTATTGCCTTATATTATCAGATATTAAGAGTTTTAAGCTTATTAATGAAATATATGGTGAGAATATTGCAGATAAGATATTAATAGATGAAGTTAATATTATCAGGCAGAAGATGAAAGGTAATTCAGTTCTTGGAAGACTTAATGGTGACATAATTGCTATGGTTATTCCTAAGGAGTATCTGTCTGAGAAAGAATTTTCTGATATGATAAAGCTGCTTAGTGACAGGTATTCCAACAAGAATTTTAGGCTTCATATATATCTTGGAGTATATTACATAAAAGATGTCAATGAAACGATAAGACAGATGGTAGACAAGGTATCTCTTGTGATTATGAAGAGTAAAGGTAATATGAGCAATTATATTCTTTATTATGATGAGAATTCATATAGGAATGACATATTTAAACAGCAGCTTATAGGTGAGTTCGAGACAGCACTTAATGAGAACCAGTTCTGTATGTATTTACAGCCACAGACGGATAAGGATGGCAATATGCTTGGAGCAGAGGCACTTATAAGATGGAATCATCCTAATATGGGACTTATTATGCCAGGTGCATTTATAGAGTGCTTTGAAGATGCAGGACTTATATACAGGCTGGATAACTACATATGGGAGGAAGCTGCTAAGCAGCTTAAGATATGGAAAGACTCTGGTTATAATTATTATATATCGGTTAATATATCAGCAAAGGATTTCTATCATATTGATGTATACCAGACTTTCAAAAATCTTGTAAGTAAGTATGGTATAGATACAGATAAGCTTCACATTGAGATAACAGAAACAGCGTTATCAGAGGATAAGCAGGCGGCACATAAGACTATAGAAAGACTTCACGATGAGGGATTTATAATAGAGATAGATGATTTTGGAAGCGGATATTCTTCTTTTAATTTCCTTAAAGATGTGTGTGCTGATGTTATCAAGATAGACAGGGTATTCCTTAAGAAGTCAAGCCACGAGGAGCGTGGAGAGCAGATATTAAGGTCGATTATAAGTCTTTCACACGATATAGGAATGGACGTAATAACGGAGGGCGTTGAGAATGTTGACCAGCTTTCTATGCTTGCCAAGATGAATTGTGACTGGTTTCAGGGTTATTACTTCTCAAAGCCGGTTACTGTCGGGGATTTTGAGGAGAAGTATGGCATTAAGGTGTAAAATGTATAATAATGCTTAGGACATTGATAATATTATATGATTTAATAGTATTAAAATTCAATAATATTAGTAAGATTAATAGGACTTTTTAATTATTAACGCAGCCGTGTGACTGGTTCATATGGCTGGTAATAATTAAAAAGTCTTTTTTAATTATGTTATGTTTATAGCTTTATGTATACAGCAGTAATCGAAATTTATACGAAATTACAGGGTGTTAAGCTGGCAGCTTGACTTTATTCCGAAATCGGAGTAAGATGCAATAGTCCGATTTCGGAATAAACTATTAGGAACGGATAAAATTGAAAAGTTAAAAATAAAAAATAAGCAGAATTGGATAGCAGGTATAATTTAAGAAGGAGTTAGAATGAAGAACATATCAAAAAATCTTCAGATGTTTAATCAGGTATGTAAAGAAACCAATGTTATATACCACGATTATGCGGCGAAGAATGGCATATCAGATACAGCTTTCTGGATAATGTATTCTGTATATTATTATGGTGAGGGGATAACACAGAAGAATATATGTGAGGAGTGGTTCTACAGTGCACAGACCGTTAATTCCTCACTTAAGACTATGGAAAAAAATGGACTTATAATATTAGAGCCGTCTAATGATAATAAGAAAGAGAAGCAGATACATTTTACCAAAGAAGGACAACTGCTAGCGGAAAAGATTATTAAACCTGTAATAGAGGCAGAAAAGCAGTCTTTTGAGCAATTGGACAGCAGGGAGATTGAGGTTATGTTTGAAACAACATATAAGCATATGAAGAAGCTTGAGAGCCTTATAGAGAGTATAAAGAATTAGAGAACATCAAGGAGAATTAAAGTGAAGATAAAATTATCAGACCATTTTTCATACGGTAAGCTTATTAAATTTACATTACCTACAATTATTATGATGATATTTACATCAATATATGGTGTTGTCGATGGAGTATTTGTATCCAACTTTGTAGGAAGTGATGCATTTGCGGCAGTTAATCTTATAATGCCGGTTGTAATGATACTTGGCTCGGTTGGATTTATGATTGGTACGGGAGGAAGTGCCATCGTATCAAAGACACTTGGAGAGGGCAAGAAAGAAAAGGCAAGAGAATATTTTTCTATGCTTATATACCTTTGCATAGTGTCAGGTGTTGCACTGTCAGCAATCGGAATTATATTTATACGTCCTATAGCTGCGGCACTTGGTGCAAGGGGAAGTATCGCTGATGATTGTGTAATATACGGAAGAACACTGCTTGTTATGCTTACAGCATTATTCTTGCAAAATGCTTTCCAGAGCTTTCTTGTTGTGGCTGAAAAGCCAAAGCTTGGACTTGGAGTTTCACTGCTTGCAGGATTTACGAATATGTTTTTGGATTTCCTGTTCATATATGTATTAAAGCTTGGCGTATTTGGTGCGGCACTTGCAACAGGAATAAGCCAGATAGTTGGTTCGATAATACCGATAATATATTTCCTTAGTGATAAAAGTGACGTGCTTAAATTGCAGAAGGCGCGTTTTAACAAAGATATAATAATAAAGACCTGCATTAACGGCTCATCAGAGATGGTTACCAATATGTCGATGTCACTTGTAAATATGCTTTATAATATGCAGCTTATGAAGTATATAGGTACAAATGGTGTTGTTGCATACGGAATAATTATGTATGTTGGATTTATATTCTCAGGAACATATCTTGGTTATGCGGTAGGTTCAGCACCAGTAATAAGCTATCATTATGGTTCAGGCAATAAAAAAGAACTTAAAAATCTGTTCAGGAAAAGCATAACGCTTATTATTGTGGCGTCCTTAGTTATGACCGGACTTGCTGAGGTGCTTGCAAAATATCTTGCAGGAATATTTGTAAGCTACGATAAGGAACTGCTTGAGCTTACAACGCTTGCTATAAGAATATATTCAGTAGCATATCTTTTCAATGGACTTAATATATTTACTTCGTCATTCTTTACTGCACTTAATAATGGTGCGGTATCGGCGGCAGTATCATTTCTTAGAATGTTCGTATTCCAGATAGCGATGATTATGATACTTCCGCTTATACTTGGAATTAATGGAATATGGATGGCTGTTATAGCGGCAGAACTTCTGGCATTGTTCGTAAGCCTTATATTCATAATAATAAACCGCAAGAAATACGGTTATGTGTAAGAATATAGATATAGATAATAATACACATATGTGTATAAATACGGTTATATGTAAAATAGTAATGATATTTAATTGGAATTTAACATAAATATTAGGAATTATTGATATAAAAAGTTAAAAACTTAACAATTAAAAGGTTGCTTTTTGCAGGCTGATTATGTATACTAACAGAAGAATTTGGTTAAATCCATTTTCTGTAATCTGCCAAAGGGCATACAAGCCCTATTGGTGCTACAATTTAAGAAAAGAGGTTTAATGTAAAATGGCAAACGTTGATTTAAGCAAGTATGGTATTACAGGCGCTACAGAGATTATTCACAATCCTTCTTATGAATTATTATTCGAAGAAGAAACAAAGGCTTCTAACGAGGGTTACGAAGTAGGAAAGGAAAGCGAACTTGGTGCTGTTAATGTTATGACAGGTATCTATACAGGTCGTTCTCCTAAGGATAAGTACATTGTAGTAGATGAGAATTCTAAGGACACAGTATGGTGGACTTCAGATGAGTACAAGAATGATAACCACCCAATGTCAGAAGATGTATGGGCTAAGGTTAAGGATATTGCTAAGAAAGAACTCTGCAACAAGAGACTTTTCGTAGTAGATGCATTCTGTGGTGCTAATAAGGATACAAGAATGGCTGTTCGTTTTATCGTAGAAGTAGCATGGCAGGCACATTTCGTAACTAACATGTTCATTAAGCCAACAGCAGAAGAACTTGAAAACTTCGAGCCAGATTTCGTAGTATATAACGCTTCTAAGGCTAAGGTTGAGAATTACGCAGAATTAGGTCTTAACTCAGAGACATGTGTAGCATTCAACATCACAAGCCACGAGCAGGTAATCATCAACACATGGTATGGTGGAGAAATGAAGAAGGGTATGTTCTCTATGATGAACTACTACCTTCCACTTAAGGGAATAGCTTCAATGCACTGCTCAGCTAACACAGATAAGAACGGTGAGAACACAGCTATCTTCTTCGGTCTTTCAGGAACAGGTAAGACAACACTTTCTACAGATCCTAAGAGACTTCTTATCGGTGATGATGAACACGGCTGGGATGACAATGGCGTATTCAACTTTGAAGGTGGATGCTACGCTAAGGTTATCAACCTTGATAAGGATTCAGAGCCAGATATCTACAATGCTATTAAGAGAAATGCTCTTCTTGAGAACGTTACTCTTGATGAGAATGGTAAGATTGACTTTGCTGATAAGAGCGTAACAGAGAATACTCGTGTATCTTATCCAATTAACCATATTAAGAATATTGTAAGACCTATATCTTCAGCTCCAGCTGCTAAGAATGTTATCTTCCTTTCAGCTGATGCATTTGGTGTACTTCCTCCAGTATCTATTCTTACTCCAGAGCAGACACAGTACTACTTCCTTTCAGGATTTACTGCAAAGCTTGCTGGTACAGAAAGAGGTATCACAGAGCCTACACCTACATTCTCAGCTTGCTTCGGACAGGCATTCCTTGAGCTTCATCCTACAAAGTATGCTGCTGAGCTTGTTAAGAAGATGGAAAAGAGCGGAGCTAAGGCTTACTTAGTTAACACAGGCTGGAATGGAACAGGTAAGAGAATTTCTATTAAGGATACTCGTGGTATCATCGATGCTATCCTTTCAGGTGCTATTAAGACAGCTCCTACAAAGACACTTCCTATGTTCAACTTTGAAGTACCTACAGAACTTCCAGGTGTTGATTCAGGTATCCTTGATCCTAGAGACACATACGCTGATGCTTCTGAATGGGAGACAAAGGCTAAGGATCTTGCTGAAAGATTTAACAAGAACTTTGTTAAGTATACAGGCAACGAAGCTGGTAAGGCTTTAGTAGCTGCTGGTCCTCAGTTATAATTAATAATTCTGGATATAACAGACGATTGTCAATTTAATTAAATATTTTATTGGTATATAAAAAGACCGCTTGTAATTAATGGTAAGCATTAGTTACAAGCGGTTTTGTTTGACTATATTCTCTATAAATTAAAGTTCTGTCCTGACAATATTAAGAGGCATCATAAGATGATCAATAAGGATTCTGTAAGCCTCATTGCCATTGCCGGTTTTCAGGTTCTCAAAGTATTCAGAATGTTCATCTATTGTTCCATTAATACGGCCTTCAACCTCAAGTGCCGACTGTGTTGTAAGTCGGATAAGATACATAAGCTTTTGGAACATATGATTAATCTCCTCATTCTCAATGTAATTAACTAAGAGCAGGTGAAACTTATGGTCGTAATTAATAAAACTTTCGTAGTTATCATCAAGAGCAAGTGATTCTTTCTGGTGTTTGAGAATTTCACCAAGTTTCTGTATTGTATTCTGACCTTTAGCAGTCTGATATTCTTTAGCCAGGCATTGCGTACAAAATCCTTCGATAGCACATCTTATCTGGATAGTTTCCCTCATATCTTTCTGGCTTAATTGTCTTATGCGAAAGCCTTTGCTTGGGATAACTGTGATATAACCATCCTGGCTTAAGCATTGCAGAGCCTCTCTCATAGGTGTTCTTGATATGCCGAGTTCTTTGGATAATTTAGTTTCTGAGTAAAGTGTGTTGACATCGAGCTGGTGAGTAAGAATTAAATTCTTAATGTAATTATAAGCCTCAAGCTGCAATGATGACATAAGCTGCATAGATTCCTCCGTTGTATAAATGCCTGAATAAAAAGTTACGATAATAAATTTATAAATGGACTTTTAAAATAAATTAAAAAAAACATAAAAAATACAATTTACTGATATATAATAGACGATTAT
>ERZ779877.2382-NODE-2382-length-13954-cov-4.864667_pt1 | contig 13954 bp, 7 predicted proteins | sample MGYA00511556_ERZ779877 | MGnify/ENA primary metagenome ERZ779877 (study PRJEB29588, sample SAMEA2159338) | human gut metagenome | biome: human gut; feature: human-associated habitat; material: faeces | place: Denmark | collected 2008/2010 ...
CGTTCCGCTTCGAGGGCGCCCGCAAGATTGACCAGGCCCTCGACGGCGTGGAGGAAATTGCGCGTGAGGTAGATGCCCTGCTTGTGATTAATAATGAGCGCCTGCGTGAGATTTATCCCGACCTGACTATCCTGAGTGCGTTCGGCAAGGCTGACGACACCCTGTCGATAGCAGCCCGCAGTATTGCCGAAATCATTACCACTCGCGGTACCATCAACATCGACTTCAACGACGTGTGCATGGCGCTGAAGGACGGTGGCGTGGCCATCATCTCCACCGGTTACGGCGAGGGCGAAAATCGTGTGCACACCGCCATTCAGGATGCGCTCCATTCTCCGTTGCTCAACAACAACGACATTTTCAACTCCAAGAAGGTGTTGCTCTCCATCAGTTTCAGTGCCGAGAAAGAGGGCGAAATGCTGATGATGGACGAGATGAACGAGGTGAACGACTTTATGAGCCATTTCTCACCCAATGTGGTGACGAAGTGGGGACTTTCAACCGACTCTTCGCTGGGCAAGAAGGTCAAGGTTACGGTGCTGGCCTCCGGCTTCGGCGTCAATACCCTGCCCGGTATGGAAGAGAAACACATGGCCGAAATAGCTGCCCGTACGGAGGAAGAGGACGAGAAGACGGAAAAGAACAACATCCGCCGCGGAAAATTCTACCAGAGCGGAAACGAACCTACGGCAACGAAACACCGTTACAAGACCTACCAGTTCTCAACCGACGACCTCGACAACGACAACATCATCGCCATGGTCGAGACAACCCCCACCTTCAAGCGCTCGCTCGAGGTGCTTAATTCCATCAAGAGCAAGTCGACCGGACTCGACGATGCCGTGGTGGAAAACGGGAGCTCCAACGGTCCTACCCCCATCGTATTTTCCTGACCGTAACGAGTTTGAAAACATACATGCCCCGTTCCGCAACAGGGCGCAACGATAAATAAAAATATAGCTTATGTCACTTTTTGAAACTGTCAATCACGACATAGCCCAGGCCATGAAGGCACATGACAAAGTGCGCCTGGACACTTTGCGTAACATTAAGAAACTCTTTCTCGAAGCCCAGACGGCTCCCGGAGCAGGCAACGAATTGTCCGACGCCCAGGCCCAGCAGATTATGGTCAAGATGGTGAAGCAGGGCAAGGATGCTGCCGCTATTTTCACCCAGCAGGGTCGTGCTGACCTGGCTGAAGAGGAACTCAAGCAGGTGGCCGTCATCGAAGGCTATTTGCCTGAGCCGCTCACGCCCGAGCAGCTGGAGCAGGAAATCCGGGCCATCATGGCCGAAACCGGAGCTGCCGGTCCCAAGGACATGGGCAAGGTGATGGGCGTAGCCACCAAAAAGCTGATGGGCCGTGCTGACGGTCACGCCATTTCAGCCGTGGTCAAGCAGCTTATCCAGTCGCTTTAGTTCCCGAAAGGCCCGTTTGCAGGCCTTTTATGCATAAAATCTCCGCCGCATTCTGCGTTATCGTAACGATGAATGCGGCGGAGTTTTTTGTGCTTTACTGTTGAGTGAATAAAATAGCATGATGGTTTATAGCATGCGGATTGTGTGTAAAGTTTTTTTTGCGGCAGTATCCAACGTTTGATTTTGTTACCCCTAAAGATATACTCCCGTCATTTTTAGGCTCTCAGAGCGGCTGAAAATAGGTTATACAGCCCGTTGGGGGTGGTCAGACAAATCCATGTTGTGACGGACTTTAGTACAAGTTGCATAACCTGTTGCAACCTGATAGGTAGCACGTATAGTTCACAGATTCAAGATTTGTAATTCTGTGCTTTATGGATAAACAGCTCCTCAAACGCGTTGAAAATAAGTTCGGGAAGGCAATTTAAATATTTTGGGCGTTTCGGAAAAACAAGATCCGACATAAAAAAACTTTTCCGGCGCCTGAAAAAAAATATCAGCCGACTTTTTATACGTTTCGGGGATTGATGTCTGAATGAACATTACTTTGTGGGTAAGGTGTTGTTGGTTTCTACATGTGTGAGCGCATTACTTTCGTCGGGGAGGGTATATAAAAAGCGGCAGGATATTATTTTTCCTGCCGCGTGCGTAATGCGGATCTAACTGTTAGCCGACTCACGTCGTATCACTTTCTTCTTACTTTACATAAAGTTTGTACACTTTCCCATTGGCATGTTTGATGATATACAAATTTCCTCCTTTAACCAAAGTATTCATTTTCTTGCCTGTTACGTCATATATTTCAACCGCACCACTTTGTATGTCATTGATTGTAATACCTATAATACCTGTTACTTTGTCGTAAGCTTCGGCTGCATCTGCCAGGAGTTTCTCGATAGCTTCAGTGATTGGTTCTGAATCTATTGTACTTTCACTCGTCAGTTTTACTGCCTCATAGTCGGCAGTCACACTGTCGCGGAGTTCCGTAATGCTGGCCTGAATGTTGGCTGTTTCTTCGGCAAACTGGTCAGCTACTTCCTGGTATTTTGTATTGATGGTTTCTTTGGCCTCGTCAAGTTTGGCTTGCAGACTGTCAAGTTCTCCAGTAAGGCGTATGTAGGCCTCGTTGTTGGCAACCAGTTTAGTCTGTTCAGTCAGGGCCTTTTCAACCCAGACAGCAATGGCTGTTTCAATTTCTTTGGTGGTAGCCTCAATGTTGCTTAGGTTTTCAACCAGTGTTTCGTTGTCATAAGCTTCTTCTACGGTTTGCTGTAACTTGTCGATTTGGGCGGCAATGTCAGCCTGGGCAGCCAGGATGTCTTCATGGTCCTTCACGTCGGCAGCGTTGGCAGCAATGCTGTCAATGGCAGCGCCATAGAGGGTGCGCAAGGAGTCAACTATTTCCTGAACCGGAGTGTAATGAGCGATGTAGGCGTTGGTTACACCTAATTTTACCTCATCATAAAGTCCGAATGAATTGCCGGCTTTGTCTGCGACTATAACGTCATTGATCAGGATTTCCGAACGGAGCGCCAGGGTGGTGTCTGCTTTTACGTAGAAGGCAAAAACTTCACCTGTGGTGTCGGCAAAACATTCCGTTGTCATACCGGAGACGGCAAGTTTCAGGCGTCCGTCTGCCGTATAGTTGGAGCTAATCGTTACGTTTTGTGGCAAACGTGTTCCGTAGTCAAACTTAGGCTTCTCGCTGTTTTCTTTGGTGACGAAAGTCAGGCCTTTCGGCAGGGTGATTGAAGCCTGCATGCTGCGAATGTCAACAAAGTTGTCAAGTACAACGCTGATGCGTTTGGCCGTGCTGTCGGTTTTGATGGCGATGGTGTCGGTGGCGGTGTAGATTTTACCTACGTAGGGAGCTACGTCTACCACGTAGTTGCTCATCTCGAATTTTTTGGTGAATCCGGTTTCTTCGTCTTTTTCGCTGCTGCTGCCTACAATCTGCGTGAGTTCAATGTTGCCTTCTTTTACGAAGTTGCTGCTGGCCTCAACCGTAAAGTAGGCTATGGCACCGCTGTTTCCTGCAATCGGTGTCTCGTCAGAGGGAACAATCAGCAAACGCAAGTTCCCGTTGGTCTGTGCACTCATATAGAGCGAGTGTGTGTCGCGGTCCAGGCGGGCTTCGTTTCGAGTCAGACTGTTGGCTACATACTGAAGTCCCTGCGGCAATGTGATGTCCATTTGCAGGGCAGACATGGCATCGTCATTTTCGAGGTAGACCGCTACGGTTTTTTCCTCGCCCGGCTTGATGTTGAAGTTATCTATTGTTACCTTGTTTTCAGCCTGTACGTCGGTAAGGAGGCACATGAATGTGAAGCCTGCAAGAAGCAGTTTCGACACCAGCCTATGATGAAAGATATTCATTCTGTTCATACTCAATTTAAGCTAAATGATTTTCTTGATTTTATGTCTTTTAAACAGAAGGCGTGACACCATTTACGTGACGCCACGCCTTCATTGTTCGCAAGAATTAGAATTCTATCTGAATTTCAAGGTCTTACTTTCCAAACACTTTCTTTGTAGAACCGTCAGAACCACGTAGGATGTTTACACCCTTCTGCAGAGATTTCAACATCTGTCCGCCTACTGAGTAAATCTTCTGTTTGAGGTTCTTGTTGGCGTCTACACCGTTGATTCCAGTGATATTGCCAATGCCTTCAATGCTGTAAGCCACGCCTGCAGCATTAGCCACCAATACATTGTCGATAGCAATGTTCTCAGCTCCGCGTCCGGTCAGTTCAAGTACGAGTACGGCCTCGCCATTGGTGCCCAGTTCGCTGTTTTGCAGTGAGCTGATTACGACGCGATGTGTACCGTCGGCCAGAGTGTTGGATTTGAGCGAGTGTTCGCTGCTTACAGCCGTTTCGCCGAGCAGGGTTACGCTTGACGGCAACTTGATGTCTATCTGGCAACCTGCACCAACTTGAGTCATGCCAGCAATCTTCACGGCAATGCGGGTGATGTCGCCATCCTGCTCGGTAGCCAGTTCAATGTGGCCGGCCTCAGTTTGCTGGGCGGTAGAAAGGGCTGCCGCACGATGCATGCTGAATCCGCTTGTGTTGCCGAGGATGATGTTGGTCGTGCGTGTAACGTCACCAATGTTGACCTTGCCGTCCTCGTTGGCATCGGCAGCCAGGAATTCCATCGTACCTTCTTCTACGGTTTCGATTTCGAGTACGTAGTTCAGAATCTGTGTATAGTCGTCAACCAATACTGCCTTGTCGCGGTTCACGTCACCCAGAATGTAAGCATTGTCTTTGGCTGCGGTTTCCAGCGTGTTGAGTTGCTCATGTAGCTCGGTCAAGCGTTTTTCTGCAGCGGGAACAGCTTCTGTCATGTAGTCGATGGCCACGCCCTGAACGTTGTTGTCGGCATAGACGGGCTTTCCGTCGAGGTCATAGTAGATGATACCGTAGCGAGCATCGGCATTGTAGGTGCTCAGGTGGTTCCACAACGTGTTGATACTGTTCAATCTTGCCTGGAGGTCAACTCTAACTTCATCGGTGTATTTGCTGTTTTGAATCAGATTGTTTACTTCGTTCCATCTGCCTTTCAGTCCCGGTGCATTTGTGAGTACACTATTGATTCTGCCATCCATTTCGGTGTAAGTGGCAAGCTTGTCAAGAGCAGCAATCCGAGCGGAAATGACAGCCTTGTTGGCGTTTGTGCTGTTGGCTTTCAACGAGGATGTTGCATTGGCATCGTCAGCCGTCTTGCGGTCGGTGGCAATCAGATCGTTAATTGCCTTAACCTCTGTCTTATAGCTCTCGGTTGTAGTGTCAAAGTATACGAAGTTGCCCAATTTCTCTTCAAGTGCAGTCATCGAAGCACTTAACTCATTGAGTTCTTTGGTCAGTTCAACATACTTGTTGTCGTTGATGGTGTACGGCTCTTGTGCCTTGGCGATGTCAGCTGTCAGGCCTTTGAGCTCGTCAGCTACATTGCTGATATTGGTCTTGATTTTGCCTTCGTAGAACAGAATTGAGCCGTCTTCATCATTGTACTTGGTGATATCTGCGCGTATACCGTCAATTGAAGCCTTAACGGCAGCGAGAGCCTCAGTGTAATCTGCAATCACATTTTTGTGGCATCCGTTAAGTACCTCAATTTCGGCATTATAATTCGTTTCTACTTCAGCGAGAGCCTTGTTGAGTGCTTCTGCGGTAGCAGCAACCAATGTATTGTCATAGTATGCTGCCAGTTCGGCACGCATGTTGGCAATCTTTGTTTCGAAGCCAAGGAGTACCGGCTGTTTTGACTTGGCATCCAATGCAAGATAGTCATCACTGTTTAATGTATTTGTCAATGATGTTGCCAAATCTTCAATCTTCGTAATGTAAGTCGCAACTTCTGCTGCCTTTTCTGCGTCAGTATCAACAGCCGCAGCAGCCTTGTTCTGGTCACCCTTGAGTGCTACTATTTCTGTTGCGAGTTTGTCGCTTTCAATTCCGTTGGCATTGTCATAAATAGTCTTAATCGATGCCTCAATACCGTCATAAGTAGTTTTGAAGTTACCCTCACCATCGTTGTAGTAGTTTGCACAACCACCGTTCTGAAGTTTCTCTTCAATTGTGGCCTGCAGGTTGTTGATCAAGTTTTGTGCCGTGCTGCGTCCACAGTCGTCAGTGATGACATAATTGTTTACAAAGGCTACAGCAGCATCAAGAGTAGCTTGCAAAGTACTCATTTCTTTTTTCATTGCTTCGTAAGCTTTTTTGTTGACGGCCTGATTTTGTGAAGCTGCCTTGGCGTCGGTATAGATTGTGCTGCTTTCAAACGGTTTCAGCATGTCCTTTATGCCTGGCTGGCTTACATAATATTTGCCGGCTTCAATCTTATTGTAGGCTGTAATAGCCGCAGTAACGGTGTTTTTAACAAGTTCGTCGTAGTCTTTGATAATCTGAGCCTTTTGAGAACCGTCAAGGTCGCCGGTGTATTCAAACTTCTGCAGGTCAGCTTTTTCTTGCGCAACTTGGTTGTTGATTGCCGTAATAACAACGTTCCATTCGTTCTTGGCGGCTTCTTCTTTGCCGGCCACCAGTTTGCTGTCAATGGTTTCAAAGGCGTTGAGGTGAGCATCTACTGACAGGGCAAAGAACTTATCTTCAAAGTCTTTGTTGGCATCAGCAACAATGGTTCTTACATCAGCAAATGCATTCTTTACTACATTTTCGTTGTATCCGGCTGCTTCCAATTCATCAATAGCAGTGTTCAACTTGTTTTCAGCTTCGGCGAAATCGGTTCCGAATACAGACTTAGCTACGCCGCTCACAGCGTTGTCAAGAGCTGTAATGGCATCGTTGATTTCTGTAATGAATGCTTCGGCTTCAGCTTTGTGAGATTCAGTAGCGTCAAAGAGAGCCGGACTGACGGTTTTATTGTATTCATCTTCAACATCGCTTTCCAATTTGCGCAAATTGGTCAGGATGCCATTGATGGCAGTGTTGGCCGTAGTGATGCTTGCGTTGGCCGTTTCAACAAGGTTACGGTTAGTCAGAGCACTGAACTTGGAGATAGTTTCAAGTGCCTCGTTGTAAGCCGTTCTTACGTTGCCCACCATTGTGGTAAATGCAGTATAGCGTGTCAGGTTGTCTTTGGCTACGGCAGTGTCGTAACCATCGTGCTGACGGTCGGCAATATCCTTGATGGCAGCGTTTACCTTTGTCAATTCATTCAGGATACTGTCGTTCTTGGCTGCAGATAGACCTGTTTCATAGAAGGACTTGATGGCTGTATTCAGTTCGGCAAGTTTGGTCTGCTGTACAGTCAGGTCGTTAAGATAGCCTTGAACTTCACTGGTTTGGTCGCCCGTAGAGATAGCGTAATAAGTGTCAGCCCAATATTGGTTTTTCGTTTCATAATCTGTTGCCTGACCGTTGTATGCTGTCTGGTTGTTGGTGGCGTTCTGTCCTACCACCTTGATGTTGTTGTTCAGGTTGGTCAACTGGTTGATGATTGTTCCTTTTATGTCAGCACAGTTGCGATTTTCGCCTGAATAGGCATCGCTGGTCTGTTTCTTGAGTGCTGCCAGATTGTCGCTGTATCCTTTGATTACGCCGTCGTAGTAAGCCTTGGCTTCTGCTGAAATTCCTTTAACGGCGGCAACGTCGGCAGAGGCTTTTGTTAGATTGGTTTCTATGGCAAGGTCGGTAATCTTTGTAAGGATTTCGTTGTAAGCCTTGTAGTTGACGGTTGAGGCTTCGGCGGCACTGCGTGCGTTGAGTACTTCCTGCTTGATGTCGTTCAATTTGCTTTCAATACCCTTGGCATTCTGGCTGTCTGCCCATGCTGCAACAAGTGTCTCTGAACTGTGGGCTGCGTCAACGGCATCTTTCTGTGTATTAATTTTGCTTTGCAGGCTGCTTACGAGGTCGGCAAATTCCGACGCTCTGTTTCCATCCTCATTCAAGGCTGCTACACCTTTCAGTGTGCCGTCGGTTTTACCGTTGAGTTGTTCGTTGATGGCATCAATAACCTTGTATGCATTGGCTTTGGCTTCGTTGTTGGCCGTTACTTTAGCTTTAATGCCATTGGCTTTTTCAATCAGAGCGTCAATTTCCGTATGGATAGCGCTGACGGCACTGTTAACTTTAGTCAGCACGGCCATGGCGGCTGTTTTGTCTGTTTCTTTTTCAGCATCGGCAATTTGTGTTTCCTGAGCTTTCAGCTTGTTCTCGATGATAGCCTTTTCTGCAATGATATCATCATAGCTGAGTCCCAGCCCTGCAGTTGTCCAGCTGTAGCCATTGAGCTTGGACTTAGCTCCGTTGACTAGATTTGTAGCCTGGCTCAGCAAGTTGGCCAGAGCTTGGTCAACAACGTTTTCGTCGTAATTGGCCTTGTCGGCATCGTATGTGCTGACCAAAGCATCAGCGTCATTAACGATTGTTACGCCGTTTGTCAGGTGTGCCGCAGCTATCATTGCCTCATAGTGTTTCTTGTCAGTAAGTGTCAGCGCTTTGTCTTTGGCAGTGGTAATTTCTGTAACTTTGGCCTGGAAAGCATCAATCTTATCACCGTAAGTTGTGGTTGAACCTCCAACGGTTACGTTGCGGTTAGTTACCTTTTCAACCAGTTTTGTAATGGCCGGATTGTATTTGCCCAATTCGCTTACGATAATGTTGTAGGCATTGATGGCTGCTTCAGCGTTGCTCTTATAGGTGCTAATGCTGTCGCTCAGGTCGGTGATGGCTTTTTGATTGTCGGTCTGATATTTTACACACGTGCCGGCAGCCAAAGCGGCGTTAGCGCCTGACGTAAAATTTGTAATATATTTCTGGATGTCGGCCTCTACATTGGGATATCTTCCACTTGCGGTGTATTTTCCGTCGGCAGACTTCAGTTTTCCAACAGCTTCTTTTGCCGTATTGAGTTCGGTTTGTTTTCCTTCCAACAGAGTGGTAACGGCTTTCCACGCATTGTAGTTGTTCACAGCGCCCTGAGAGTCGCTAATCAGTTTGTTGATGGAAGTGTTAATGCTGTTGATAGTTGTCGTGTAATCTTTTCCGTAGATATTGTTGGCTTCATTGTCGGTTGTGATGGTTGCACCGAATGCGTCAATTGAAGCTTGGATTTTGTTGATGTCGGCCGTGAATTTGTCGTTATCGCCTACACCCGGAGTTTCTTTCAGGGCGTTCAGACTGTTTTGCAACTTCGCCTGTTCAGTCATGGCATTGGTGTAAGCCGTTTTCAAGTTGGTGGCAAGCGTCGTATAGTCGTTCTTCAACTGATTGATTTCGGCCGTGTAGGCAGTCAGCTTGGCTTCATTGTCGGCTTGGGTTTCGGTAGCTTGAGAGTGGTCTTCAGACGTACCGTTGGCCTTTTCAATCGTCATGATGTTCATGTATACGGCATTTAGTTTTCCTTGGGCTTCGGTGCGCAGGTTGCCGTATACATCAGGATGTGTCTCATCACCTTGCAGACTGTTGTAAACTTCCTGCAATGACGCGTTGTAGAGGGCCTTAATGGTGGTCAGCTTTGCACTCATGTCCACGTACGCATCGTGGTCTGACTGGGCATCCGTAATGGCTTTTCCGTAAGCAGCAACCAATTTGCCGGCATCTTCCGCGAATTTGCTGATTATGGCATCGGTATAGTCAATTCCAGCTGTACCTTTGTCGTAGGATGTCTTGGCGTTTGTCAGGAACTGGGTGATAGCGTTGTTAGCTGCATCATATTGGCTCTTGGTGATATTGCCGACATAAGTCTTTTTTGTACCATCGCTAATGGCGTCAGCCGTAGCTTTGAGGGCTTTGAGTGCCTCGGCCTGGTTATTCCCTGCTTCTTGTGCTGCGGCGTAGGCCGAAGAGTTATTGGCCTGGGCGTTAACTTTTGTTCCGAATTCGTTGATTCGAGCATACAGAGTAGAGTTTTCAACCCCTTTATAAAGTTCGTATGTTACGTATTTGTCATAAGAACTTCCGTCGTCCGACAATCCGGTAATCAGAGCAGCAATTTCGCTGGATTCCTGCAATAATTGTTGTCCGGCAGCGTCGCCTGTGTAGATTTTGTTCGTGATTTCACTCAGCTTGGTGGTCAGTTGATTTTTGGCATCGCTGAAGCTGTATTTTAGCGTCAGTGCGAGTCCGCCTACTTTATACTGGCCTCCGTTGGCACTTTCAATGCTGATGATAACGTCTTTTTCCTCAGTGAGCGTAAACGAATTTTCGGCATCCAAAGCGGCACCGTTTACCTTGATCTTGGCATTTTCATTCGTACCAGCGGTCAGGGTGTATTTTCCGGGATAAAGTCTCCCGATGTTTTGCGTGATTGTCAGTCCCGAGGGAGAAACAATCATTCCGCTTTCAATTGTTAAGTCAGAAGCCCCTTCCCAGTCGGTGGCAGCGTCTGTCTTAATCTGATCTAAGTTCGCGTCAGCCCAGGCTGTTAAGGTTGAAGCCGAGGTCATCGCGAGAATAGAAACCAGTACATTTTTTCTCATGATTCAGCGTTTTAAAAGATTATTTTTATAATTTATATGTTTCGTTTTTGTTACACCCCTATTTATATATAGGAGTATGCATACATTCGCTGACAAAATTAAACACATTTTTATGCGGGGCATTTGCCTCATGTCGTGTTATTCGTGAACTATGCCATTCTTTTCGTGAATTTAAATTGTGCTTTCCTGTGTGTTTTCTTTTATACATGAAAAAAGGGGGAATTGTCTGTCTTCGCGGACTCGTATTTTTTTCTTTTGGGAGAATACATGAGGATAGAAAGTCTGTCAGTTCTGAAAATATAAGGCACAAAAATTCCGTAAAGTCTTTTTTTGTAAGACTTTGAATATAGGCTTAGAAATAAAAATCTATCGTTTTTTATTTTTACCGTATAGTGTATGAGAATCTTAAAAACAGATATTTTGGGCTGGTCGTGCCGGATGCAGGGTCGGTGTCTTTGTTCTGAACTTGGGATACAAGTAGTTTTTTGAATTAGTTTTTGGTCGCTTTTTCGTTTGTAATTTTTCGTTCATTGTTTTGTGCTACGGCTTCGTCAATCAGTCCCATCAGAGAGCGTAGTACAGGCTTGGGCAGATGTATGGTGTGGTTCACACCATGACTGTCTGATACAAGCAATACTTGCTTAACGGCATTGATATGGAATACGCTCCCTAAATTGACAATGTAGGTGCGACCTAATCTTACGAATTGCTTGCAAAAAAGAGGTTTCTCGTGAATGGCTTCTTCTACTTTTGATAGTCCGAAAGGTATCATGAAATGAGTTCCTGAGGCATAACAGACGTGTGTATAATGGTCATCGGCCTTAAAATAGATAACTTGGTTAAGGTCTACAATATACAACTCTCCGTAAACACCAAAGCATAATTTAGTCTGCATACAAGTTAACGTCATGCTGCCAATGCAGCATAAAAATGTGGGACTGGTTTTCCAACAGGCTCAAATGGTAAAATTTAATGACTATAATTTCCAGATATGAAAAAAGCGTGGAAAACATGCCTGTCTGTCGTTCCGTACACTGAGGCTCTCGCATTGCCCATATCAGCAGAACAGTCGACGTGCAGTTCCACGCTGATATGGAATAGACGTTCCTGTATAGATATTCAGTCTTGTCTTGATTTTCTTAATCAAGATATAAAGACCATATAGAACAGTTCTTTTGCACACATCCCGCGATTATCTGCCTTGTTGCGTCTTGACTGATACTTTAGAATTTGCGAGATTCCAGTGTGCCAAGAACAACGTGTTAAGCAAACGCCTTTTTAATACATGCACATCCTTTTCCCCGCGCAGATGCTCTTGATATTTATCGTATCGTGAGTTTGCGTCATGTGAGCAAGAATGCGGTGCAAATATATGGAAAACATTTCAAATCAAGTGCTTTTGCATTGAATAAAAAATTAAAAAAATATAAGTGCTCAATTGCTTTTATATGTTTTCCTGAGTGATACACATTAATTTATGCACCCGCCTTTGGTTGGAGGCAGTGTGCGGCAACAGGGCGGTACGGATGCTCGGACGAAATATGTCGGCCGGCCTTGAAAAAAATACCTGCCGGGTAAGTAAAACCAGGTCGGAGCTGGTTCCTGCAAGGTCCTACCTGGTTCCGTTAGTATCAGCATCCGGATATTTGGCAGGCGGAGATGCGGCTGTACGGTCTTTTTTTTGTAAGTTTGCCAACTGAAAAACAACCTTTCCGACGGTTGCCGGTTTTGCGTAACGAGGCAGGCCGGTTGCCGGATGTACCATTTTTATTCTTAATGATTCGTATGAAGTCTGTTTATTCTTCGGCGTCCTATGCCGATACCAAGCCTCATTATGCCCTGCTCGACGGGTTGCGCGGCGTGGCTGCGCTGCTCGTGGTGTGGTATCATGTGTTCGAGGGCTATTCCTTTGCCGGTGGCGGGCTGGTCCGTGTGGTCAACCACGGATATCTGGCTGTCGATTTTTTCTTTATGCTTTCGGGGTTTGTGCTGGCCTATGCCTACAACGACCGTTGGGGCAGGGGAGGCTTTACGCTGGGTGGCTTTTTCCGCCGGCGGCTGGTGCGGCTGCACCCCATGGTAGTGTTCGGTGCCGTGGTCGGTCTGGTTTCCTTTTGGGTGCAGGGCAGTGTGAAGTGGGACGGCACGTCCGTAAGCCTTCCCCTGACGCTGCTGGCCTTTGTATGTGCCGTATGTTTCGTGCCGGCCTGTTCGGGCAGTAGCTACGAGGTCAGGGGGGCGGGCGAGATGTTCCCGCTCAACGGGCCGGCGTGGTCGCTTTTCTTCGAGTATATCGGCAATGTGCTCTATGCCTTCTGGCTTCATCGTCTGTCGCGTCGCGTACTGGCGTGTCTGGTGGCTGTGCTGGGAATATGCCTGGCCGGCTTTACGGTGGCCGACGTGTCCGGTTACGGCATGTTCGGCGTGGGCTGGAAGTGTGATGCCGTCAATCTGGCCGGCGGGTTCATCCGTCTGCTGTTTCCCTTTACCATGGGAATGCTTTTGCAGCGCTGTTTCCGTCCCGTCAGGGTGCGCGGCGCCTTTTGGTGGTGTGCCCTTATTCTGGCCGTCCTGTTCCATGTGCCTTATGTCGAGGGTGCGGGAGCGGTGTGTCTGAACGGCGTGTTCGAGTGCTTCTGCATCATGGTGGCTTTTCCGGTGGTGCTCTGGCTGGGGGCTTCGGGGCTTACGTCCGACCGTTTTTCTACTTCCGTATGCCGTTTTCTGGGCGACGTGTCCTATCCGCTCTACATGGTCCACTATCCGCTGATGTATCTGTTCTATCATTGGCTGCTCGGCGGTTCCGGACGCACGTTTGCCCACACGTGGCCCGTGGCGCTCGGCGTATGCACGGCTTCGGTAGGGTTGGCCTATGCAGCCCTGCGCCTTTATGACGAACCCGTGCGCCGGTGGTTGCGTGGAAGGCTCGCGCGGTAATTTTTACCGTTTTTTGCGGTTTGTTGATTATTATTTGTAAATTTGTCACGTCAAGTAACACTGAATACAAGCGCTATGGACGATTCCTTTTATATGAACCGTGCCCTTGAGGAAGCCCGCAGGGCGGCAGAGCAGGGCGAGGTGCCGGTAGGCGCCGTGGTGGTGTGTCGCGACCGCATCATTGCGCGTGCCCACAACCTGACCGAAATGTTGCACGACGTAACGGCTCATGCCGAAATGCAGGCCATTACGGCGGCGGCCAACGCTCTGGGCGGAAAATATCTGGACGTATGTACGCTTTACGTTACGGTTGAGCCATGCCCCATGTGCGCCGGTGCGCTGGCGTGGGCGCAGTTGGGCCGTTTGGTCTATGGCGCGTCCGACCCCAAGCGCGGCTATACCACGCTGCAGGCACCTATGCTCCATCCCAAGACACAGGTGACGGCCGGCGTGCTGGCCGACGAGTGCGGGGCACTGATGACCGACTTTTTTCGGCAAAAGCGTCGTTGAGCGCCGCGACGTAGCCTGACGATTGTTCCTGATTCCTGAAAAAATACCGCGTATGAAAAAGATTTTATGCTTTTTCGCCATATTGCTGTTTGCGCTTGTTTCGTGCAAGACGCGGCAGGTGACTACCGCCGGCCG
>ERZ779877.2390-NODE-2390-length-13928-cov-4.340806_pt1 | contig 13928 bp, 18 predicted proteins | sample MGYA00511556_ERZ779877 | MGnify/ENA primary metagenome ERZ779877 (study PRJEB29588, sample SAMEA2159338) | human gut metagenome | biome: human gut; feature: human-associated habitat; material: faeces | place: Denmark | collected 2008/2010 ...
TGCGTCGTTCCTGTTCTGTCATTCTCATGTATTGCCTCTTTTCTGTGAGGTTGATTCTTGCCTGTTCCCTGCCCTCCTGTTATCGGTCGGAATGTTGTTCTCCGTCCAGTCTCTTGTGATAACTCTTGAGTGACTGTTCCACTATGACAACACGCTCTCTCAATGTTTTCATCTCCTCACGGTTCTCTCTCGATTCCCGCTTGATGTCTTTGAGGTCATCTGCAATGTTCTCAAGTTTCACCATCACCATTGTGTCGGTTGTTGCTCTCTGTTCTGCATCTTCCTGTGTGTCCTTTTTCTCATTTCTCTGCTTGGAACAGATTCCGAAAAAGATTGCAAATGCAACAGATACTCCGGAGAGCAACAGGGATAATTCAATCGTCAACGGCGTTCTCCTTTCCGAACTCTGTCGCCTCGAGGTCGTCGGTGTCGCAGTATTTCCGCATGTGGTATTCGAGAACATCCATCTCCCTGTCTGTCTCCTCTACCTCCTGCCGGAGTTCCACTCTGACCGCCTCCTCGATTTTCGACTGTTCAATGATTGTTTGCTGCTTTTTCACGATTGCGGATAGAGTTTCCGTCACATCACACAATCGTGATATTATTTCAAGCGGACTCATTCTGCACCACCGCCAGAGTATGCCTCCCCTGTGATGTATTCATATTCATCCACTGAAATACTACCCTTTGAGACACGCTCGGAAATCTGTTCCTTTGTGAGAGTGCCTTTTTTGTACATTCTTTTGAGACTTTCAACAAGCATTTTCATACTAAATCAACCCCTCCTCAATCAACTGCTGTGTGTATTCGTCAATGACTGCATCTTTCTGAAACTGTGTCACGGATTCAACGATTCCTGTTGTGTTGGATGCAACAACCTCCTGCATGAGCGTCAATCTGTCATATTCCTCCCGTGACATCTCACGCTCCTCTCGCTGCCATCCGGTGATTTTCTTTCCGTCTGCATCCTCTTTCGTTGCTTTCTTGATATTGCGTCTCTGATATACCGTTGTCGGTGACGCTGTTGTGTCGAACTCCTCCGGCTGTTCTGCCTCCGTTCCGAACACTTCTCTCCATTCTTTCATGTTTTTCTCGCTCCTTTCGCTTTGAATGTTTGCTAACTATTTTCTTTAATTTCTTAACATTCACATAAGGCTTGACCCTTTGCAGGTACATGTCGTATGTGTCTGTATTGCTCAAGTAACCCATGTATGACAGAATTGCGGTTGCATCGTACCATGTGATTTTCTCTTTCTTTGCGACACGGTTGACTTTCCGTGTGCAACTCAACATGATGCTTTCCCGCAGAATCGTCTTGTCGTGATAGAACTGGAATCCCATGAAATCGAGTGGTCTCCCTTTTCTCTTTCCGGTCTTTTTCTCTGTGTAATCGAACCGGAACACCTGCCAGTTTCCTTTCATCTGCAAGTTGAACTTTTCTCTCAAGAATCTCTCAATCTCCTGCTGCATCCTGTGGAGTTCCTTTTTGTTCTTTCCGAACACCACCATATCATCCATATACCGGATATAATGCACCGCTTTCAACTGCTCTTTGATGAAATGGTCGAGAGGCTGCAACATGAAATTTGACAACCACTGCGACGTGTAAAACCCTAAAGGCAACCCGACCTCGCTCCCATCAATTATCAGTTCGAGGATGTACAACATTCTCTCGTCTCTGATTTTCTTCTTGAGCCACGCTTTCAAGACATCATGGTCAACACTCTCGAAAAAGTGTCGAATATCCATCTTGAGAACATATTTGCAGTTCTTTTTGTCTCGCTGAATCCACCTCTCGATGTACTTTTTCCCATAATGAGCACCCCTGTTCGGTACGCTCCCACATGAGAACTCATACATCCCTTTCATGAAAATGTCATAACACGCAGAGACGACAATGTGATGAATCACCTGCTCATAATTGTATCGAGGTTTCTCAATCATTCTCACTTTCCTGCTTGTTCCCTCGTTGATGCAGACTTTTCCGTGTCTTGATGGTTTCCATGCCTTTTCCGGATGTGGTATGTCGTACCCCTCCGGTGCAGTGTTCTCAAGTTGCTCGACGACGTTCTTGACATGTCTCTGAATGTTGGTCGGCTCTAATATCACCGCAACGTCCGGACGCTCTGTCTTGCCCTTTGCTGCTTTATGAAATTTTTGCTCAACATTGCTATGTTCTAACATAGGCTTGTACAGGTTATTGACGGATTTCTTTCCCATCTTTCTTATCACCTCAAGGTCTTTCTGATATTCTTACTCGACCCTGCCTGCATCGGTATCATTTCCACTGGTTAGGTGTATTTCAACACCCTGCGGTGTAGGAAAAAGGTGTGCTTTTGGTTAAATGCTCCATAATTTGATAAGATTGGCTCGCCACGATGTTCGTGTTCACGTTCGTCGCAGGGTTGTTCACATTCCAGTACGACAAACCGCACTTCGACCCGTTGCCACGGTTGCCACCGAACAGGGCAAGGACGCACACCGATTCCCCTGTCATGTCAAGGTCATCTTTTTGTCATGTCGGAGATTCTATCACAATTTTTTCTGTTTGTGTCGGATGTGCCTCCCGTTTCCATCATCGTGGAAAATCCTTGTCATACCGGACACCTTGGAGGGTAAACCCTCCGAACCTCCCTTTTTATTGCGGGGGAGTATCTCCCCCGTTCCCCCTCGCTGCTTACGCAGCAGCAACAGGCGGTTTACAAGAAAGGCTCGCCACGATGTCCGTGTCCACGTACGTCGCAGGGTTGCACACACCCCAGCACGACAAACCGCACCTCGACCCGTTGCCACGGTCGCCACCGAACAGGGCAACTGCAACAATCGTATTGTTGAACCATAACCCATCACATTCGTATGTGGTCTCACTTCCGGATGCAACGGTCGGGATTCTTCCGATGTCGGATGCCATTTCCATTCTTGAACAGTAGCCTCCGGATGTTCCGGACGGTGTCAGTCCTGTGTTTGTGTACCCCGCACCTGTTGAGTTGTACGGAGGAACTGCTTTCACATGATACACTCCGTTGATAAGCAGCAGACCTCTCAAACGTTTCCAGTAGTTCGCAAAGAAGTTCTCGCAGTAAAATACTTTGACTGCCTGTGTGGTCGATGTATAACCGAAAAACTGTCCTTTTCCGTTGAGTGTTCCGGTCTGCAAGAAATTGTCAGTCCGACAATTTCCGTTTCCAAACTTGCCTTGTGAGTTGGTGCTACATGTAATCATCGTACACATTTCATACATGAGGTTGATTTCAGAAAATGACTGTTTATCCCATCTGTCGCCGTTCTGCTTTGCTGCGGTCGTCTCCTGCTCGTCTGTCATGGACGCTGTCGGTGTGAGACCGGAGAGTGAACGCATCCTGTTGTTGACAACCGAACCCTCGTACATCGGGAAATATGTCACAGGCAGGACATTTCCGTCTGCGTCGGTGTGTGCGTATGCTTTGTATGTGTCATCGTACTGCTCCTCACAGAACACAACAAAATGATAATTGTTCTGTGTCCATCTCTTGACCCAAATCAGAGGAATCTCGGACATTGCATTTCCACCGTATGATGTTTTTGTGATGTCCGATGCTCCTCCGTTCAGCTTGAGAGCATGGTTTTCATGATTCAGTTCATAGTCAACCGTTCCGTCAGTTCTTACCATGACCGGACGGTTTTTCTTTACGAACCAAATATCTCCCCAGTCTCCATAATCGAACCCGCCTCCTGCGAAATTCATTCCTGCGGGTGTCATTCCAACCGCATCATAAAGATATTTGACACGGGTTGCCGGATTGCTGTCGAGGAGGTTGATTCTCATTCCGTATCTTTTCGGTTTTGCTTTTGCGTCCTCGATAATTTTCTTTGTGTTGGAAAGAATCTCCTGCGACGTGGATTCTTTCGCCATGAATATTCTGTCACCTGCTGCCATTATTCACTTGCCTCCTTTGTGATTTCCTCAAAATACAACGTACCGTTTGAGATACCCATTCGATACTTGATTTGCGTCGCATCGTCCTCCAGTTCGACAGTCGTTGCCAGTGCTTTCATTTCTGCAAGCAACTCCGTTCCCTTTTTGACCATGTCGTCATAGTACGTTTTTGCATCTTCGTCCATTCCGGTCTTGATTTCTCTGACCTCCTCGATGTCAAATGCGACAGGGAGGCTCATGAACTCGGTCGAACCGTTACCGATTCGGATGATTCTGTGACCGCTTGTCGTGGTTTCGAGACCCAGTTCTCCATCATCGAGAACCCTCTTGCTCTCCGTCCACTCTGCGGTCGTTCCCTTTTTCAGAGTGATTGTTGCTGTTGCCATTCTTTTTCACCTCTTTCTCAAATTGTGTGTGACGTTCCTGCGATGTACTTGTCATAATCGGTCGTGAACGGTGTTCCTCCCTTGACAAGCAGGAGGTCGGTTGATTTTGGTGTTCCTCCATCCACATTGATGTTGATGTCCGTCTCAAGTTCTCTGATGCGTTCATAATAGTCTTTGACTGCTGCCAGTATCGCATCAAGACCGGACTGACTGATGATGATTTTGTTTGCCTCCTCGGTCGCTGTCAGACATTTCTTTGTCTGCTCGATTGCTGCCTCCATCGCCTCGACACATTTTGCAATCGCCTTTGCGGTGTCATCCTCTCTCCGGCTCTCTTTGATTTCTCTTGCCTTTTCAGCAGCCTCTCTCAACCGCTCCTGTGCCTGTCTGACCGCCTCTGCTGCATCAATGGTGTTCTGTGTGTCCTGTGCGATTTGCAGAGCCTCTCTCGCTGCTGCAATGGTGTTCTCCAGTCTTGTATATTCTCCGGAGTGAATGATTTCCGATTCATCCCGCTGTGACGGAAAAATCTCCATCTCAAACGTCGCACTCGTCAGCAATGCACCATTTTGATACAACTGCACCTCACACAATGCTGTTCCGTGAACCTGCAACATGCCTCTTGTGAGAGGAATGAGAGCCTCATTTCCGGACTTTTCTCCATCGTTGTGAACGTGTGTCTTGTCCGGTTTGGTCATGTTGATAATGACCTCCACATTGTCCGGTATCTCATACACGACACCGTCCTCCATGAGCGTCACTCCGATGTACCGTGTTCCCATATCCATCTGTTTCGCTGCAACTGCAAAATGCTGTGTGTCTCCATACAAATCCACTTTGATGTGTCTAATGATTTCCAATTTTCTCACCTCCTCATGACAATTCTTGCTCGGTTCTCTGAACCTCCTCGAATGACAGTCTTGTGTTTGCCAGTTCGACCTTGTTCTTTTCTTTCGTCAACGGGTATTCATAGAATTTCACAATCCTGTGGCTCTCACGGATTCCCGTTGACTTGGAGATTAGCAGCACCGTGTCTCCCAGTGCTATACTGAACACCTCTTTGTACTGTTCTTTTTTCTCCTCGTCCTGCACTGCCTCAACAAGATTGATGATTTCTGCTGTGTACGACCTGTATGGTTTGGAAAGTTCGTCCAGTTTCGCCTCCGCATCCTCTTTCAGTGATTCCGCATCCGTGTATCTTTCATCTTTCCACGTCATCGTTTTCACTTTCTTTGAATACTGGTGATTCTCAACATAATTTTTCCCGTCGATATTCAGCATCAATCCATCTTTCCCTATCGGAATGAGCCTTGTTGCAAAGTCGTATGAGTTTGACTGCACCTGCAACCGCTTGAGGTTCAGACGTTCAATGAAATATGCTCCTCTGTCCTCTCCGTATTTCTCATATACCGAAATTCCCTTGTTCAGAGAATCGAACACCATCTCGCATCTATACGTTGTAATTGCCTGTTGAGCGACATCCCATGCAGAACAGTTCTGCTCTATCCGGATTGTTCTCTTTTTGGAAACATCGCACCGGATGACTTTCCATCCAGTTCCGTCGATTGCCTCTGTTAGACATTCATCGACCGTCTTTTCCACAGTCTCGAATCCCTGCGGATATTGTTTGCCCTCCAGTTCCTCGACGTTCAATGTTCCGGTGCATTTGTACCATTCCCCGCTCGGCTCGACCTGCTTGATAACAAATTCGTCCGTGTCGGTTCTGATATATCCCTCCTCTTTGATGTCCGTCGCATACCTGTTTGTCTTTCGGAACTCGAATGTGATTTCCTTATCTCCAGTCTTGAGAGTGCTTGTGATGCACGTTTCTTTTATTCCGGATAAAATACACACCTTTTCGTGTGAATCATTGTACAAATCCATCTGACCGCCTCCTATAACCACATAGGTTTGTATTGAATTGTTACGATTGCATTTTTATCCGAAAAAATGATGTGATGTTCTTTATCCTTTCCGGTTTTCAGATACGGAAATTCAAACATTTCCACATCTTTGAATTTGTTTTCGCCATCCATTGTTACGAATCCGGTCTCTCCATCAATCACGACTGTCGCACCTCTCGGAATTGTCTTTATTGTTATTTCATCCGAAAGACCGTTGATTTTCATTGTCTCGATGTATTCCAGTGCTGTGATTGTCAATCTGCATGGTGTCCACCTGTTTCCTTTTGTCTCGAAAATTATTTCATTTTTCTCCTGCCACGAGATTGTCACATCGTCGCTAAACCAGTACCCCGTGAACTTGAACGATGACTTGTATCTCTCTTTTGAGATTGTCTTTTCCGGTGCATTCGCTGTCATAAATCCCTTGAATTTTCTCCGATATCCGTCAAGTGTCAAAACAACACCTTTTTGCAGGAGTGCATTGAAGTCGCTAATATGTGTCATGACTTCATCTCTGTCTTTGCCTCTGAAAAGCACCTCAACCGTGATTCCGGACAGTGGTGTATATGTCTCTGATTCTGACGGAATCAAAGCACCCTCGAACATGTCCACTGTCACGGTTGTTTGAGGAGGTGTAAACTCGACCGATAACTGTTTTGCATCAAATTCTCGAATGTCTGTGCTATCTATTTTCATTCCTTACCTCCTCTTTTTGTGTGCTATCGCTAGATTGTCACTCACCTTGTCAGTGGTCACATTTGCGACCTCCTCGCTGTCGATATATGTGTGTACCTCCACTGTTGCATTGATATTCTGATTGATTGTTTGTATCTTTCTGTCAAGTATTGTATTGAGTTTCGCGTAAAACTCTGCAAGTGGCAAGATTGCCTCGTCACCCGCCTCGCCTCCTACCATGAGGCTGTTGCCGTTGATTCCGAACACGGTCGGATTTGTCATAATACCACCGGATTTGTACCACTGAATCGAGAATGACGGGAGCGAACCTTTTCCTCCAATTCCGAACGGTGCAACGCCTCCGGACACGCTGATGTGTGGCAAGTTCAAATGTGGCAATGACCATTTGAAATTGAACGCCGATTTGATTCTTGACAATGCACCTGTCACCGCTCCGTGTGCGGATTCCATCTTTGAGGAGAACGATGATTTGATGCTCTCCATCGCAGACGATGCGGTCGATTTTGCACTCGCTAATTTGCTTGAGAACGCCGATTTGATGCTGTCAAGTTTCCCGCCTGTCAGAGTGTTCGCCGTACTCATGAGAGAGTTCATTGTGTCCTTTACGCCTGTGAACGTAGCAGACACGATTCCCTTGATTCCCCCGCCTTTTTCACTGTATGCAGATTTCATATTATTGAGTTTCGTTGAAACATTGGACTTTGCTGTCTCCATGAGTGAGGTTGCCTTGTCCTTTATGTTCGTGAAATCCGTCGACCATTTCGTTTTTATCTCCGAAACCTTTGAGGAAAATCCGGATTTGATTTCTGTCAATTTATTCGATGTATTATTTTTCCATTCCGTCATTTTTGTGGTGACGGTGGTTTTCATGTTCTCCCAACCTGTTGAAACATTTGACTTGATGTCTGAAACCTTTGTTGAGAAATTCGTCTTTATTTCATTCAGTTTGTTTGATGCGTTGGTTTTCCATTCCGTCATTTTTGTGGTGACAGTGGTTTTCATGTTCTCCCAACCCTCGGAAACCTTTGTTTTGATTTCCGATGTCTTTTCAGAGAATTTTGATTTGATTTCAGAGAGTTTCCCTCCGGATAAATTATCAACGAATGTGAATCCTGCTGAATAATATCCTTTGATTCCCTCCCATCCGGCAGCAACAACGCCCTTGATACCGCCTCCGTTTTCTTCATAGGCGGTTTTCATGTTCCCCAGTTTTTCCTTTGCCGTTTCGGTCGCTGCCGACATGACATTGTGAACCGTGTCCTTTACGCCGTTGAATACTTTCGATGCAGCTTGTCCTATTGTGCTATTTTTTATGTTGTCACCGATTTCCTTGACCTTATTCGTGACCGCCTCTTTCGCTTTCGTGAATGCTCCCGTGATAGTCTCTTTGATTGCATTGAATTTTTCTTTGATGTTGCCCCACAATTCGGACAGTTTTTCTTTGACCTTATCCCAATTTTTATATAGTGCGACACCTGCTGCAATCAGTCCGGCAATCCGTGTTACAGTTAAAATAAACGGACACAAGTTCATAACTGCATTGAGTGCCGTTTGTGCCACCGTCATTCCTCCGGTTGTTGCCGTGGCTGCTGTTGTAGCTGCCGTATGTGCTGCCGTGGCTGCTGTTCCTGCCGTATCTGCTGCCGTTCCTGCTGCCGTGGCTGCTGTCTTTGCCGTAATCTTTGCAATTATCTTTGCAGCTCCGGACACAAATTTCTGTCCGGTCGTTACCGTGTCAGAGATTCCCTTTGCCACTTTTCCGAATCCGATTGACAACGGACCGATAGCAGCGACCACAAGACCAACTTTGAGAACTGTTTCTTGCTGTGCCGGAGAGAGCGACGTGAACCATTGTGTCAACTCTTGAATCTTTCCGGTCAATTTTTCAATCATAGGTGCTGCGGATGTCTGTGCTGTGGATGCCAGTGTCGACAACGCCAGTTTTGCGTTGTTCATCGCAACCTTTGCATTGTCAATCGGGTCGAGTGTTCCGTTGTAGGTGTCCTCGACTGTTGAACCGTATTCCTCCATTGATGACGAAAGACTGGTGAGGTCAATTCTGTTTTCACGAATTGCCTTTGTCATTTCCGCAGCACCTTTTTTTCCAAACAATTCCGTTGCAATCTGCATCGCCTCGGTCTCTGTCTTTGCGTTCTTGATGCTGCCGATAGTATCTGACAACGCCTCGTCCATTGATTTTCCCTCTGATGTGGCGTTCTGTAATGCTTTTTTCAGACCCGCCATTGCTTGAGTTGAATCAACACCGTTTGCGTCGAATTGAGCCATCAAATTGATTGCTTGAGGCAATGACAATCCCATTTCTTTGAATTGAGCGTTGTTGTCGAGGACATATCCCTCTAATGTATCAACAGAGATTCCGGTTTCCTGTGCCTTTGCCGTGAGCAATCCTAATAGATTCCCTGTCTGTGATGCATCGACGTTCCACGCTTTCATGATTTTGTCAACTTGGTCAACTGACTGTGTGACGTTTGTTCCGTTGATTGTTGCAAACTGTATGAACTGTTTAGAGGTCTTTTCAAGTTCCGTTCCGGTTGTATGGAATCTTGTGTTGACTTCTCCGATTGCCTCTCCTACCGTTGACATATCCTCCGGCATTGTTCCGAAAACATTATCCGCAGACTTTGTCAATCCCTCAAGTGCCTCTCCGGTTGCTCCGGTCTTTGTCACTATGGTGTCATAACCCTCGTCGAGTTCCGTGAATGCTTTGATTGATGCTGCACCAATACCCGCAATTCCGGCAGAGACAACCGACATTTTCTTTCCGAAACTCTCCATCTTTGTTCCCGCCGTATCGCAAGCGGTCGCAAATTTTTCAAGTTTATTATCTTTTAACTGGTCATTAACATTTTTCAGTTCTGCCTCCATGTTCATGAGGGCAGTCTTTGACTTTTCCGTCTTTACCGTCTGATTTGCAAGTGCGGTCTCTGTCTTTCCGATTGCTGTCTCATTTGCGGTGAACTCTTTCTCTAACTTGTCGAGTTCATCCTTGAGTGCTTTTGACTGCTCGGAGTTCTTTCCGGTCTCTGCCGTTGATTTCTCATAAGCCTCTTTCGCAGCATCAATCTTTGTTTTGAGTTCCTCCTGCTTTGTCTTTTGGTCTGACAGTTTCTTTGTCAACTTCTCCTGCTGCTCACTGTTCAACTGCACGATGTTCTTTTGCACCGTGATTTTTTGAGTGAGCGATTCGGCTTTTGCCTTGAGGCTGTCTGTTTCTGACCCGAACAACTTTGCTTTCGTCGCTGCCGTCGTATATTCCGCAGACAAGACTTTCATCTGCGATGCTGCCGATTTCATTTGTGATTGATAACTGCTCGAATCTGCCGATATTTTGACGCTTGTATAAGCCATTCGGTCTCCTCCTCTCTTACTGATTTTCGTTGATTGTATCTAATTCAAATTTTAAGTAGTCCAACAACGTGACAATGTTCTCTTTCATGCATTGACTGTATGAGTTTTTCAATAGCCGAATCGCAATTTTCACAACACGGTCAACAATTTCCCCGCAGACTTTCCATTGATTTTCCTCCGGTTGTTCATCCTCGTCCTCATATCCGTTTTCACGGTCATAGTCATCGAATGCGGATGCCTCTTTTTCTACCTGTTCAACCTCGACAATGCTCAACATCTTCTCTGCAACAATGTTCTGCATGATGAAATGAACCGTCTTGATTGCCGTCAGAAATTCAACTGCATCAATCTCCCCAACTGCTGCAAGCGACAATTCATTCCCGAACATCTCCTGCATTATCTTTTTGTTAAAAAACATCACTCCGGAGAATTTCTCCGTGTCATTCTTTTCCATGAGACTGATGTATTTTTTATACTGTTCTACCGTTACGGAATTGATGAAAAGTCTCTCACCTCTGCAAGTGACCTCGATTTCCGGTATCACTTGCCACTCTGAAAATTTTTCTCTATCTTCTCCATACGTTTGGTGAGGTCGTCGGCGATTCCCATGTCGATGAACTGGAACTCAAGAATCAAACCTGCTGCATCAAGTCCGGTCTCCGGATTTTTTAATTCCTCAACGGTGAACTGGTCTCCGTATGCTTTGCAGATAAAAAGACCCATCGCCTCAATGTCCTGCTTTGAATATCTCTGTTTTGCGTCGATAACCTCTGCAAGTTCGAGATATTCCGTGTATGTGTCGATTGACATTTTCGGCATTGTAAACTCTTTGTTATTGACTATAATTTTTCTTTTCATGATTTATCCTCCTGTTATATATTCTCTTATTAGCCTAAACCGCCGTTTTTCTCCTGCACTTTGCTGAACCAATTCTTGATTGCCTCTGCTGCCTTTGTATCTTCTGTTACAAGGTTTGATTCATCAACAGAAATCTCATATGCATTGTCAAGACTTCTCTCATAGAATGAACCCTTGACGCTCTTTGTTGTCGGAGACAGTTTTCCCTCTTTTGTGCTTGCCTCCTCGCTGATTCCCTCTGCAAACTTTCCGGCATACAACCACTTGAAATCATACTTTCCGTTGAGTTTTCTTTCTCTCCATCCGACAGCGACCTCCGGTGCTTTGTCGTCTGCCGTCTTTACGAGGAAACCATTCTCATACAACTGACCGAAAAGAATCTGTCTGTCCTGTGGTGCAAGGGCGTTGACCTCAAGTTCGATTTCAGTTCCCTCATATGAATTGATGACCTCCTCTGTTCCGTCGTCAGAGTAGATTTTCTCCGAACTCCATTTTTCATCAACTTTTGCCTTGATTGCTCTTGCCAGTTTTACGGGTGTACCTGCTACATACCCCGTTGCATCATTCTGTGTGAGTTTTGCGATGTAAAAATCTCTACAACCGCATGTTCTGCTCCTGACAATCTTCTGTTCTGTCTCGCTAACCTGTGTTACTGTTTCGCTCATGTCTATTCCTCCATTTCATAAAACTTTGAAAACCTTTGTGCTTTCATATAGATTCCGTCCTCCGGCTTGGAATCGTCTCCGTTCCTGCCCTCAAACGAAAAATCATTTTCTTTCATGATTGACTTGATTTCCCTTGCCAGTTCAACCTCGTCACTTTCTGAAAATATAGTGACCTGCACTGACAGCGTCACTCCCTCTGCATCGTCGTCCGAAAAATTCTCGTCATTTTCTCCCAAATCCCACAATGTCACATGTCTGTCATGCAATTAAAATCGTTGTAGTACACTTTTGCATTCGTGAAATCCATGTCCGGATACCACTTTTTCAGTATCTCCGGAATGGAATCCCTGTCCTTGACCATCTTGTCAACGAATGAGCCTATTTTTTTATAACTGCCTCCTGCTGTCGGACGTTTGGAATGAACGACCTTGATTCGTGGGTCTCTCAATCCCTGTGAACTGTTCCACCTCTTTTCCGACGGAACACGGTTCTTTTCCTCGACGATGTAATTTGCCATACCGGACAAACCGTTTTCGTCTGTCTGTAACCTGCGAACCTCATTCCTGCTTGACTGTTTCCAACAGGATTCAACCGTCTCCATGTCTAACGCACCATCCATGACAATGTGATGATGCCATCTGATTTCCGCATCCGGATTGTATGCGGTCACATAGACATATTTTGCATTCGGGAGACCTCTCTTTTTCCTCTGATAGTTGATGCGTCGGATGTACTTTTGCACATTCTTGATTGCTGCATCCACATCCCCGTCCGGTGGGAGATGCTCGTCATCATAGGTCAATGTCATCCAAATATCACGGTCGCTGAAATTCTCATTGATTAGCCTCTCAACATATTTCCGTGCATTCTTATCATTCAGATTCTTTTGAGCCTTGTTGTTGTCTTTCTTGATTGTCCTCCCCTCCGGAGGTACTTCATCCATACTCCGGAACTGCGGATATATCTCAATTTCAAACTGGTCTCCTGCTGTTATCTCTTTTAAGGCATATATAACTTTCTTTCGATGTTGAAACAGGTTCTCAATGAACCATTCATGCATGTCCTCCATCGCTTTGTTATATGCTGCCTCATAATCATACGGGATATATTGCATCCCTCTTTTTCTTGCCATCTGACACAATCCTCCTGTTATGTTTTCGTAGACTTGTTATTATCTATTACAAGGACGATAAAAGTTCCGAAAACCCTTGATTTTATAGACCTTTTCGGTCTCTTTTCAAGTTGCTTTTTTGTGTCAGATTTGCTATAATATTTCTAGTGAATTTCAAGTCTGACACGACTTGCACCGGACATCTGCTCGCAACGGATGTCCTTTTTCTTTACTCAAAATCATAGTCGAATATTCTCTCGTCTCCGGAGAGAACAATGTCTCCGTGTTTTATGTATGCCTTGCATTTGAAAAATGTCTCTGAATGGTCGTGTGATTCCTCAACCTCCTTTTCATCAAGTTCCAACTCAATGACGCTCATTTGTCTCATTCCTCTAATCACAAGAAACTTGCAAGCGTCAATCGGGTCTTTGCACATATAGACAACGCCATCCCACGACTTTTTGAGAACGCCCTCGGCGTATATCTTCATCATTGTTTCTTTTGGTGCTGCATGATAAAATCTCATTTTCTCACTCCTTTGCTGTTGTCTTTTATACGGTCGCAACCGCAAGTTCTCTTTTCTTGTCGCATCTTCCTCCTCTGCTCTTATCACAAGGACGACCACTGCAATGGTTGTCCTTTTTCTTTGCTCTCATGCTCCTGCTATGTACTGCCCCGCCGTTATGACGGGGCGTTTTCATTAAACGGCTGCAACCACCTCTTTCTGTTCCCATCTGCGACGCTCCTCTGCTTTTCCTGCTGCCTTACCCTCGTCATACGCAGACATCACCATAATGGTCATTGACTTTCCCTCAAGGTCGTCAATATTCATGAATTTTTCTGCCATGCTCTCAATCACTGCCTTTTTCTCGTTTCTCGTCATTTTTCAACACCTCCTCGGATTCGCTCAATCTCTTTTTCTATGTTCTTTCCGGAATAATCTGCAAGCAGTTTTTCCGAAATGTGATACGTCCAAATTGAGGACATCTGCACCGCCGTTCCTATCGGGAGTTTTCCCTGTTG
>ERZ779877.2395-NODE-2395-length-13882-cov-4.892891_pt1 | contig 13882 bp, 16 predicted proteins | sample MGYA00511556_ERZ779877 | MGnify/ENA primary metagenome ERZ779877 (study PRJEB29588, sample SAMEA2159338) | human gut metagenome | biome: human gut; feature: human-associated habitat; material: faeces | place: Denmark | collected 2008/2010 ...
ACTCGCTACCTCCACCTTGGCAAGGTGGCGCTCTACCGGATGAGCTATGCCCGCATCAGCAACAAATGTATATTACCACATTTTTTCGCATTGTCAAGCACAAAGATCACTTTCGCAAACTTTTGTACACAAAGCACAAAAGTTTACAAAGCTTTTCGATGGGCTGCCGCATTACTTATGATACCTTGAGCCTTCGTTTATCTTGAAGCCGCGGTAGAGCTGCTCTATCAGCATCACGCGGGCGAGATGGTGCGGAAAGGTCATCTGCGACATGCTGAGCTTCATATCCGCCCTGCTCTTGACCTTGTCCGAAAGTCCGAACGAGCCGCCGATCACAAAGCACAGCTTCGGTTTGCCGGAATTCTCGCGCTCCGCGATGAGCTTTGCCATGCCCTCGCTCGGCATCTGCCTGCCCTCGACGCACATCGCCGTGACAAAAGCATCCGCCGGGATGGCCTTGAGGATATCCTGCGCTTCTCTGTCAAGCGCGGCGGATATCTCCGCGCTCGACGGATTATCGCCCAGCCGCTGCTCCGTGAGTTCCGCAAGCTCGAAGCGGCAGAGCGAGCGCAGACGCTTTTCATACTCGGCAAAGGCATCGATATAAAACTTTTCCCGCATCCTGCCAACGCAGATGAATTTCACAGACAGCACGGCTGTGTCTCCCCTATTTCAAAGCTCATAAATCCGCTGCTCGGCGCGCAGTAAAGCTCCGCGCGCGTACCGTCAAGCGCGGCGCGCGACTCCGACAGCGCTGTCTCAGGCGTGTTGTTCTCCTTGCTGAGGTGGCCGAGGATGATGCGTGTCGTCCCGTTTTCCGCGAGATGCCTTGCGAGCACGGCGCAGTCCTTATTGGAAAGATGGCCGCGGTCGGACAGTATGCGCCGCTTGAGGTACACGGGATACGGGCCGTAGCTGAGCATATCTATGTCGTGGTTCGACTCGATAAGCACAGTCTCCGCGCCGGTAAGGCCGTCAAGCACTTCATCGGTCACGTGCCCCATGTCCGTTGCGATGGCGAAGCTGCCGGTTCCGCTGAAGCGGTAGCCGACGCTCTCATCCGTATCGTGCGGGGTGTGGAACGCGCGCACGCGGAGCGAGCCGAGCTCAAACACCGTGCCGACCTCTATTATATTCAGGCTCCCGTCAACATCCGGGAGCATCCCACGCATGCGGTTTGCGACCGTATGCGGAGCGTATACAGGCAGATGGTGATACTTCAGCAGCATTTTCAGCCCCGAAATATGATCGGAGTGCTCATGCGTGATGAGCACTCCGGTAATATCACTCATTGCAATGCCCGCTTCGCGCAGCGATGCTTCTATCCTGCGCATGGATATCCCCGCGTCGACCAACACGTGCGTGCTCCCGTCAGAGAGCAGCAGGCAGTTGCCGCCGGAACCGCTGGCAAATATGCATATTCTCATCAGACTACCGAAATTATCTTCTCCGAATCGTCATTGTCCGGGAAATCAACGATCTTGATATCCGCACCCAGTGCGTTGAGCTTGCCGACAAAGTCCTCATAGCCGCGCTCGATATAATGGATGTCCTCCACGATCGTGGTACCGACGGCACACATACCGGCGATGACCATCGCCGCGCCCGCACGCAGGTCACAGGCCTGAACCAGAGCGCCGGTCAGTCTTCTGCCTCCCTCGATAACGGCGACTCTGCCGTCGACCTGAACCTCTGCGCCCATTTTGCGCAGCTCGTTCATATACTTGAAGCGGTTATCGTACACGCCCTCGGTGATGACCGAGGTGCCGTTTGCAAGGCACAGGAGCGTGCCCATAGGCGGCTGCATATCCGTCGGGAAGCCGGGGTACGGCAGCGTCTTGACATTCACGCGGCGGAGCGTGCTTGCGCCCTTGACGAGCACAGAGTCTTCATTTTCCTGAACGATCGTCCCGGTCTCCCTGAGCTTTGCGCTGATGCACTCAAGGTGGCGGGGAATGACGTTCTTCACAAGGACCTCACCGCCGGTAGCCGCCGCGGCGACCATATATGTTCCGGCTTCGATCTGATCTGGGATGATGGCGTAGCTGCCGCCGTGGAGCTTATCGACGCCGTTTATCTTGACGGTGTCGGTGCCCGCGCCGCGGATGTCTGCGCCCATGGAGTTGAGGAAGTTTGCAAGATCGACAATGTGCGGCTCACGTGCAGCGTTCTCGATTATCGTCCTGCCCTGAGCAAGCGCCGCGGCAATGATGATATTCATCGTTGCGCCGACGGAGACCTTGTCCAGATAAATGCGCGCACCGTGGAGTCTCCCGTCCCTCGCGTCGGCGTAGACGAAGCCGTTCTTTACGTCAACGTCAGCGCCAAGGGCGGTCATGCCTTTGATATGCTGGTCTATGGGGCGCACACCGAAGTTGCAGCCGCCGGGCATGGTTGTCTTTGCGCTGCCGAAGCGGCCGAGCATTGCGCCGATGAGATAATACGACGCCCTGATCTTGCGCATCAGGTCATAGGGAGCATCCTTATAGGTTGCGTTCCTCGCGTCTATCTCTATCGTGGATTTATTGATATAGCGGATCTTTGCGCCAAGCTCCTTGAGGATGGTGAGGAGCATGTCCGTATCGCTTATCTGCGGGATATTCTCTATGCAGCAGACGCCGTCCACCATCAAAGCCGCCGGGATTATAGCGACTGCTGCGTTCTTTGCGCCGCTTATTTCGACCTCGCCGTGCAGCGTTGTAGCTCCGTTAATAACATACTTTTCCAATATATGCACCTTCCGATACTGTCGGATGCGGCCCGCATACAGGCCGACCAATTTCAGATTTTACCACAAAAGTCCTGCAATATCAACATTTATATTTTTAGGCCGGTTTTACTTGAGGTACTTTGCCGCCTTGAGGATCGCGATAACGGTCTTTGCGTCCTCTATTTTGCCGTCCGCGACCATCTGCGTCAGTGTATCAAAGCTATACTTCTCGACGTTCAGAAACTCGCCCTCGTCCGGGTGGCACTTGCCGGCGTGAAGCCCGCGCGCAAGGTAGACATGGATGATCTCGGTCGAGAAGCCGGGAGAGGTATAGCAGCAACCGAGGTCTATAAGCTCGTCAGCGGAGAAGCCGGTCTCCTCCGAAAGCTCGCGCACCGCGCAGCTAAGGTGCTCCTCGCCGTACTCGAGCTTGCCGGCCGGAGTCTCCAGCAGGGTCTTGCCTGCCGGGTAGCGGTACTGGCGCACCATGTAGCACATCCCGTCACTGTCGACCGGGAGCACCGTGACGCCGCCGGGGTGCTTCACGACCTCGCGTCTCGCGATCTTCCCATCGCAGAGCTCCGCCCTGTCAAGATATACGTCAACGATGACGCCTTTGTATTTAAGCTCGCTGCTTACCTGCTTTTCTGTCAGTTCCATATGTATATCTCCATATCCGATAAATAATCTGATTTACATAATCCTCAGAAAGTATATCACACTATCCCGCGGATTTCCATAATTTTTGCATGGAAAATCATTTTTTGTTTAAGTATCATACTAATCAGCCCCCGACATTGGCGAAAATGCAGAATTGCTTCAATAAACGGAGATGATTAATTACAGTATGGTAACAGAATTTGTATCATCAGACGGCGTGGCTATATCACTTGCCGACGGAGAAGCCGGGGATATCCGCGGCTTGGTGCGCCTGTGCCTGCGCTCCGCCGGGCTGCGCCCGTGGGGCGACATGGAGGCAGAGCTTTTTGAATCCGGCAGCGGGTGCCTGCTGCTCGCGCGCCCCCGTCCCCCGCGGCAGCAGCGCGGTACATACCGGCGGCGGGTCAAACACTGATGGGCTCACTGTCTTTAACAAAATGTTCTTTTATTTTCCGGTGTCCTGTGCTATAATATTCCAGCAAACAGACAGGCGTATGTGCGCGGAAAGGAAGTGAGCGCTTTGCCGAGGCAGACCGGTATAAAGGAGATCAGCAAAAACCGGAAGGCTTTCCATGAATACTTCGTGCTGGAGCGCTTCGAGGCCGGCATTGAGCTGGCAGGTACCGAGGTCAAGTCGATCCGGGCTGGTCAGGTAAACCTCAAGGATTCTTTCTGCACCATCAAGGACGGCGAGCTTTTCGTCCGCGGGATGCACATAAGCCCCTATGAGCACGGCAACATTTTCAACAAAGACCCGGTCAGGCCGCGCAGGCTGCTGATGCACAAGCGCGAGATACTCAAGCTTCAGGCGCGCGTGATGCAGGACGGCGTCGCGCTCATTCCGCTGTCGCTGTATTTCAAGGACAGCCGCGTCAAGGTGGAGCTTGGCCTGTGCAAGGGCAAAAAGCTGCACGACAAGCGCGACAGCGAGGCCGACCGTGAATCCAAGCGCGATATCGACAGAGCAATGAAAGAGAGGAATTACTCATGAGCAATCCCATAGTCACCTTTGAAATGGAAGACGGCGCAGTCATGAAGGCTGAGCTTTATCCCGAGGTCGCTCCCAACACCGTCAACAACTTTATATCCCTTGTGAAGAGCGGCTTCTATGACGGGCTTATTTTCCACCGTGTCATCCCCGGCTTTATGATCCAGGGCGGCGACCCCAAGGGCGTCGGCTCCGGCGGCCCGGGCTACTGCATCCGCGGCGAGTTCAAGGCAAACGGCTTTGACAATTCCCTGCTCCACAGCCGCGGCGTGCTCTCCATGGCACGCACCATGGCTCCCAATTCCGCGGGCAGTCAGTTCTTCATCATGCATGAGGATGCCCCGCATCTCGACGGCCAGTACGCTGCCTTCGGCAAGGTCATTGAGGGCATCGAGGAAGTCGATAAGATCTGTTCCGTCCGTACCGACTACAATGACAAGCCGCGCATCCCTCAGGTCATGAAGAAGGTCACGGTCGACACTCTCGGCGTCGATTACCCCGAACCTGTAAAAGAATAATCCACCTGCCCTACCCCTACTTTTTACGTTCTTTACAAAAGTGAAAGCTTTGCTTTTCCTTTTGAGAGGAGCATTGATACAGCCGGTTTTCCCAATGAGTTCATAGCTTAACACCAAGCTACGCTTTCTTAACAGCCTTGAAGCGTCTGCTTCAAGGCTGAGAGGAAAGCAAACTCAACCGGTCGATTTGGTTTCGCTTGCGATACCAAATGACCCCTTGAGTTTGTTTGACGAGACGAGGGGATGTAACGGTTTCGACGGGGGTGCGGAGGCAGGAATAGCGGGCGGATGCGCCTACCATCCATAAAATGGGCAACCTTTATAAATTAAAGAACAACGACAACGAAGTTCTTCTCGCTGCTTAATTAGCGAGCGTTCCCTCCGGGAGGACCACGGCCCGGAACGGAGCGTCGACAAGTGGTGCACGTGCGTGCGCAAAGCTTTGAGCGCACCATGAACAATGAAGCTACTGAGCTTTCGAGGGTGACGGCTCCCGCGGAAGCAAGGGAATGTAAATAACCGTCTGCGCCCGGAGAAGTTCCTGTTAAAGTGCTTTCGGACGCGGGTTCAACTCCCGCCATCTCCACCATAAACTAAAGCCTCGCCTCTATGGCGAGGCTTTAGTTTATACATGGATGTGTAGGGAGTTGAACGGGAGCAGTAATGAATGGAGTGCCGGGGGCACTCCAGAACCGCGACCCGGCCTGCCGCGCACGGCAGGTCAACTCCCGCCATTTTTTGCCGTCAGCACTATTTTAACGTGCATTTTTACTAATGGATTTACTAACGAAATATTCATCTCTGCAAGTATATTGCACTATATTGAAAATTGTTTTATTATAACAGCAGTAATTATCCGTGCAGAAAATGAAAGAGGTAAAAATGTTATGACATTTCAAGAATTACTGGAAGGCAAGCAAATCAATTGGGACAAAGTAAAACTTGTCCGTCATAATCTTACAAACGATGTAGTAGCGGCCAATTATGATCGCGGATATCTGAATTTGTACCAATCTATTCAATCTCCAACTCGATTCAGAGATTGCGACATGATCGCCAGCTTTTTGGGAACAGAAGGAACAAATGGAGTCTTTCAAGGTTTCTATCACGTCGGCAGTTTCAAGCCATATAATCAATCACAGCTACCGGAAGATTTTGTGCAAGACGATGGTATGATTGATGGAAGCCCCGTGATATACGAATTGACACGGCTTGATTTGCTCAGTGATATGAAAGACCGGATCGTAATCGATTGGGGCAAGGGTGCTATCAATTGGTGCCAGAACGGCACTACAGCAAAGGAGCTATTGGAAATTCTTCCTGCCGTATCTGAAATAAGCTTCACGAGCTATAATGATGTGCTGTTATCTTATGAGACACTCCATAAAATCGTATATAACAAGGCTGCTTATAAGGTGTGGGAAGATAGGCTGTCAGCCGTGGCGGGGGTATATCTGATTACAGACACAAAAACTGGCAAACACTACGTCGGCTCCGCCAGCGGAAAAGATGGCGGTATCTGGCAAAGATGGAGCGAATACGCCCAAACGAAGCACGGCGGCAACAAATTCCTAAAAGAACTTATCGACGCTGACGCCGACTACTGCAAAAACTTTCAATATTCGATTTTAGAGACATTCCCCATCAAAGGATACCCATATGACGTGCTAAAGTCTGAGAAACTGTATAAGCAGAAATTGCTTTCCTATTATCCGTATGGACTGAATGACAACTGATTTTCGACCAATCGCAAAGTTAAATTAAGTGGATAAAACAAAGCAGTATCTGCCAAAACTTCGTATTGTCATTTTCAACATCAAACGCTATACTGCCTGCGAAGGTAAATACAGGACTTCTCCGCTCTCTCAGTAATGAGTTTGCCGGTGTGCCTGTATTTGCCTTTTTCATTATTATGTGGTATAGTGTTATCGGAAGCTGTACCGCGACTCGCTTAGGGCGTATTGACATGGGCATGTTCATCTGTCGGCGCGGCAAGGCTTCCGTTTTTATGTTCTCATTCTGTGCTTATCTATCGCATATCACGTTTTTCCGCGGCGCAGATAATACAAATAAGTGAGGCTTACCTATGGCAAGAACCCTTGAACCATATCAGCTTGTTGAGCGCAGCATTATAACAAAATACCGCAAGGTACTGTGGAATCCGTTCATCGAAGCGGTGAAGCGGTACGAGATGATCCAGCCCGGCGACAGGATCGCGGTGTGCATCTCCGGCGGCAAGGACTCCATGCTGCTGGCAAAGCTCATGCAGCAGCTGCAAAAGCACAGCGACTTTCCGTTTGAGCTCGTCTTTCTCGTGATGGACCCGGGCTACAATGAGCTCAACCGCCAAAAAATCGAGAGCAACGCGGCGCTGCTGAACATTCCCGTCACGATCTTCGAGAGCGAGATATTTGAAGTTGCGGACAGCGCCGGCAAGTCCCCCTGTTATCTCTGCGCCCGCATGCGCCGGGGCTACCTGTACAGCCGCGCGCAGGAGCTCGGCTGCAACAAGATCGCTCTGGGGCACCATTTCAACGACGTGGTCGAGACAACGCTCATCAGCATGTTCTACGGCTCCCAGCTTCAGGCCATGCTGCCGAAGCTGCACAGCACAAACTTTGAGGGCATGACGCTGATCCGCCCGCTCTACTGCGTACACGAAGACGACATCATCGCCTGGGCGCGCGACAACAGCCTTGAGTTTATCCAATGCGCCTGCCGCCTTACGGAAAGGAGTGCCGCGGACACAGGGGACGTCAACGTCTCGAAGCGGAAAGAGATCAAGCTTCTGCTGCGCCGTCTGCGTCAGGGCAACCCGAACATTGAAAAGAGCATCTTCAACAGCATCCACGCCGTCGCTCTTGACACGATGCCCGGCTTCAAGACCGGCGGGGTCGAGCACAGCTTCCTTGAGCGCTTCAACGCGATGGAGTCGACGGAAGACGAGTAATATAACAAAAAACTAATAGCGGCGTTATGATCGTTCCGTGATCGTAACGGCGCTTTAATATTTCACTCGGGCTCGTCATAGGATGTACCAAAAGGAGTGATGAAAAGTGACGGAGCAAAAAAGTGTTTTCCACAGGTACAGGCGCGTGCTGTCCGCCTTGGGTACGCTGCTGATAGTCGTGCTCATATTCTGGACGGTGAACAGCCCGGCGATTGTCGGCGTCTCGGCCTCAAACCGGCAGTTGCCGGTTTACTGTGTGCAGCGGGACGACAAGGTCGTCGCCATGTCCTTTGACGCCGCGTGGGGCAACGAGGACACGCAGACAATCATAGACATTCTCAATAAATACGACATAAACACGACCTTCTTTGTCGTCGGCGACTGGGTGGATAAATACCCTGAGTCCGTCCGCGCGCTTGCCGAAAACGGCAACGAGATAATGAACCATTCCTCCACGCACTCGCACTTCTCGCAGCTGAGCCACAGCGACATCATTGCCGACATAACCGCCTGCAACGAGAAGATTGCCGAGCTGACCGGCGTCACGCCCACGCTCTTCCGCTGCCCATACGGAGAATACGACGACCACGTGATAAACGCCGTGAACAGCATGGGCATGACGGCAGTGCAGTGGGACGTCGACAGTCTTGATTGGAAAGGCATTTCCGCCGCCGAGATACAAAAGCGCGTGCTCAGTAAAATCCAGCCCGGCAGTATCATCCTTTTCCACAACGCCGCAGAGAACACGCCCGAGGCGCTCCCCGGCATCATAGAATCATTGCTCGCCGACGGCTATACTATCGTCCCGATATCGAAAATACTGCTGAGCGGCGAATACTACATAGACAACACCGGCCGCCAATGCGGGAAATAGGGCAAGGAAAAAGCGCGTATGGGTGCTTTGAACCCAGCGCGCTTTTTCTGTTGTCACGCCCCGTAGAAACCAAGGTCGTTCTTCGCGACATCCATGATTTGGTGCGTCTGCTCTATCGCGGAATCAATATCCTTATTCATAAGTGCCGAGAAGAGCGCAAGCTTTATTTCATACAGCTTCTTCACACCGCTGCGCTTGCAATAGAGTGACCACAGGTACTCGCCCTGCGTCTTAAAGGAATAGTATAGCAGCGGCAGCAGCACGTTGCCGGACATTATCGCAAGCTCATGGTGGAAGCTGAATACCCGCTCTGCGGCCTCGTCGGCGTTGCGTGCGTCACGGATGCTGTCAAGGATCGGACTGAGCTTTTCAAGCTCGGCCACGTCGTTCTTCTCGCACACAAGGCGCAGGCACAGGCACTCCATCGCGTCGCGCGTTTCGAGCAGGGACTTGACCTCATTCTTCCTCATCGCACCGCCGTTATAGCGCATGATGGCGATAAGCGTCTCAAGGCTGCCCTTTCGCCGGTAATCGCAGACGAAGACGCCCTGCCGCGTGCGTATCTCGACAAAGCCGAGCTTCTCCAGCTCCACAAGTCCCGCGGAGATGACCGTCCTGCTGACGCCCATTTTCACCGACAGTTCCCGCGCTGGGGGCAGCTGCTCGCCGATGGCAAGCTCCCCGGAGAGTATCATATTTTCTATCTGCTGCACGAACAGATCAGTCATGGACACTGCCACTATTTTATTAAAGCCCATAGTCGCCTCCAGAGCCCAGAATGTCTGTGGTCATTCCAAATACCACACCTTGGATTTTACCTGCAAGATGCTTAAAAGTCAAGCGAAAAGCTGACTACTACGCTGAAAATACACCGGAGGTATTGACCCTTTGCCGGTGCTTGTTATAAAATGCACATTGTAAATGCGTGGAATTACCACAAATCAAGGAGGAGATATTGATGCCAAAATTTGACGCCGTTGTGATCGGCGCGGGAAACGGCGGTCTTGCCGCCGCCTGCCGTATGGCAAAGGGCGGGAAAAAGACTCTGCTCATCGAACGCCACAACATGCCCGGCGGCTGTGCCTCAAGCTTTCGCAGGGGCCGCTTTGAATTTGAAACGGCTCTGCACGAGATCTGCGAATGGGGCACGAAGGAGAACCCCGGCGGCTGCCGCAAGACCTGCGAGGAATTCGGCCTTGACATTCCATGGCACATGGTCCCGGATAACTTCCGCGTTATCACCACCGCCTCCGACGGCAAGACGCATATCGACGCTACTCTCCCCTGCACGGTCAAGGAATTTGTCGACGAGATGGAGCGCCTTGTCCCCGGCTGCCGCAAATCGATACAGGATCTGTTCGACCTCGGCACAGAGTTTCACGCCGCCGGTGACTATTCCCTGAGCGTCGCCGGTAAGACCGACCCGAAGTACATGCAGGAGCACTTCCCGAACTTCCTGCGGCTGGGCAGCTACACGGTCAACCGCGTGTTCAGGGCAATGAAGATGCCGAAGCTCGCGCAGGATATAATTAACACCTACTGGGGCTACCTCGGCGTCGACGCCGACCATCTGTCCTTTCTCCAGTACGTCAACATGCTCTGGCTGTACGTCAACCACGGCGCGTGGATACCCGACAAGACCAGCAACGAGCTGACCACAGGTCTGCTTGAATGCTTCCGCAATATGGGCGGCGAGGTGTGGATGAACTGCACCGCGACCGAGATACTCTTCGACGATAGCAAGGCCGTCCGCGGCGTTAAGACAACCTGCGGCGATGTGGAGACGAAGCACATCCTCTGCAACATGAACCAGAACATGGTATACGCCACGATGTGTCCGCCGGAGGTCGTGCCTGAGCGCATGGTGAAGCTCGGCAACGCACGCACGTATTCGGCAAGAATGTTCGTCGTGTACCTTGGGCTTGACAGGAGCGCCGAAGAACTCGGCATACGCGATTACACAGTCTTCCTCCCAACCTCCGCAAACACTGCCAAGGAATATGAATCCGGCAAAACCATCGCGACGAACTGCAACCAGGTCATGGTGTGCTACAACGTTGTGAATCCCGGATTCTCACCGGAGGGCACCTGCGTTGTTTCCCTCACCAGCACCTTCATGGATGACGACTGGGCAAACGTCGACCCCGATGACTACGTCGAGACCAAGACCGCCTTTGCTGAGAAGCTGATAAAGCTCTTCGAGGAGCGCTACGGCGTCACAGTCACCCCGTACATTGAAGAGCTTGAGATCGCAACGCCGTGGACAATGTGCAACTATGTCAACGTTCCGCAGGGCGCGGCCTACGGCTTTGAGCTGAAGGACTGGGACAACATGATGCCGCGAATGATGATGATGGGTACGGAGTTCCCGGTAAAGGGACTGAAGTTCGTCGGTGCGGCAAGCATCCGCGGCGACGGCTACAATTCCGCGATATTCAGCGGAGACACGCTCGCCAAAAAGACTCTCGCGGAAATGAAAGCAGAGGAGGCTTGAGAAGATGGCAGATAAGCTCAATTACAAGGTAGGCATGATCGGCGCGCTTGATATGCTCAGGTTCAAGAACATGCCCAAGGTGCGCGAAAAGGCGATACAGGCGGCCTCCTCCGCTCCGCTGCCGAAAACTCTCACCACCAACGAAAAGGCAAAGCAGCGCCACCCGGAGAAGCAGGAGGTCATCGTGGCCGAGATACGTCAGAACGGTGCCGACGCAAAGACGATCGTCCTCAAGACCGAGGACGGCTCCGCCCTCGCGCCGTTCAGAGCCGGGCAGTACATCAGCGTATGCGTCCCCATCGGCGGGACCGTGACCACGCGCTCATATTCACTCTGCTCGTCCCCGGCATGGGCAAAGCGCGGCGAATACAACATCACTGTCAAGCGCGACGATGCGGGCTTTGTCAGCCCGTACATTCAGGATCACTGGGTCGTTGGGCAGCATGTCACGATCTCCGGCCCGCAGGGGCATCTTTACTATGAACGCCTGCGCGACGCGAAGAAGGTCGTCGCTCTCGCGGGTGGATCCGGCATCACGCCGTTCATGGGCATGGCCTACGCCATACGCGACGGCTTTGAGGATTTTGACCTGACTATACTCTTCGGCTCCCGTACAGAAGACGGCATAGTCTACAAGAAGGAGCTTGACGAGGTCTGTGCCGCCTGCGACAAGGTACACGTCGTGCATGTCCTGTCCGACGAGGAGAAGCCCGGCTTTGAGCACGGCTTCATCACCGCCGAGCTTATCAAAAAGTACGGTGGCGAGGAGTACAGCGTCTTCATGTGCGGTCCGCAGGCGATGTACAACTTCCTCGATGGCGAGATCGCAAAGCTCGGCCTGCGCCGCAAGTTCGTGCGCCGTGAGCTGTTCGGCATGATAAAGGACCCGTGGAATCAGCCCGGCTACCCGGAGGATATCCGCGGCAAGACCTTCAGCCTCAAGGTCATTCAGTGCGGTAAGGAATATGACATCACCGCATTTGCTGATGAGCCGCTGCTGACCTCTATCGAGCGCGCGGGCATCACCGCCCCCTCCCGCTGCCGCAGCGGCGAGTGCTCATGGTGCCGCTCGAAGCTCGTCTCGGGCGAGGTCTTTGTCCCGGAAAAGACCGACGGCCGCCGCAGAGCCGATATCGAGTTTGGCTACATCCATCCCTGCGCGTCCTTCCCGATGTCCGACATTGTGCTCGACGTACCCAACAGTACGCTTAAATGAAAACCTGTCTGTCAATCTCTTGCCGTTTTGTGGGATTGAGGCTATAATGTGAGCATCCGCAGGGCAACTCCCCGCAATAACGAAAAGGAGTATTGCCGTGGATTTCAGAAAGCTTACCGTCAAGGAGCTGCTTGACAATCCCGATACCGCCGCCGTTATCAAGGAGCTTGCGCCTCAGCTGCTCAAGTACCCCATAAAACTGCTCGGCAAGAAAAAGTGCGGCGAGATCTTTGACAAGGTCGTCGCCACCGGCATAGTCCCCGAAGTAATAGCAAAGGAAGCGGAAGCGCGCATAAACAAGATACTCGCAAGCTGATACATAGCAAACAGATATCCCCGGCGTCGGTATTATTCCAAAATCCGTACACCGCAAGACTCCTATGCCACATCGCTGCCGAGCGTCTGAACGCTGGAATCCCACAATCGAATAAACAAAAAAGGGCTTCCGAAGTCAGCACTTGACCTCGGAAGCCCTTGATTTTAAGCCTTTTTCGGCACTTTTGTGCCGGAGAGGGCTTTTTGTATCAAAATCAGCAGGAACATTGATCCGCCACGACAAGCGGCTGTGCATGATGTATCCGCGCTTGAAGCTGCTGGCGGATGATGGCGTTATTTTCATCAGCATTGATGATATCGAAGTAACATACCTTCGCCTGATTATGGATGAGATTTTCGGGAAGACAAACTTCATTGCTCAGTTGATCTGGAAAAGTCGGCAAAACAAAGATACAGCAACATCGGCATCAACAAGATCGCCAGTATGCTGAGAGCGCCCAACTGCCCGTTCGTTTTGCTCGTCGGGACGAAAAAACTGGTAAAGAGCCGGGAGTTTGAAGAGTACATCAGCCGTACAATGGCAATTTGAAGGTAAGTTCACTATTGAGAAAAGGAAGCCCTTGTGCTACAATTATAAAATGCATAGGGGCTTCTTCTCATAGTGAGAAAGGAGCTTCCGAATGGGTAAAAGTTTACGAGGCAAAGAATGCGGTAAGGGTATCTGCCAGAGAAAGGACGGTTTATATTACGCACGGCTCGGCTGGTCATGCGCGATCTTGTCTTTATCAACTGGCGTACCGGGGAACCGGCAAAGAACAGTTCCTATGATGCCCACCTTTATAAGCTATGCGACGAAGCAGAAATTGAAAAATTCTGTATGCACGCTTTGCGCCACACCTATGCAACGAGAGCGATTGAAAGCGGTATGCAGCCGAAGGTGCTGCAAAAGTTGCTGGGTCATGCCAGCATCAAAACAACAATGGATCGGTATGTTCATGTGACGAATGATTCCATGTCAAAAGCCGTATTACAATTTGAAAAAGTGCAGCAAAACCAAAATGGTACAGTAATGGTACAGTAAGCGCCGTTCAAGTGCCGAAAACCCTTGAAAAATAAGGAGATAGAGAAAACTATGAAATTAGGTATCGAGGGCGATTCACCTGATTCTATATCTCAATAGTACTCCATAAATACCG
>ERZ779877.2405-NODE-2405-length-13816-cov-3.020275_pt1 | contig 13816 bp, 10 predicted proteins | sample MGYA00511556_ERZ779877 | MGnify/ENA primary metagenome ERZ779877 (study PRJEB29588, sample SAMEA2159338) | human gut metagenome | biome: human gut; feature: human-associated habitat; material: faeces | place: Denmark | collected 2008/2010 ...
CTGGTGCCGTACCCCATATCGTCTATGGCGGCCTTGACCTCGGAGACGACATCCGTGTTCTCGCATTTTACCATGACACGGTTGTAATTCTTGGTGTCAAGCTGCATGTAGTCGCTGTTTTCCTTGGCGAGCTTCTGCACCGCCTCTATATCCATAAGGCAGTACCACGAAAACTCGTTGTTGCTTGGGGATACGATGCCTATGGGGTCTACGCGGTAGGTCTTGCCGGGGGCCGGCTGGCTATCGCCGTCGCCCGGCAAAACCGGATTATTATTGTTGTAAACGTTGTTATAGTCGAAGGTGAGCTGGAATTTTGACTCCATTGTGACCTTGGGATTGCCGTCGCGGTCCACCGCCTGCTTGCCGGTATTGGGGTCGTAAAACCAGTTGAGCACGTCCTGGCTGAGCACCATCTCATAGCTGGAGCTGCCGCGCTTGTACTTGGGGTAGCGGCCCTCCGAAAGCTCCAAACCGAACTCCTCCGCTACAGAGCTGTCTATGGCCAGTATGCTGCAATCGGCCATCCATTTGCCGCTTTTAAGTATGCCGTAGGTCTGTATCTGGGGCATAACGGCTTTTACGCCGGGTATCTTTTTGATGGTCTCGACCGCTTTTTTGTCCAGCTTTTTCTCGGTGCTGGTGCCGCCCGTGGCGGATTCCTTATAGCTCCAGCGGCTGACGGTAATATTTGTAAGGCTGCCCATGCTGGCATAGCTCTCCATCGTGGATTTTCTTATGCCTATGCCGAGGCTCATCATGACGACTATAGAGGAAACACCGATGACCATGCCCAGCACAGTGAGCACGGCTCTAAGCTTTCTCCGCCACAGGTTCATGAAGGCGGTCCTTAAAATATCGGTAAAACGCATTTAAACATCGTCCTCCAGGCTGCGCGCCCTGCGCTTTTTGAGCTTCTTGAAGCCGAAGAAGCCGCCTCCGCCCAACGCGCCCGCGCCTATAACCCAGCCCCACCAGGGGAAGCCCTTGGAGCCGCCCTCCATGCCGGGGTCTGTCATGCCGCCTTCCATGCCTTCGCCTCCCATGCCCTCCATGCCTTCCATGTTTTCCATACCGGCATTGGGGTCCTCCACGTGGAGCGTAAAGGGAAGCCGCTCCTCGCCGGGCTCGCCGTATACATCCTCGTAGGATATTACTACGGTGCCCTGTATATCCCCTGCCTCAGACGGTATTACGGATATATCTGCCGCAAGGGTGGAGCCGGCGCTGAGGGTGCCGCCGAAGTAGCTCTCTTCAAGCTTGAGGCCATTTCCCTCCACGTCGACGATACAGTTATAAATGCTGGAGCGGCCCATGTTGTACATTTTGATGGACATGCTGGTACTTGAATCCAGATAGGACACATCGTCATATACCGTAGGCTCGTCGCACTTCAGCCTGATCTTTTGCAGTATTGGCACGGCTATGGTCTCGTTTGCGGTATGGGCCGCGTTGGTGCTGGCGGATTCATAGCTGAAATCCACATTGAGGGTATATGCCTTTGCCGTCGCGTCGGGCGCGGTCTGGAGGGATACCTTCTGGCTGCTGCTCTGGCCCTTGCCAATTTTGGATATATACAGCGTATTGCTGCCGCCGCTGGCGGGAACTATGGTCGCCGTTTCGCCCGCGTCCTTTATGTGTATCTGCACGTTTTGCAGGTTGGTGCTGTCGGATGTATTCTTTATGGTGAACTCCAGATCGAAGGTCTCGCCCGCGTAAATCTTGTCCGAGCTGAGCTTGTAGCTTTCGATTATAAGCTTCGGCACCGAGGTGGTGGTATCCTTGTCGCTGGTGGGCGACAGACCCTTGCGGACGTTTACGAAAAGGCTCACCGTGCCGCTCTTGAGGTCGCCCTCGTCATTGCGGTAGGTGACGTTGAAGTCCACCTGCTTTACGCCTACGGTAGCCTTCTTGCTCAGACGCAGATGATACAGGAACTCCACCACCTGCCCCCTGCCTATGGAGCCGGGGTATGAAAGGGTATAGTCTACCAGATCTATATCGAAGGGGAACTTCTCTATGTCGTTGCTGAGTACCGGCGTTACCTTGAGGTCATACACATAGCCGTTGGTGCAGGTAAGGGGCAGCCGCACCTCCAGCTGGTCGCCGTAATCGCCGGAGGGCGTAAGCACGCACACGCCGTTGCTGTCAACGCTGGATGTGCGGATACGGAACTCGCTGTCCTCCTTTTTGGGCGCTTCGGTAGCGGAAGGGGCGCGGACGATGGAGAAATCGCCTACCGATACGGAAACTACGTCATAAGCATCACCGGTTTTATAGCTAAATAGGAAATTCAATGTTCCAGCCGAAGCGTCACTATTTGCAGTAGTAGCTGTAACATTTATCACCTTTTTACTTTTTGGAGGTATTGCAACGATACCGCCATTATCAGCCGCCGTTGCATCTGAAGCAGTCGCTGAAACTATGAAGCCGCCAGACGGTTGTATGGCTGCTAATGTAATTGGAATGTCAGAGTTGTTCTCTACATTAAAGGACATATTAACTGTCCCAGAATTTTCCTTAAAAGAAGATGCCCCCGGTGTAATTGTTATATTTTCGCTGGTAAGTTTTTGGGGTTCCTCCGCATACGCAACCGAGCATATCGACAGCGCCATAGCCATGGCAAGTATTATAGTAATAACGCGCTTCATTGTTTTTCCTCCGTGTTAAGCTTCCTTCTTTATTTCTTCCCTGATCTCGGCCTTGTCGCCTACGGTTTCGTGGCGATTGAAGTATATATCCGTTATGCGGCCGTCAAGTATGTTTATTACCTTGTCCGCATATGCCGCCATATTTGGGTCGTGGGTGACCATTATGAAGGTCTTGCCGTGGCTCTTTACCGTATCGCACATGCTGTGCATTACATCGTCCGACGTTTTGGAGTCAAGGTTGCCGGTAGGCTCATCGGCGAATATTATGTCCGGGTCTGTGACCAGCGCCCGCGCTATGCCGACGCGCTGCTGCTGTCCGCCGGACATCTGCCCCGGCATGTGGTTCATGTGGCTTTCAAGGCCGACGTCCTTCAGCGCTTTCCGTGCCAGCCTCATGCGCTTATCGTAGGGCACCCCACGAAACGACAGCGGAAACGCCACGTTTTCAAGGGCTGTGTAGTAAGGCATGAGGTTGAAGGACTGGAATATGAACCCCACGTACTTCTGCCGGAAAAGTATAAGCTCGGACTGGTTCATTCTTTCAAGGTGCTTGCCGTTTATGACGACCTCGCCGCTGGTCACGGGCTCAAGCCCCGCCAGCATATTCAGCAGGGTGGATTTGCCGCTGCCGCTCCGGCCTATTATGCAGCAAAACTCCCCGGGCATTATCTGCAGGTCTATTCCCCTCAGGGCATGGACGTCAACGCTTCCAACCCGGTATACCTTGGTAACGCTGCGAAGGTCAATTATGGGCTTCTGCCCGGTCGTTTTCTTCTCGGCGGGTATGCTTTCCATCGCACTCTACTCCTCATTATGCCATATATGGCTTATCTTGCATTGTAATACGTAATGCGTCACAAATCAAATTAACAATTCATTAATTGTGAAAGTTGTGTGGACAGACTCTGCACATACTTAAAAAAGCGCCGTATTACGGGCTTTTTCGATGCTCCCAAATTGGAACTTTATTTGACAGCGGCAGACTTGGGAATATAATTATTTGTGTATTTAAAGAGAAAAAGAGAACTGAACTATGGAAAAGAACAATCAATACCTCGGCACGGAGCCTCTGGGCAAGCTGCTTTTTAAACTTGCGGTACCTTCCGTAGTAGCCCAAATAATCAACATGCTCTACAATATCGTAGACAGGATATATATAGGCCACATGCCGGAGGGCGGCTCTCTCGCGCTGACCGGCCTGGGCGTGTGCATGCCCATCATAATGGTGGTGTCCGCCTTCGCGGCCCTCGTATCCATGGGCGGCGCGCCGCGGGCCTCGATAGCCATGGGCCGCGGCGACAACAGCGCCGCAGAGCGCATACTCGGCAACTGTTTTATATTGCAGATAATAATATCGGCTATACTCACCTCGGCGCTCCTGATATGGGATAGGGACCTGCTTCTCGCCTTTGGTGCGAGCCCGGATACCATAGACTTTGCCGCAGGGTACATGGACATATACGCCCTCGGGACGATATTCGTGCAGCTCACCCTCGGCATGAACGCATTCATAACCGCCCAGGGCTTTTCCAAGACCGGCATGTACACCGTGCTGATAGGTGCCGTATCCAATATAATCCTTGACCCCGTGTTCATATTCGGCCTTGATATGGGGGTGCGGGGCGCGGCGCTGGCCACGGTCATTTCCCAGTGCATATCCTGCTTATGGGTGCTGCTCTTTCTTAGGGGCGAAAAAACCATACTGCGGCTCAAAAAGGAAAATATGCGCCTTGAGGCCGGGGTCATACTTCCCTGCCTCGCGCTGGGCCTCGCGGCCTTCATAATGCAGTCCAGCGAAAGCATAATATCCGTAAGCTTTAATACGTCGCTGCTTAAATACGGCGGCGACATAGCTGTGGGAGCCATGACTATACTCTCCAGCATAAACATGTTCGCCATGCTGCCCCTTCAGGGCCTGGGCCAGGGCGCACAGCCCATCGTGAGCTACAACTACGGCGCAAAGGATGCAGGGCGGGTACGCGGCGCTTTCAAGCTGCTGCTAAGATCCAGCCTGATATATGCCGGGGCGCTGTGGCTCATAATAATGCTGTTCCCGCAAGCCTTTACGGGCCTTTTCACCCCAAACGCGGAGCTTGCGGCATTTACACAGGCGGCGATGCGGCGCTACTTCGCGGTGATGTTCATGTTCGGCATACAGGTAGCCTGCCAGATGACCTTTACCGCCATAGGCAGCGCAAGGTCCTCAATAGCTGTTGCGGTGGTGCGAAAATTCGTGCTGCTATTGCCCCTCATATACCTAATGCCTGCCCTGTTCCCGGCGGATAAGGCCATGGCGGTATATTTGGCGGAGCCCGCCGCGGATTTTATTGCCGTTACCTTCACCGCCATACTGTTCTCGGTGCAGTTCAAAAAGGCGATAGAAAAGCTGCCCAACTCTTAACGGATTATTAAAACACTGCCGCTGTTTTGGGTGTTATAATGCAGGATGAAGGTGTCCCCTTCATCTTTTGTTTTTGTTAAGGAGGAAACAATGAAAAAGCTTTTAGCTGTAATAATTGCCGTAATGCTGTGCGCCGCGGCCTGCGCGCCCAAGGAGACCGCCATGGATCCCGTAACTCCCGGTACCGAGGGCGGCCAGACTGCGTCCACCGAAGCAGATGACACCGGCGAGTTTATATCCGAGGAAGACGGAAGGAACATAAACGCCATGCTGCCCATAATGGACTCCATAGTTCGCTCCATAGGCATAGACAGCGACACAAAATACGACGCCAAGAGCGAAGACCTCATATGGTCTGTGCTGTACCTTACCGGCGTGAACTGGGGCATGAGCATAGAGCCGGAAACTGCCGAGCCTACCGTAACTACCGACGAAGAGGGATATGTGACGGTTCCGGCCTCCACGATGGAGGACTATGCTGCCGCTGCCTTTGGCGGCGACCGCAGTATTCCGAAGATAGCCGTTTCCTTCGCCGAGTCCGTGACCTTCACCGATTCTGCAGAGGCTTACAGACTCGCCCCCTCCGATATGGGCGATACAATAGCCAGGATAGATAGCATCGCGCCTGACGGCAGCGCCGTAAGGGTAAGCACCGGGCTTTATTTAGGCAGCGGCGAGCGCTTGGGCGGAATGGTATTCACCCTTGAAAAGTGCGATACTGCCGGCCAGTTCAAGTACTGCGTAACAGCAGCCGTAAACGAAAACGAGCTGGGTATATACCAGTGGAAGGATGTAAAGCTTAACAGCGAGGACTCCCTCTCCGCCGACGGCAAGGCCGATTCCGTCAAATTCACCGTGGTTCAGGATAAGGACGGCAATGTGACCGTAAAATTCAATATAAACGGCAAGGAAAGCGCCGATGAACTGGGCCCACTCGGCCTTGACGAAAGCTGCGTACACGTGGGCGATACCGTCGTTGGCGACGGCTACACTGAGCTTTACGTCACCGGCGACGCGGCCTCCGACGATTACGTCACCTTCGTATACCGCGTGCATAACGGAGAGTTAAAGAAGGCCTTTATCACCGGCACGGTGCAGAGCGTTTACGGCAACGGCGGCGTAAGCGTAGAGACTACCATAGACATTTTGGGTACTCACGGTGCTACCTGCGACTTTATGCTCTCTACCGGCGATTCCGGCGACGACTTTGCCTTCGTGCGCAGCAGCGATTACACCGTAGTATACCAGAACTTCTCCGAGGCGTGGGACTATTCCGCCCTCAAGCTCAGCCGCGACGGCCTGAAGCTCAAATTGGGCGACGGCAGCACCGCCGAGGGCAAGAAGGGCGAAAAATTCCTCATAATGGGCACCGATATGCAAAGTTACGCGGATCTCATGGCAGAGGACGGCACCACCTCAAAGATAACCATCCAAGCCTCTGAAGATGAGTACGACTATCTCACATGGAAGATAGACGGCGTACCCGAAAGCGAGTGGTTCGAAGAGCTGGCTTATGCGGGCTAAAAAAGATAAAGCCCTTTTAATCTCACAATAACGGCGCTGCCCCATAAGCAGCGCCGTTATTCATTTGCTATTGGCTGTATCTGTACAATGTCGCAGTGCCATTTGAAAAGACCTTTTCAAGGTTTTCGAAGCTTTCAGGTGATATGCTGTAATTGCAGCGCTCGTTTATGCCTATGTAGATATAGTCCACGCCGTATTTTTCAAACAGCTCTCCGGAGTTTTTAGGATTTTCAAACATAGCGGCTACGTCCTGCTCGCGGCCGTATGTGTCAAAGCCGTGGTAATAGAGGTAGGCGGATGAGCCGCAGACGATATTGCGCCCGGTGAGGGCTGCTACGGCATTGTTGTGGTGAACGCCGGTCAGTATAACGCAGTCCGCAGGAAGGTTTTTGTCGATGAACTCCGCCGCTTCTATCTCGCCCTTTGGGAAAAGCTCATATTGGCTTACCGCCTCACGGCCAAGCGTAAGCACTCCGGATAGCGTCATGGCTGTTACCACTATACCGGCAAGCAGCCGCCGGCCTTTAATATCAGAGAGCCTTGCGTATATCTCAACGAGCAGAGAGGAGACGAGGCCGCAGCAGAAGGCGAACCATATAAACAGCAGCTTGTTATTGTCATAGGGGTTGGGCTGGAACTGTATTATCTCGGAGAGTACCCATAGAAACAGCACGCCCAGCCACGTTTCTTTATCCTCCTTCTTTGCGGCGATAAATGCCACGGGCAGCAATACGAATATAAGCCCGAGGTTCTTGACATAAAACCAGAGAAAGGTATCTGTGTCGTTCGCCCAGTTGAGGTTGACTGTGAGAAAGCTGCCCGCCTGACGGAAGGTGAAGCACAGCAGCTGGGGCGCTGCCAGCGCTACCGCGATGACGCCGTACAAAGCGAACTTTGTTATGCTGTTATTCTTATATACGGCCCTGAGAAACCACGGTATGCTGACAAGGCCGAGGGCCAAAAACGAATGGGTATGTATAAGCGGCAGACAGCCGCCCATTATTCCCAGCGGAAGGAACAGGCCGGCGTCATTATCGAACACCGCCCGGCGCAGCAGGTACAGGCAGGGGAAAAGTACGCTCCAGCCGAACAGCGTAGCCCTCTGGGGAACCAGCATATCAGCTATCACGTTTACCCAGCGCACGTTTTCACCCACCAGGTTTGTGGGCGTTTCATAAAACTCGGTAAATATGCGGGTAAAGTTGTAGGGATCGACCCTCAGATCGTCCATGAAGTAGGCAAAGCCAAAGCCGCCGCCTATGAAAAACAGCACGAACGCCAATACAGCCTTGTCCGCCCGCTTGAACCAGTCCTCGAAGAAAAGGTATACCCCGGATGCTACCGAGAAAAATGCCGGTATCATGGGAAGTATGTAGCTGAGCCTCAGCGACGCGCCGAGGGTGTAGAAGGTGGAGGATACGCTGTCGCACAGGAAGGGGTAGCTCATGGGCTGCCCCGCCATTATGGAGTATTCCGGCGGGAAGAAGCCCTGCCGGGTTATGGATGAGATTATGCCCAGATGCATGCACATATCGCCGTAGGTACACTGGCCCGAGCCGAGGCCGCCGTCCGGCATATGAGGCAGGGTATGCGACAGCGTCAGCCCACACAGTAGCAATACGGTTGGTATCACGCAGCAGAGATACGGCCTGAGTTCAGGCTCGCGCACAGCCATAAGCGGCTTTACGGCCTTCTTTGCAGAGATGAAGCCTGTGGCGGCAGCAGCGGCTAAAGCCAGCAGCTGCGAAAGCAGCGTAAAGCCCAGCCCAAAGGAAAAAAGCGCCAGCAGCCACATGAGCATAAGGAGGCTCAAAGCGGCGCCCAGGGTGATGCGCACTATCCTAGGGCTGCGGCAGAATACCCAACGGGACAGCAGCTGCCCCGCGGCGATGAATGCCGCGAGATACAGCATAGCTATAATATCCGAAAAAATACTTCCATTCATGCTTGAATTATACCACAAAGGCCGCCCCGCAATTATAAAAATTTATGACCATGCCATAGAATATGAAACATAACAATATATTGTGCGAGTCCTTGCAATGACAGCACGAAATATAGTATAGTAATATAAATTCAACGGGGTTCAGGGGGAAGCCGGATGTATAGGGTGATAAAGCGGGACGGCAGTGTAGCCGAATTCGATATAGCCAAGATAAGCGGGGCGATAGCCAAGGCATTCGGCGCTCTGAACAAGCCCTGCGATCCCAACGATATAGACTTCATCGCGCTGAAGGTCACTGCGGACTTTGAGGATAAGATAAAGGACGACCTCATAAGCGTGGAGGCCATACAGGACAGCGCCGAACAGGTACTTATACAGTCGGGGCACTCCGACGTTGCAAAGGCGTACATAATTTACCGAAGGGAGCGCGAAAAGCTTCGCAACCTCAAGTCCACAATACTGGACTACAAGGAAACGGTAAACAATTACGTCCATGAAAAAACTCTCCGTATGCGGGAAAACGCCACTGCCTCCTATTCCGTTGGTGGGCTGATACTCTCCAACAGCGGCGCGATAACGGCCAACTATTGGCTTTCCGAAATATACGACGCCGAGATATCCGCCGCCCACCGAAGCGGCGAAATGCACCTCCATGACCTTACCATGCTTACCGGCTACTGTGCCGGCTGGTCCCTGGAGCAGCTGATAAAAGAGGGCCTGGGCGGCGTTATGGGCAAGATAGACTCCAAACCCCCCAAGCACCTTTATTCCCTCTGCAACCAGATGATAAATTTTCTGGGGGTCATGCAGAACGAATGGGCGGGGGCGCAGTCATTCAGCTCCTTCGATACCTGCCTTGCACCCTTTGTAAAATCCGACAATTTGCCCTATAAGGACGTAAAGAACTGCATAGAGACCTTCGTATTCGGCGTAAATACTCCCAGCCGTTGGGGCACGCAGGCCCCATTCAGCAACATAACGCTGGACTGGACGGTGCCGGAGGATATGAAGGATAAGCACCCCGTAATAGGGGGCAGGGAGGCCGATTTCACCTACGGCGACTGTCAGGCCGAGATGGATACCGTTAACCGGGCTTTTATGGAGGTAATGACGGAGGGCGACGCCAACGGCAGCGGCCTCGCGTACCCTATACCCACCTATGCAATAGATGAGGATTTCGACTGGTCGGATAAGCTCAATAACCGGCTGCTGTTCAGCATGGCGGCAAAGTACGGTACGCCATATTTTGCAAACTATAACAAGAGCGGCCTCAGCAAGACAGACGTCCGGGATATGCTCAGGGACGTTGAGGATAAGTCCCTGCTACGCAGGCACGCCGGAGGCTTCTTCGGCAGCGGAGAAAACAGCGGATCCATAGGGGCCGTTACGCTGAACCTGCCCCGCCTTGCATACCTTTCCGATGACGAGGATGACTTTTACAGGCGGCTGGACAAGCTTATGGATCTGGCTGCCCGATCACTCGAAGTTAAACGCAGCATAATAACAAAGCTTATGAACGAGGGTATGTACCCTTATACGAAGCGCTATATACAGAATTTTGACAGGCACTTTTCCACCATTGGCATAGTGGGAATGAACGAGGCGGGACTTAACGCCGCATGGCTCCGCGCCGGCCTTGCCGACCTTCGTACCCGCCGCTTTGCCAGGGAGGTGCTAAGGCACATGCTCAGGCGCATACAGTCCTATCAGGTAAGCACAGGGCATCTTTACAACCTCGAAGCGACGCCAGCCGAATCCACCGCCTACCGCATGGCGCGGGAGGATAAGGCCCGTTATGCAGACATCATAACCGCATCGAGGAACGGCACGCCGTATTATACCAACAGCACCAATATGCCGGTTAGCTTTACCGACGACCTTATCGAGGCGCTGGACGCTCAGGATGACTTCCAGACTATGTACACCTCGGGTACGGTGTTCCACGTGTTTACGGAGCAGGCACTGCCCGACTGGCAGCGTGCCGCCGAGATAGTGCGCATGATCACCGAAAATTACCGGCTGCCCTACTTTACCCTTACTCCCACGTTCTCTATCTGCCAGAAGCACGGCTATCTTATGGGCAATCAACCCATATGCCCCGTCTGCGGCGCCCATACCGATGTTTACAGCCGCATCACAGGCTACTACCGGCCCATCAGCAACTGGAACGACGGCAAGCTTCAGGAGTTTCGGGATCGGGTGATGTATAAGATATAATCAAAGGAAAAGAGTGATCGCTGTAATGAAGGAAAACAGAAAACTGCTTAAAGAGGTGCTGGAGGACATTCGGCACGACATGACCGACGAGGAGGTGCTTAGCCTGCTGGCAGGCAGACAGATCTCGGTCAAGCCGGAAAACGCGAGGGAAAAGTATACGTTAGGACAGCGCGCGGCGGATACCATTGCAAAATTCGCCGGAAGCTGGGCATTTATCTTTTCCTTTACGGGAGTTCTTGTGCTTTGGATGATCGTCAATGCGGTGCTGGCGCTGAAAGCGTTTGATCCGTATCCTTTCATACTGCTGAATCTGGTGTTGTCCTGCGTGGCGGCTATTCAGGCGCCGCTCATTATGATGAGCCAGAACCGTCAGGAGGAAAAGGATCGTCGCAGAGCCGAAAACGATTATAAGGTCAACCTAAAGACCGAGATAATGATAGAGGATCTGTACGACAAGGTCAACGCCATTCTGGCAAGGCAGTCGGCGCTGGAAAAGCAGCTTCAGGAGGAGAAAAAAACAGAATAATAAAATCGCCTTATCCCGCGGTACGACCGTACACGGTGGGATAAGGCTGTTTATATGCATGGGCTTACTGATCCGCCGGCTTTTTACGCCTGCTTTCGTAGAATTCCTCCAGCCCCTTTATGCCCTGATCTGTTACGGGACGCAGCCAGTTGTATGTGAAATAGTACTTCACGCAGAGGATAGCCTTCAGATAGTCTTCCGCTGCGTACATTATGGCGAACACCGCGATAAATGGCAGCTTGAACACGAAGGCCGCGAGAGTGGTGAGGGGAACCGAGCAGAGCCAGAGGGATAGCAGATCCAGCTTCATGCCTATCCGGGTGTCTCCTCCGGGGCGGAAGGTGCCTACGATAAGTATGTATGGCAGGTTGCGCACGGGCAGCTCAATGCCGTAAACAAGGAGCAATGAGGCTGTGAGCTTAAGCGTCTCCGGGGTTATGCTGCCACTGAGATTGAAGACGCTGGCAAGCTGGAAGCGGAATATTATTATCAGCACGCCCGTAAGTACCGAGCAAAGGGAGACGAACAGCACGAACCTGCGGGAATCCTCCACCGCGCGCTTTATATGGCCTGCGCCCACGTTTTTGCCCACCATTATGCTGGAGGCGTTGCAAAGGCCTATGAAGAATACGAAACTGCCAAAAACGGCGGAAAGGGGAAGAAATAATGGCAAAACGGCACTATATTCCCATCACCGCCGATGTGCCGGGGGTGAATGAGGGCCAGCGGGCCTTTATCCGCAAGGTCATCCGCACCGCTCTGGCGGCAGAGGGGGTGGATTTTCCCTGTGAGGTGGACGTGCTGCTGACCAACGACAGCGGCATCCACGCCATCAACCGGGAGATGCGGCAGGTGGACAGGCCCACGGATGTGCTGAGCTTCCCGGAGTTCGAGCTGACGCCCGGCCAGCTGCCCGGGCAGGAGGACGCCGATCCGGGGACGGGCTATGTGCCGCTGGGCGACATGGCCATCTCGCTGGAGCGGGTGAAGGCGCAGGCGAAGGAGTACGGGCACTCCAACCGCCGGGAGCTGGCGTATCTGGCGGTACACTCGGTGCTGCACCTGCTGGGGTACGACCATCTGGAATATGTCATCGAAAGCCTGCGGCGTTCTACGGCGCAGGTTTTCAACGTTCGGGCATATCTGCTGACCATCCTGTATAACGCACCCGTCACCATCAACCACTTCTATCAGGCCGAAGTCCAGCACGATATGGACACCGGATAGTACCCGCTTCCCGTGGAGGCGGGCTTTATCATATCACCGACAAAAGGAGGAGCATCCCATGCACACCGAGTATTTCCCGCTGACTGCGGACGTGACCGTGCAGATGCCGGTCACGCTCATCGTTCCCGCGCAGACTTGCGGCAAGAGCCGCCCTGTCCCTGTGCAAAACCCGTCTCAAGTTGAGACGGGTTTTGACATATTACGACGAATTGGAGGTAAACGGATATGGCAGAAGAAAAGAAAAATCCGCTGATCGGCGCGTTCCGCAGTCCGCCCCCGAAGGAGGCCCCGAAAGCACCGCCCGATGCAAAGGCGGCAGAACCCGCCAAACCGCCCGAAGCTGACAAACCCATCCCCGCGGTGCAGAAGCCTGCCGAGCCGGTCAAGCCGGTGATCCCGCCTAAAGCAGAGGAAACCAAAGCTGCACCGAAGCCGAACGGCACGGCGACGCCGGTAAAGCCCACAGAGGAAAAGCCTGCGGCGAAGCCGCCCGTACCAGCCAAGGCCGAGGATGCCAAGGCTGCGGTAAAACCGGCTGTGCCTGCTAAGCCGGAAGAAGCGAAATCCACCGCCAAGCCGGAGGAGAAAAAGGCAGAGAAGCCTGCCCCTGCTGCGGCAGTGGATGCAAAACCGGCCAAGGCAGAGGACAAGAAACCGGTGGTAGCGCCTGCCGAAAAAAAGTCTGAGGACAAGAAGCCGGAGGAAAAGCCGCCTGCAAAGCAGGAAGAAAAGAAAGCGGATGTACCGGCAAAGTCGGAGGATAAGAAACTTGTCGAGGATAAACCTGCGCCCAAGGCGGAGGTGGCGGAGAAAAAAGAGCAGCCGCCCGAAAAGGAGCAGGAGACGGACACAGAGGGTATTCCCAAGGACTTCAAGCTGAACATCGTGGGCGAAGGTGCGCTGGGTTCCGTGGTCATGCTGCCGGTGGACAAGATCGACGACTTTGAGGGGCATCCCTTCCCCGTGCAGGATGACAAGGATATGCTGGACTTGGTGGAGAGCGTCAGGAAGTTCGGCGTGCTGGAGCCTGTCACGGTCATCCGCAGCAGCAAAGACCCCGACCATTACGAAATGGTGGCAGGCCATCGCCGTAAGCACAGCTGTGTGCTGGCTGGCGTGACACAGATCCCCGCCATCGTCCGCGACATGGATCGGGACAGTGCCATCATCTACATGGTGGACTCCAACCTCAAGCGCGAGAATATTTCGCCCATGGTCAAGGCGCGTGCCTACTCTATGAAGCTGGAGACCATGAAACGCAAGGCGGGGCGGCCTACCAAAGCGCAGCTGGAGGCGGGGTACAAGCCTATGCGTGCCGACGAGCAGCT
>ERZ779877.2406-NODE-2406-length-13815-cov-4.458430_pt1 | contig 13815 bp, 12 predicted proteins | sample MGYA00511556_ERZ779877 | MGnify/ENA primary metagenome ERZ779877 (study PRJEB29588, sample SAMEA2159338) | human gut metagenome | biome: human gut; feature: human-associated habitat; material: faeces | place: Denmark | collected 2008/2010 ...
GCCCTCGTCGTTCGTCGGGTAAACGTTGCTCGCTTGGGCAAAAGCAGCACGGTAGCTGTCGGCATCGGCCAGCACGCGACCGCCCTCACGGCGCATGGCGAAAAGGTAGCTATAACGCGGGCCGGGGTCCAGGCCAGCACAACGCGACCTGGTGCAGTTGTAGATCTTCTGATAGGTGCGGCCGCCGATCTCCAGCTCGCCGACGGCAGCGTAGGTACGCGTGGCGTAGTTGATCAGATAGGGGGTATTGGCCGGATAGATGCGATAGTCGCCCTGCACCCATTGGCGCTGGCTTTGAGGCACGCGCAAGAAGTCGTTGCGGGTGAAAAGCAACTTGCCGTCCACCCTGCAGGAGTCAAGCTCGTCGTGGGGACCGATGATGAACATGCCCCAAATGGGGTAGAGGCCATAGGAGCTGCCGATGCCCTCCACCCAATACTCCATCGGAGAGGCGAAGCGGGACTCTTCGTAATACGAGTCAATAGGCGCGATCCCCAGACGGAAATAGCGCTGCCCGTCCACCAAGATGGTGTCGCTCGTCGATACGACGACAAACTCATCCTTGAGCGTATCATTGAGCTGAAGGTTGAAGTCGAACAAACCTCCTGTCGAGACGCTGCTCACCTTGCGTCCCTCTTCGTGTAGGCCATCAAGAAACTTGCCCTGCCAGTTGACCAGCTTCCAATAGGAAACATCACCCACGAGGGTGTCGCCACTTATCTTGCGGTAGTAGTTTTCGTCAGCGCCACGCGGACCATAGACGCTGCGGTAATACCACTCCTTGCCCTCCTGGAGGAAAGGCTTAGGGGTTTGCGCTGCGGAGGCCCGAAGACCCGTCTGGCCAACGGTCTCTCTTCCGGTTTGCGATACTTGTTGTGCCATGCCCGGAAGCAAGGGACACAAGGTCATAAGAATAGATAGGTAAATCTTCTTCATACGCCAACAATTTATAGTTTATAATAGCCTTAACGCTTGCAAATCTACGCATTTTATATTATAGTGCCAAATATTTTTAGCATTATTTTATCTTCTATGCCACATTACCCCCCCCGAATCAAAAAGCGCCATTTTTTCCTTTGTTTTTACCATAAAAAGCAGATCTAAAACGCAGAGTGACGCTTGCGTTTCAAGTAATCCTGGTAGTTGTAGGCTTTGTGTGCATAGAGCTATTTTCCATATCCCAATGTATTTTTTAGCGGATAAATGGTAAATTCTAAAGAACAGCATCCTTTTATTTTTATCTTTTTGGATGTTACCGCAAATATGATTACTTTTGCATTGGTTGAATTATTTATGATATGGAGAAGCAAACTTTAGAAACAAAAAAAATAGTGCATAACAACATCAGTTATTTGCAATACGACTTGGCTAAGGATCAAGCCAATACATCTTTCTTTGACATTTCCGACATCAATACAATTAAAGATCTGCGCCAAGAGGGCTTGCAAGAAATGCATTTCCTTAATTTATATTCTTTTTTTTGGTTCTACTCAGGTGCAGGAACTCATATTGTAGATTTTGACGAGTACGAAATTGGACAAGGAACGGTTTTCTTCTTATCGCCTAAACGTATCCGCGCATATCGTAACCTCAGCAATGTAGAGGGCGTCGCCATGTGCTTCCCAGAGGATTTCTTGTTGAAAATAGACAATGAGCTACAAGGGAGAATCAAAACCAAAATGTTTTATCCAGCAAACGGATTTGCCCATTGCAAAATATCAGAAGCAGCGAAAGAAAAGATGATGCCCATAGTAAAACTCATGCAAGAAGCCTCGGCTTTACAATACGAAGACTAATCTTTGCAGGCAAGTTATTTTGCTTCGCTGCTGTCGTTGTTGTTGATTGATATGATCAGACTGGGAGAATGGGGTGACTCCTCCTTTTCTAATGTTTCGTCAGATTCTTTTCAAGTGTATGCGAAATTCGTCCAAATGGTCGAAGACTATTACATAGAACACCATGCGGTAAAAGACTACATAGAGAAATTAGGCGTTTCACAAACCACGCTGAATCAGTACACGCAGCAGTATGCAAAAACAACACCGCTTAAAATCATCAATAATCGTATCATATTGGAGGCTAAACGTTTGCTGCGCTATAGCACTACACGGACAAAACAAATCGCTTTCTACTTAGGATTCAAGGATGATTCTTACTTCATAAAACTTTTCAAACGAAACGTAGGAATGTCTCCTGTTGAGTTTCGGCAAAAAAAGAAATAGCCGTCCTCGATCCTTGGGGAATGGCTACGAAGAAAGGCCACCAGAAGTCAAAAGAGCGTTGCCTCTTGGTCCCGGTGGCCTTATTGTTTTTTTAATTAATTAAAGAAGAGACGCTTCTACTTGACCACAAACTTCTTGCCGTGCTGGATATAAATGCCCTTGGGCAAGTGGCGCACGTCCATGCGGCGCCCTGGAGGTCATAGACGCGGTCGTCGAAAGCGAGGCGGTCGGAGGTGGCGACAGTCTGCACGCCAGCGACAATGGCCTCATAGGCTTTCTCACGCGTGTTGACATAGATGCGGTGGCCTTCGGCGTCGTAGTAGTTCTCAAGGAGCGAGAAGTCGAAGAACGTGTTTGGTGCATTGTCGTGGCACAGGTAGTCGAACGGCGTGCCTTGGACATTGACGCAGCCCACGCCTTCTATCAAGCGGTGGCCCGACGACAGCACCAACATGCGGCGGCTCTGCCCGTCGGAGAGCGTCGTGTCGCCCTCCTCCACCACGGTGTATTGCGTGCCAAGGTAGGCGTCGCCCACATGGGCGTCATAGTCGTAGAGGATGTATTCGCCCTCATCGTTCGTCGGGTAAACGTTGCTCGCTTGGGCAAAGGCAGCACGATAGCTATCGGCATCGGCCAGCACGCGACCGCCCTCACGGCGCATGGCGAAAAGGTATTTGTTGGAATAAACCTTCTGATACGTCTTTCCGTTCAGCGTCGTTTCGCCAGCACAAGCGTAGCTTCTCCTGCCATGTCTCAGAAAATACAATTCGTTGGTTTCGATGTTATTCGTTTTCCTATAATCGGCACAAATCCATTGGCGATCGCTATGCGGAGCACGCAAAAAATCATTGCTTGTGAAAATCAGCTTGCCATCTACTTTGCAAGAATCAAACGTCATATAGGACAAAGTGACCCAATCAAATCCAGGGCCAGGATCGGGGCCGACGTCGCTTCCTATGCCCTCGACCCAATATTGCTGCGTGTTACCATTTGAGTAATCCGTGTCACCCTCATAATAGCTGACACAACCGATTCCCAAACGGCGATAAGGCTCACCGTCCACCAAGATTGTATCGACCGTATTCACATTGAGGCGGAAGTGATCGCGAAACACGGTCGTGTCTCCTTTGCCAAGGGAGAAATCATAAACGAGATGACTACTCCAGTCGGAGGTGTCGTAGTCGTAGTGGGAACCCTCTTTGCCCAACACCTTGCCGTTTTCCTCACGCAGAAATCCTTCTACCACGTTTCCATCGTACAATTTCTTGTAGGCGACTCCGTCCAAGATCGTATCACCCTCGATCCGCTCTGTGTGAAAAAATTCTCCAAGAAAATAGTGGACACGCCGAGTGTACCACTCCTTGCCCTCCTGAAGGAAAGGCTTGTTGACTTCGGACTGTGCGGAAACAGTAATACCGTATGTATTAAGAAGACATACAACGACGCACAATCGGCGAAAGATCTTCATTTTATTATTACCCATCTTTGAACTCACTTTAAATTTGTATGCACTTGAAGAGAAGCTCCCTTTTCAACTCGGAAGCTATTTTTCAATCTCACAGTCTGCTCAGCTTGCAGTGAGACGTTTCCATTCAGAATACGGACAGGACCCTGAGCACTCCCGCGTTTTACATCTCTACCAGCTATGATTTTTTTGCCTACAACAGTTGTGTTGCCATCGAACGTGACGTTCTGAAGATAAAGATTCCCGTCGTCCTGCTTGAGTACATTCACGCAATAAGGAACAAAACCATCCTTAGTTACACAAACGGTGAACTCATTCGGAATTTGTTCAAACGAGAACACATTTCCTTGTAAGTTTTGGAATCGATAAAAAAGCACATTGCCCTTGTCATCGATTTTCGTAAGGCAAACATGACAAGAGTCTTGGCTCACTGTTATGTCAACTCGATTGTTATTATAATCAATACTGACATCTTCGAATCTTTTTGGCTTGGACAAATAGAGGTGTCCCTCAGGGTCTCCCAAAGTGTTAAGGGCAAGTAGCGGCCATCGCCAAGTAGCCGAGCGGTTTTTCGCATAAGAAACCGCTTCTGCAGTACTCATCTTGTATTTGAAGATACCATCGTAAAAGTACTTCATCAGATTACGATGCGACCCAACATATCCCTCTCGAGAATACCCGACAAATGCCAATATATTGCTGTTCTCATTTCGCATAAAAGCCTCGCTTAGACAGAGGGAATCAAGCTCTCTGTCAAACCAATTCACACTGCAAGCCCCAGACACTATTGTCGTATAATTTGGATTTATCAAAGTCTCGGCCAGGTCATTCTCGTATGTATATTTACCATCTGGTGTGTCACGTCCTTCAAGGCCTCCCCAAGCGTCTATCCAGCCATGTGAAAACTCGTTTACAAGGAAATAACCATGCGACAACTGTTCTTGCATGTGTAGAGGTGTGACGTGGTAGCGATCTCCTTCTTCAAAATCCGTGAAAGTATCAAAAAAACGCATTCTGCTCCCATTCCAATAAGGAGCAATATGATCTTGATACAATTCCTCGTTGTATTTTTGCGAGTCACTTACATATAGCGTATCCCCAGGGGACAATGGTATCGTATCAACATGATAAAGGAAATTTCCACACATGAGAAGGGTGTCGGATATCTCACCTGGACCTGGCGACATTTCGTACTTTATCAGTTTATTGACTATGCTCGTCGCTTCTTTCATCTTGCAAACAGACAAACGGGAAACGGCTATATCGGCAGTGTACGATACCCTGTCGTTCTCCTCGCCGTAGAGACCATTCTGATTTTTATCCCAATTTAAATGAGTAAAACTTGAATAATACAGATCGGCGGGAACATCCACCGTGGGAGAGTCTTCCAGCGGCCCTAATGGACAAATCAAACTGGGCACAACCTCCACGTCGCCACCCAACAGGACATATTCCACCTGACCCTTGTATTCCATGATGGCGCGCTTGATACGCATGGGCATGATGGGGTCGCTGTACTTTTGGCTTATCTCCTCTACGGTCAGCACCTTACTTTTAACGCCCTTGGTGGTTTTCCAATTCGCCAGACGCTGAAAGGCGGGCTTCAGCTCCTCGTTGGTGATAACCAAATACTTGACAGGGAAACTGTTCGCAACAGAATTTTGTCGGGCAACTGTAGGGTAAAGTGCGTCGATATCATCCGAATTGTACACCAACAGCTCTATCTCCCTGCGCTTTTTCGCATGAAACGACTCGCTTTCGGGGTAAGCAGCGATTGGCGCTGCCTTGCTTACCGTTCCCAACGAGAGAGTTATTTGCAGATTCTGCTTTAGGTAAAGCGAATGATTTTGTGCGTCGTAGCGCAAAGGACAAACCAATAGCGAGACGTACTTGTAGTTGCCAAGCACATTAGTGGACACATAGCGAACCTCCTCCGACGGATAGTTACTCAGCGCATAGTCAAAAACGCGGTTGGGAGTATAAGCATCCAGGGCATTCGTCGGAACGGGCAGCTTGTTGGGGGTCACGCGGATATCACTCCGAAGCAAGCTCTCCCCGCCACGAACCGTCAACCCTTGAAACTCCTGCGTTGGGGCAATCAAGACATTGACGACATAATAAGGAAGCGCAGGGGCCAGAGTGTCCGTATCGTAGATAACGGGAAACTTCTCCGCACTGATACTGTATGCCCCGTTCTCTTGTGCGAAAGAAAAATCGGAGCCATCAAACGTGAGTCTCACCTCCTTCGTATCGCTTCCCCTTGCAAAAAGGGCAGCAAACAGAAGAAAACTCAGAAAAAGTATGGATTTCTTCATCTTTTTGTGCTTTTAAAATCCAATAATAAGCTTAACGGTTTACGATCATCCGACGAGTTTCGCTGACCTTTCCGTTAACGACAAGCGTATAGAGATAAGTGCCGGGGGCGAAGTCGAAGCTGGAAAGCGACACCTCGCTAAGTCCGTTGCTCACAGGAATGCGCTTGATACTGGCGCCATTGAGCGTCAGGATGTCAACATAGGCATCCGAGGCGTCATCGGGGACGGAGACACGGACGGTCGATTGGCCAGTGAACGGATTGGGGGTGTTCTGAGAAATGCTACCCCAACCCTCGTCGAGCGTGTTAGTCGCAATGTTGGTAGCAGCGTTCACCTTTCGCGTACCCGACGCGGCAACGGCTTCTTTAAGGTCGTCCAGCTCTGTCTTCAACTCCGTGATGGCCTGAACGAGGATGGGGACCAGTTGGGTATAGTTGACGTACTCATTTCCTTGTGCGTCTTCAATGATAAGAGCGGGGAATCTCTGCTTAACGGCGTTCACGTCAAGGGCGTAGTATGATTTGCCAAAAGAAGTGATAGGGTCAGAGATCGGTGCAACGGTTCCTGCTTGCGTAGAGTCTGGCACAGATCCTATTCCAGAGCCAGGTACTTGCGCATTTTCAATGTACATGAAGGGGTTTGCAGAGGTGATGCCGTCCAATGCGCTGTTGATAGGCCGCAAAGTCTGTGTGTTCTTCGCATTAACCTCGGCGCTGTTGACTACATTGCCTTGAAGCGAGCCAGTAACCTTCACATTGCCATCGAAATAGCCTGCATAGCGCTCATCAACCCTCAGGCCCAACGTCTTGCCGCTGGTCGTACCAAAGATAGCTGCTCCAGCCTGACTGCCTTGCAAGGCTCCAAGCACGCCAAAGTTGTAGCCGCTGGTGCAGTTGCCTGCTACTCCGCGCAAACCAAAGGCTCGTCCAGTGTTCCTCGTCGTGGGGCTGTAAGCCACTCCCTCGCCACCAATATTATAACAACCCGATGCGGGATTGTGCAAGCCAAGGGATACATGATAGGCGGTGTCGCTGTATGCGACATTACCAACTGAGAGAGACACGTTTGAAGTCGGTTGCTCACTTCCAATGTTCACGTTGCCGTTGTGATAAACGGTCAGCTGGGCAGAGGCGTTCATTGCGCCAAACACCAGCATTGATGCCAAAAGTTTTGTTTTCATGTTGTTAAGTTTTATGGCCTTAAGCCAATTAATACCGCAAAGATACGCATAACAAAGCAGTAGCTCATAATAAAAAATAACGGAAATACGGTACTTTTTAACGTACAAACAAAATACACCATATTTTCCTTTGTTTTTACCACAAAAGTTTATAACTTCGCACCATTAAAATAATAATCGAAAAAATGGACCAGCATACATTTGAAAAAAGAGCCATTTCGTCCAAGAAATACACATATTTGCAGTATAGCGTGGCTTCAGCGCTATCTAAATCCTCGTTTTTTTGCATCACAACCATTCAAGACGCAATAGAGTTGTACCCAGATCCTTGGTACGAAATGCACTCACATCGTTTTTACAGCATTATCTGGTTTCACTCGGGAGAGGGCACCCATATCGTAGATTTTGACGAGTATAATATAGAAAAAGACTCCATCTTCTTCTTGTCTCCGAAACACCTCCATACCTTCCGTCACCACAAAGACATCAATGGGATAGCTATTATTTTCACGGAAGACTTGTTATTGCATTTAGGCACCGAACTGCTCAATTGCATAAAAGCGAAACTATTCTACCCCATCCATGGCGTATCACATTGTACCCTTCAGGAAAATGCAAAAAGAAAAATAGAACGTTACGCCAAACTTCTACAAGAAGAGTCTGAATCAAACACAAAGGACACTGTGTTGAAATCCAACTTCTTAGCCTCGGCTCTATCGCTATTTCTCATTGACATCATCAGATTGGGAGATTGGGAAGAGGCCGACAAATTAGATGTAGACTCAGACCCTCATCGAACCTATTGGCGTTTTGTCGATTTGATCGAGAAGAACTTCGCGAAACATCATTCCGTGAAGTTTTACATAGAAACGATGAGAATTTCTCAAACAACACTTGCCGCGCATACTCAACAATATGCAAAAATCAGCCCACTGAAACTAATCAACGACCGTATTATCTTGGAAGCCAAGCGTATGATTCGCTACAGCGATTTGAGAATAAAAGAGATCGCTTTCGACTTAGGATTCAAGGATGACTCTTACTTCGCAAAACTTTTCAAACGAAACGTAGGAATGTCTCCTGTTGAGTTTCGGGAAAAAGAGAAATAGCCGCCCTTGATCCATGGGGAATGGCCACGAGGAAAGGTTCATCCAGATAGTTGAGTAAAAGGGGTTGTGCTGTTGCCAATACGTCCTGCTGAGTTAGGGAAAACAACAAATTCAACTTTTCCAAAACGTTTACAACCTACGCGCTTAGCATTATGGCAGAAGTTAGCAAAGGGTGACAGCATTCAATTCCCTACGACTTAATAGCTTTTGGCTTTATTTAACAACGTGATAGTGCAAACTTACGAAAACATATAGTAACTTTGTAAACCAAGAGAGCAAAACTATGTATAGCGTCAAGGATATATCGGAGTATATTGTGGCACTTATTGCTGCTTTTGCCAGTCGTTATGATATGACCGACATGGAAGCATATAAGTACCTAAGCAGGTATGGGGCTATCAAAGTGGCGCACGACTTCTATGACGTGATGCACACGCAACCAATGGACGACATGGTTCAAAGCATGTGGAGTTATTGCAATCGGAAAGGAGGCTCGTTATGATACATCTATATCATGGTTCCACTGTGAACATAAAGCAGATCGACTTGCGGAAATCACGACCCAACAAGGATTTTGGTCGTGGGTTTTATCTTTCTGCAGATCGTGATCAAGCGTGGCGTATGGGTGAGTTCAAGGCTCTGACAGAGGGTGGAAATCCCGTGATGAATGAGTATGTTTTTGACGAGACCATTCTGTCTTCCGATGAACTGCGAATTCTCACTTTTGCAGGGTATTCCCGCCAGTGGGCTGAATTTATCTTTCTCAACCGAAATAATAAAACGGATGAGCCGGCGCATACCTACGACATTGTATATGGTCCGATAGCCAATGACCGCGTGGGGGTCCAAATAGGCAAATATGAGGCCGGTGATATCACTCTCGATCAGTTTCTCAACAATTTGAAATACATGAAGGGCGTGACTTTCCAATATTTCTTTGGAACGAAGCGCGCGATCTCAAAACTACAAAAGGTATGACAGATCTGAATATTTCACAACAAGACTTCAGGTATCTCAAAGAGCATCTTACGGCTCGCATGATCCAGATACTCGCAGAAGAACAGGGCTACTCCTTGGAAGAAGCCTTTGAACGCATCTACACCTCACCGATATATGGCAAATTGAGCGATGCGCGAACGGGACTTTTCTATCAGTCGCCTCGTTATGTGTTGTCCTACATTTAAACCACGGAACTATCCTTTGCAGCAGAAGTTAGCAAAGGGTGACATCATCCAAACCACCGTCTTCTCTAACCCCCTCGAATTCGTGGGGGTTAGGAAAGAGGGTCATGCGGAGCTCAGCCCTTACTTCGCCACAAACTTCTTGCCGTTTTGGATATAGACGCCCTGCTTGGGAGGCTGCTGCAGGCGAACGCCCTGGAGGGTATAGACGCGGTTGTCGGTAGCGAGGCGGTTGTCGGTGTGAGCCTTTACGCTATGCTCTATGGAGCAGGCTTCCGAAATATTCATTCCACGGAAAGTGACCTCGACGCCCCGGAATTGTCCGGGAAGCAAGGTGGCATTGAGCACACTTGTGCCACTGCCAATCAACTCATTGTAGCACCATTCCATGCCATCCACAGAATAGTGGACCACGCGATAATAGGTGCCACCAAGGCACAAGGAGTCCACCTTGGTCACTTCGGCACGAGCCTCCCTTTCAGAATCGACATGGACGAGGTCGCCGACTTGGCAGTCAAACTCGTACATGACTCTCGGTTCTGCGTCGCCGGGGTAGTAAAAACAAATGTTGCGTCCCTCCTGGTAGGCGGGGACCGTTCCTATCTCGGTCTCTACGAGCTTGCAGGTCCTGCCCCCTACGAGGGTGTCGTCCAGGACGCTATACCGGGCCGAGTCCTTGACGACCAGCGCACCTTCATATCGGGCATCATAGTTGAACACCGTCCATGTTTTGCCCTCCGCCAAAAACGGGATGCGTTCCTGCGCCTGTGCCTTCTGAGGCATTAGCGCGGCCATTGCCAAAGCCAAAAGAGCAATGGCTGACATGTTCTTTCTTACGTTTTTCATCACTTCATGTTTTTAATTGTTTTCATGTTTGTGAATTTTATGGCCTAAAGCCGATTAATGCCGCAAAGATACGCATAACAAAGCAGTAGCTTATAATAAAAAATAACGGAAATATGGTACTTTTTAACGCGCCAATAAAATACACCATATTTTCCTTTGTTTTTACCACAAAAGTTTATAACTTCGCACCATTAAAATAATAATCGAAAAAATGGACCAGCATACATTTGAAAAAAGAGCCATTTCGTCCAAGAAATACACATATTTGCAGTATAGCGTGGCTTCAGCGCTATCTAAATCCTCGTTTTTTTGCATCACAACCATTCAAGACGCAATAGAGTTGTACCCAGATCCTTGGTACGAAATGCACTCACATCGTTTTTACAGCATTATCTGGTTTCACTCGGGAGAGGGCACCCATATCGTAGATTTTGACGAGTATAATATAGAAAAAGACTCCATCTTCTTCTTGTCTCCGAAACACCTCCATACCTTCCGTCACCACAAAGACATCAATGGGATAGCTATTATTTTCACGGAAGACTTGTTATTGCATTTAGGCACCGAACTGCTCAATTGCATAAAAGCGAAACTATTCTACCCCATCCATGGCGTATCACATTGTACCCTTCAGGAAAATGCAAAAAGAAAAATAGAACGTTACGCCAAACTTCTACAAGAAGAGTCTGAATCAAACACAAAGGACACTGTGTTGAAATCCAACTTCTTAGCCTCGGCTCTATCGCTATTTCTCATTGACATCATCAGATTGGGAGATTGGGAAGAGGCCGACAAATTAGATGTAGACTCAGACCCTCATCGAACCTATTGGCGTTTTGTCGATTTGATCGAGAAGAACTTCGCGAAACATCATTCCGTGAAGTTTTACATAGAAACGATGAGAATTTCTCAAACAACACTTGCCGCGCATACTCAACAATATGCAAAAATCAGCCCACTGAAACTAATCAACGACCGTATTATCTTGGAAGCCAAGCGTATGATTCGCTACAGCGATTTGAGAATAAAAGAGATCGCTTTCGACTTAGGATTCAAGGATGATTCTTACTTCATAAAGCTTTTCAAACGAAACGTAGGAATGTCCCCTATTGAGTTTCGGGAAAAAGAGAAATAGCTGAACTTGACATCCTCCGTTTTCGGCAGTTGTCTTGGCGTAAGCGTATCAATCGACATCTATTCTCTCCATTCTCAGTACCGCTTTTTGTACTACCTGCCTGGTACTGAAGTGTCACTTGCCTGGTACTGGAGTGTCAGTATGCTTGGACTATAGTGTCACTTACGTTCTACTGGATAGGTTCTCACTTCATTTTCCGGATGGACCATAGACAAACCTTTTCGGGGAAAATAAAAGTATGGTATAACAATAAAAATCCGACCTTACCACACTGCGGCAGGTCGGATTTTTATTATAATCCCAATAGATCGTCTTTTTACTTGCTCAGACGCTCCTCAAGGTGCTTGCGGATGGTCTGGATGAAGACGAGCGAGTTGACAGCCTTGGCCTCGACGCCCTCCATGAGGTTGACGAGGTCCTTGGTGACAATACCGCTGTTCATCGTGTCGAAGCAAGCGCCCTCCAGCTGGTCGCCGAAGTTGACGAGAGCCTGGATGCCGTCCTTCTCACCACGCTTGCGGAGCGCGCCGCTCCAAGCGAAGATCGTAGCGATCGGGTTGGTAGAAGTCTCCTCGCCGGCGAGGTACTTGTAGTAGTGGCGTGTGACGGTGCCGTGGGCAGCCTCGTACTCGTAGTTGCCATCGGGGCTGACGAGGACAGAGGTCATCATGGCGAGAGAACCGAAAGCGGTGGAGACCATGTCGCTCATGACGTCGCCATCGTAGTTCTTGCAAGCCCAGATGAAGCCGCCCTTGCTGCGTACTACGCGGGCAACAGCGTCGTCGATGAGGGTGTAGAAATACTCCAGGCCAGCCTGCTCGAACTTCTCCTTGTAGCACTCCTCATAGACCTCGTTGAAGATGATGCGGAACTGAGCGTCGTACTTCTTAGAGATCGTGTCCTTGGTAGCGAACCAGAGATCCTGGTGGACGTCGAGCGCGTAGGTGAAGCAAGCGTGAGCGAAGGAACGGATAGACTTATCGACGTTGTGCATGCCCTGGATGACGCCCGGGCCGTCGAACTCGTGGATAACAACCTCTTCCTTCTTGCCGCTCTTGCCCTCGAAGACGAGCTTGGCAACGCCAGCCTCTTCGCAGCGCACCTCTACGCCTTTATAGACGTCGCCATAGGCGTGACGGGCGATGGTGATGGGCTTCTCCCAAGAGCGAACCTGCGGCTTGATGCTCGGCAGCTGGATCGGAGCGCGGAACACCGTACCGTCGAGGATGGAACGAATCGTGCCGTTGGGGCTCTTCCACATCTGGTGGAGCTTGTACTCGTCCATACGCTGGTGGTTCGGAGTGATCGTGGCGCACTTCACGGCCACGCCATACTTCTTGTTGGCGTTGGCAGCGTCGATCGTCACCTGGTCGTTGGTCTGGTCGCGGTAGGGAAGACCGAGGTCGTAGTACTCGCTCTTGAGGTCAACGAACGGAAGGATCAGCTCGTCCTTGATCATCTTCCACAGAATTCGGGTCATCTCATCACCGTCCATCTCAACGATAGGGGTGGTCATCTGAATTTTTTCCATTGCTTTGTAGGAATTTACTTTTTTATTAGTAATTGATTGATTCTTTGATGATATCTTCGTGCTGGCACGTGGCGGGAGGGCCGTCAGAGGCCCGCCCCGCCCGTGGCCAGACAAACATATTTTTTGCTGTTTACTTGTTGTGCTCCTTGTAATAGTTGATCAGGCAACCATCGGCCAGGATGGTGCGCTCGTCCTCGGTGAGGTTCTGGAAGAGCAGGTGGATGGGCTTCACGCCATTCTTGGTGATGACCTGAGCGTCGATCTCCTCCTTGCCGTCGAGGATGGCCTGGCGGATGCCGGGCACGAAGACCATGTCGCCCACCTCATACTGGAACTCGGTGTCCTTGCTGATGGTGAAGGGCACGATACCCCAGTTGATGCAGTTGCTGCGATAGCGCTTCGTGGCATACTCGTAGCAGATGTTGGCGTCGCCACCGAGCACCTTCTGGCAAGAGGCAGCCTGCTCGCGGGCAGAACCGTCGCCGGGCTTGTTGGCGAAGACGCAAGAGCCGAAGGACGTGGTCTCCACAGAGGCGCCGACCTGCTTGAGGGCGGCGAGGATGTGGTCAGAGGCCTTGCCGGCGCGACGGTCGCGGTCCAGCTGCTGGATCTCCTTGCTGCGGCCGACATACTCGGGCACGCGGCGGGAGAGGGCAAACTCGGAGAGGCGCAGCGGGTTGGAACGGTAGCTGGAAGTCTCGCCGGAGGGGATCAGCTCGTCGGTCGTCGTGACGGGGTCGTGGATGACGGCAGCCAGCTCGACCAGCATGTTCTCCTGCATCGGGTACATCTCAGGCCAGTCCTTGATGTTGGGACCGTAGCGGAGCGGCT
>ERZ779877.2407-NODE-2407-length-13811-cov-3.237642_pt1 | contig 13811 bp, 12 predicted proteins | sample MGYA00511556_ERZ779877 | MGnify/ENA primary metagenome ERZ779877 (study PRJEB29588, sample SAMEA2159338) | human gut metagenome | biome: human gut; feature: human-associated habitat; material: faeces | place: Denmark | collected 2008/2010 ...
GCCGCACCTCGCTCGCCGTATCGGCACTTAGAATTATGCGGTATTGCCTTAAAAAACTCGCAGCAGTCATTGATACGAAAGTACCCTTTGGCTGCTGCGAGTTTGTATTTTGCTGCGCCGCCGTGTGGCGGGCTATGTCCCCTGCTCCAGGGCTTACTGCCCGGTTTGCTTTCCCTCTATAGCATATATTTTGTCTTTTCGATTGTATATCAGCATTTTATACTTGACAAAGTCAAGCGTATGGACTATACTCTTTTACGAAAGGAGATGCTGCATCCACCATGTATCAAAAGGCCCTTTCCTACTACATCGCCATGCTGTATCGCAGCTTTGCGGATTTCACAGGCGGCAAGCTGCAGGAAGTCGGACTAAATTTCGGGCTTTTGTTTTTTATTGTATATATCGGAAAAAAGCCGAACTGTACGCCTTCGGAATTGACAAAAGCATTGTCCCTTGACTGGGGGCACAGTCAACGGTGCATCAATCGTCTTACTGACGATGGCTTTATTACCAAGGAAAAATCAGGGCGTCACTATCTGCTCAACCTGACAGAACGCGGGCAGGAGGCTTTTGAAGCCGCCCACCGGATATTCTTTGACTGGGACGACAGATTTATGACGAATCTGACTGCAAAAGAAAAGGAACAGTTGCTTGCCTTATTGGAAAAAGCAACAGAAAGGATACCGCACCATGTACGAAACGATTAACAGCCCCATCAATTACGGCGGTTTGGAATTGAAAAACCGCATCATTTTTGCCCCTACCACCTTTGGCCTTGCGGAGGACGAATACTTTGAAAAGATCCGCAAGATCGCCGCAGGCGGCTGCGCCATGGTTATCATCGGTGACGTCCCCGTCGGCAAAAGCCAATTTGAGAAATCTCTTTTTGATAAAAAAGGCTTCGCCCATTATCAGAAGCTGGTTGAAATCGTCCACAGCTATGACTGCCGCATCTGCGCCCAGCTGCACCAGACCGACTCCAATATGCTGGCCATGCTGAAATACGTGCCCGGCGTTCTGACGAAGAAGATTTCCATGGAGGAGCTGCGTCCCCTGCTGAATGCCGAGGTTGCCCCTTACATCAGCAAGCTGTCCACCCGCAAAATCCATAAGATCATCAACGGCTTCGGCGAGGCCGCCGTGCTGGCTGTCAAAGCCGGGTTCGATATGGTGCAGGTCCACGGTGACCGCATGTGCGGCAGCTTCAGCTCCACTGTCTTTAACCACCGCACGGATGAATACGGCGGCAGCGCCGAGAACCGTGCCCGCTTTGCGGTGGAGGCCGTCAAGGCCATCCGCAGCCGTCTGCCGGAGATTCCCATCGACTACAAACTGGCCGTCCGGCAGGAAGATCCCCACTACGGCAATGCCGGTGTGGTGGAGTCCGAGCTGGGTATTTTTGTACCGCTGCTGACCGATGCCGGTGTGACCAGCTTCCATGTAACGCTGGCGAACCATTCCAGTCTGGAGGACACCATTCCCCCAGCCAACCACCCGTACTTCAAAGAGCAGGGCTGCTTCCTGAAATTCTGCGACGAGGTGCGCCGGTATACGGACAAGCCCATCACCGGCGTGGGCGGACTGAATCAGCCTGATTTTGTAGAGCAGCAGCTTGCAAGCGGACGCATCACCTGTGCTGCCATGAGCCGCCAGCTGTTGGCTGACCCGGAATGGCCGAACAAAGTGGCCTCCGGGCAGATCAAGGAGATTCACCGCTGTGTTCGCTGCAACAAAAAATGCCTTGGCGGCTTGCAGCAGCATCAAGGCACCCATTGCATTTATGAAAAGGTATGACCTGTGAAATACGCTATTGTATTCAGCAGCCAGACCGGCAATACTAAACAGCTTGCCGAGGCTGTTTCCTCCGTTCTCCCTCAGGCAGATTTGTGTTTCTTCGGTTCCCCCTCACAGGAGGCTCTACAGGCAGAGCGTCTTTTCATCGGCTTTTGGACGGACAAGGGGCGCTGCAATCAGGAAATCACCGATTTCCTGAAAACGCTCAAGGGCAAAGAGGTGTTCCTGTTTGGCACGGCCGGGTTCGGCGGCAGCCAGGAATATTTTGACAAAATTCTTTCTTCCGTTCAAAAACATCTCGGTGCTTCCAATACTGTCATCGGCACCTACATGTGCCAGGGGAAAATGCCGCAATCGGTGCGGGAGCGCTATGTAAAGATGAAAAACAGCCCTCTGCCGATTCCAAACGTTGACAAAATGATTGAAAACTTTGATACTGCTGTTTCCCACCCCGACGAAACGGATTTGCAGAAATTGAAATATGCCGTGGCACAATGCATAAAGCGCTGATACAAAGTAGGTCCTAAAAACACACTTCCGTCTGGTTGCCTGCGCACCGGCGCTGGCCTACTGCGCCGTTATGACGATCCACTTTTTAAAGCAGCGGCAGACCCAACCCTGCTGAGCCGCCATGACTGCTTTTGCCGCAGTCATAGCGAGACCCTTTATTTGCTTATCAATTGCGTACGGGTGCACGCGGGCAGACCTTTTACGGTCTGCCCTTTTTCTTTGCACGCTTCCTCTGTTCTCGACAGGTCGGCTGCTTATATGCTATACTGGTACCATCATACAAAGGAGGCGCATCCGCCATGAAGCGCAGCAATATCCATCTGCAGTACAACTGGAGGAGCGCTACGGCGTGACCATTTTGCTGTCGGCCCAGGGCCAGGTGGATGCGCGTGCCCATCAAGCTGGACAACATCGACACGATGACCGTCAGCGGCCACAAGATCCACGCACCCAAGGGTGTCGGTGCGCTCTACCTGAGCCAGCAGGTATATGATATTTTGTTCGTGCAGGACAATGTAGCCAACTTTATGCACATCGTCGGCGGCGCCTGCGGCACTGTGTTTGGTTTTGCCGTGCGCAGAAAATAATACGCGGAGGTTTCCTTCATGAATATCCTTGTCTCCGGTTTTGACCCGTTCGGCGGAGAGACCGTCAACCCGGCCTATGAGGCTGTCAAACTGCTGCCCGACACCATTGCCGGGGCACAGATCATCAAGCTGCAGGTTCCCACCCGGTTTTCTCTTTCCGGCACCGTTCTGGAAGCCGCCGTAAACGAGCACCGGCCCGATGCGGTCATCTGTGTCGGGCAGGCAGGCGGGCGGTCCGTCATCACGCCGGAAAGAGTTGCCATCAACCTTGCGGACGCAAGCATCCCTGACAATGCAGGCGACCAGCCTGTGGACGAGCCGATCCGAAAGGACGGTGCGCCCGCCTACTTTACCTCTCTGCCCGTAAAAGCCATGGTGCAAAAAATGAGAGCCGCCGGTATTCCGGCAGCCCTCTCCTACACCGCTGGCTCCTTTGTGTGCAACTGCCTGATGTATACGCTGCTCTATCTCATTGACAGGCAGTATCCCTCTATGCGGGGCGGCTTTATCCATGTGCCGTATGCGATGGAGCAGGCCGTCAGCAAGCCGCTGGGAACACCCAGCATGGAGCTGCATCAAATCGCGCGTGGCCTTGCACTTGCGGTAGAAGCAGTCGTCGAAAACGAGCGTGACCTTACCGTGAACCGGTAATACAGGCCCGATTTCTCGAAATAGTGCTCGCATTTTTTATGGTTCGTGCTATAATCATAGCATCATCACAGAATAGGAACGGGACAACGAGGTCACGCACAGGCAAGGTGCGCGATCCCGTTTTTTCGTCTGCGCACAAAGGCGTGCCGCACTTCATTGGGTGCTGCACGCCTTTTGGCTTTTCTGTTGCTTGTTTTCCGAATGGAGGGATTTGAAAATGCTTACCGCACAAATTGAAAAAATACGCCAAAACTATGTAAACGCCAAACCGCAGATTTCCTGCGAACGCGCCGCACTTTGGACAGAATCCTACAAAAGGAGCGTGGGAAAGCCCGTCTGCATCCGCAGCGCCGACAAAAGCACAGCTTTCCGGGTGGGAGCAGCTGGCCACGCAGGAATAAGGGATAAAGGTCACTTCCTATAAGTAGTCCCTGTCCTCCACTGCGGCGGCCTTACGGCTCCTGCAGCATGATCCGCACGATCTCTTTATCGGTTTCGCGCATACCCTCACGGCCCAGCAGTCCCACATTACGGATGGTATTTTCAACGCCCTTTGTGACGATGCCATCCCCACTGCGGAACTGCTGGCCATTTTTGTACATGTGATACCCCAGGATGCCCGCCTCCACGCTGGAGGCGATCTTCGCCGCACAGCTGGCCTTGGCACCATCGCAGATAATACCCGAAACGATGGCCAGCGCATTGACAAGGGTGTGGGAGACCGCTTTCAGGTCTGCGCCCTGCAGATAGGCAATGCCGCAGCCCGCAGCACAGCCCGCGCTGACGGCCCCGCAGTAGGCGGACAGCCGCCCTATACCGGCCTTCTCGTGGATCGCAATCAGGTTGGAGAGGGCCAGTGCGCGGCAGAGAGTCGCATCGGATGCCCCCAGCTCTCTGGCATACTCGATGACCGGCACAGAGACCGTGATGCCCTGATTGCCGCTGCCCGAGTTGATGACAACTGGCAGCTCACAGCCGCTCATACGGGCATCAGAGCCTGCTGCTGCCTTGGCAATAGCGCGGTTGCGCACATCCTCGCCGTAAAATTTCAGCATTGTAGAGCCGATGTTCGCACCGTAATCCCCTCGCAGTCCCTCCTCCGAGATGCGGGTGTTGTACCGAATCTGGGTTTCCAGCAAAGATCGGATGTCGTTGATCTCGCAGGTATCGGCAAATGCAAAGATATCCGCAATGTTCAGCAGTGCCCGGTCTGTCAGACCGCTCTCGGCAGGGGCGGCGTCACCGCAGAGCTGCTTTGTCTCCTGCGCGGTATGATCCAGCAGCACTTCGCTGTTTCTTTGGATCAGGACAATATTTGTGTGGTACTGGCAGATGCGCACCACGGCAGAATCGTTCCCCTGCCGCAGCGTCACTATGATGTCGAAGATAAAGCCGTTGTCGATTGCCTTCACCGTGACCGGCACCTGCTTCAGGAAGGCGCGCATCGCAGCCTTCTGGTCCGCTGTTACAGCTGCGATGACCTCCAGTGCCTTGTCCGCCTGCCCGCCGACGATGCCTGCCGCTGCGGCGGCTTCAATGCCCTTCATGCCATCGGTGTTGGGCACGATGACGCTCTTGACATTCTTGATAATGTTGCTGCTCACGCCGATCTCAACTTTGTCCGGCATGCCGCCAAGCACATCCCGCGCCTTGGCGGCGGCGTAGGCGATGGCAATCGGTTCGGTGCAGCCCATGGCAGGGATCAGTTCCTCCTTGAGGATCTGCACATACGCCTGATAGGTCCTGCTCTGCTTATCCATACAAGTGACTCCTTTGGTTGCTCTGCAAAGTGTCCGCAGCGGGGTATTATACCGCGTCTGCTGGTTTGTAATAGTACAAGTATAGACATTTTCCCCGCCTTTTGCAACAGCATTTTTGCGGCGTTCCAATCCGGAGCACTTTATGCACTGGTTGGACATAAACACTGCCGCTTTCTGCATCCCATAACGCAAAATGTGCCTGCTTGCGCGGGCACATTTTGCGTTATTCTGCTTTTTCCTGTCTGACCGCATTCAGCAGCTGCTTTTGAAATTCCCGGGCCGCCGTATTCAGCGGACGGTGCCGGTCATAAACCAGACTTACTGAGCGCTGCGGAATCTCCTCCCGCAGGGTCAGCTGCACAATGCTTCGGCGCTGCAGGCTGCTGCGGGCCATCGGCTCCGGCACAAAGGCAAGGCCAAGCTCACTCTTTACCAGCGTCATCATCTGGTCTGTGGTGGCCGCCTCAATATCCGGCTTCAGGTCTGCGCTGTGCTCAAGGAAAAACTGCCGGTAAAACAGGCGGCTCATGCTCTCGTTCCCCAGCATGATCAGCGGATAGGCGTCAAGCTCCTGCAGCGAGAGCGTCCGGCTTGCCAGCGCCGTGAAGGTTTTCCCGCCGACCAGGATTTCGTTGAACGACATCAAATCAACTTTTTTCAGCTCCCCCTCTGCGCCGGTGGGGGTCGTTACAACAGCGAAATCGACCTCGCCGTTTTTCACAGCCTGAATCGCCTGCGGCGTTGAATGGTTGGAGATCCGCAGCCGGATACCGGGGTACTGCGCATGGAAGTTCCGCAGCCGTTCCGACAGGTAGATGTTCAGCGCCGTCTCGGTTGCGCTGATACTGATTGCACCATGCTCAAAGGTCGCGCTGGCGCTCAGCTCCTCCTCGGCATCCTGTATCTGCACAGCAGCCGAGGAAATGCGGGTATAGAGCATCTCCCCCTCCGGCGTCAGCGTCACACCCCGGTTGGAGCGGATAAACAGCACACAGTGCAGCTGATCCTCCAGCTTGTTCATCGTATGCGTGATGTTGGGCTGGTTGCTGCCCAGCACGCGGGCCGCCTTGGTAAAATTGCGGTATTTTGCGACAAAGTAAAAAATCTTGTAGTATTCCCAATCGACATACATAGGCGCAGCCTCATTCATACCAAAATTACATAGTCATAATGCGGTAAATACTTTTTACACATTCTATGTCACAAAGTATAATAGCACCGCAACCCAAAAGCAAGCAAAAATTTCCCTCTATAGAAACAAATTGTAAGGAAGGCGAAACCAAAATGCTGACCGCAGTACCTGCGGAAGGGTACCTGGCTCTAAGGCAACACCGCATAATTCTGTGTGCCGCCCCTATATTTTTTCAAGGCTGCGTCTCCCCTCTCCCCTGTCCGCATTTGCGGGTGGGGCCTTTTTGTTTACCGTCTTCAGCGCGTCCCTCTCTCAGAGCGCGTGTGTGGACGCCTCTGCAGCGCGTTTTGCTGCAGGTAGCGGCAGACAAAAAAACACCCACAGCGGCGGCTGTGGGCTTTGGGTTCAATCATTATTGGCGGATGCTCCCAGCGCACGGCAAAGCGGATGATTCAGCAGCATACCGGCGATAACATACCGATAGGAGTGCACCGCACCGTTTCGGATCGTTTGCGGTATCCGCTGCTTTCGTACCAGCTTTTCCAGCGCATCCATCTGCTCTTTCAAAAAGTAAAAAGATATTTGTGGATAGATCTTGTCATCCAACTGCGTAGCAATAAACCGGCTGACAACCTTTGTTTCCGGAAACAGATAGTAGTCCGCCCTGTTCTGCTCGATTTCTGCTTCGCTGGCCAGATATTCCCTGCTGTTCATGATCAGGCAGTTGTCAGCACCGACTCTCATGACCTTATCCATCTCGGACTGGAGCAGCCGGTTGGCCAGGGTGCCTACGCGGATATCCTCCACAGCAGCCTCATCCACAAGCGTCTCCCGAATCAGGAGCCCTACCCGAAGGTTGACCTTGATTTTTTCTTCTTTCATTCGCATCACCCTTTGGTTTCCGGGACAGTGTCTCCCCCTACCCTGCCTTACTTTGCGGCTTCAATCAAATCCCGGAGGCTTTGCGCCTGCTCGATCAGTTCATTCAGAATCGCAACATCATTATCACGGCGCTCCTGAGACATCTTTCTGACGCCGCGCTTATAGCTGGTTGAACTCATTTTCTTAAAAATCTTATTAGCAACAGGCTGGATCGTCTTTTCCACAAAGGTCGCGCTTTCAGACTCGCTCTTTTGCTCCTTTTTCTCGACGCGCTTTGCCTCCTGATCCCTGGCCACATCCTTTGCGATTTCCTCGGCCTTCTCCGTATCATGCCGACTGACGGCGTCACGGTACTCCCCTACCCTGTTCTGCAGCAGGCGGATTTCGTTTTCACACTCTGCAAACGCAGTCTCCAGGCGCTCGTCCCGCTCATCCGGCTCGTTGGTTTTTCTGGCTCTGTCAATAGCCCGGATAAAGTCATAATGTATGCTGTTGCATTCCTGCAGCAGGCGCTCCCGGGCATCGGTGTCACAGTTGCTCACATCAACCGCGCTCAGCAACAGATAGCACTGCGCAATTTTATGCTGCACCTCCGGCTCCAGCGTGATATAGCTTTCACACTCCATGCGGGTCAGGAACTTGTTATCCAAAAGGCGAAGCAGCTCTTTGTCCAGCTTTTCCTCAATGCGGAAATCACGGTCGATTTGCTTGGCTGTGGTTGCACTCACTTCCTTAATTGCCTTTTTAGCGTCCTTTTCCGTCATATTGAACGGCTCGTTCTGAAGGCAGACCACAAATTCTGCAACGGCCTTGCGGCGGATCTGTTCATCCGCAAAGCCGCCGCGAACCTGCAGGTTCGCACTGTATAAAAGCACCTTTTTTTCATTTTCCGAAAGACTGGTTGTGATCACATTGCAGTTTTTGATGGTGTTCCAGGTGGCGTCTCCTCTCTTTTCGAGGTACTCTATCGCGCGGTAGCGGCGCTCTCCGGAGAGAAGGACATACACTGTTTTTCCATTTTCTTCCTGCGGAAACACCACCAAATTATGCATCAGGCCGTTGCGCTGAATATCCTCCGCCAGCTGCACAATATCCTCTTGGGTATCTGCCTGCCGGAAGATTTCGTTGTCCGCGTTTACGCGAATATCGTACAGTGCAATATCCCGTGCTTCGTATTCAATGCTTTTATGCCCTGCGGTCAGATCACTGATAATTTTTCCTGCATCGCCATTATTGGAATCAATTTTGCCAAGCTCTGCATCCGTCGGGCGGGAACGTTTTACGATTTCCTTCTTTTGGGCGGGGCTTTTCATTCCCATATCATTTCACCTCCAGACGCTTCTTCAATTCTTCGTAGGCTTTCACATAGGCTTTTGCCACAGGCTGCGTTTTTGCCATATAGCACACAGGCAAAAAGCGGGAAATGGATGTTTTCACCGTCTTGCTTGTGGGAATTGCAACGCTGAACAGCGATGTGCCGAGTTCTTCTTTAAAGTGCTCCTGAATCTTCTTGTCTGTTGCTGCGCTTTTGTCTACATTCACCAACAACACACCGGCACCCATCAGGTGAGAAGTGGAGCTTTGCTTCATTTTGTTGCATTCATAATAAAGGCGAAATGCCGATTCTTCGGAGTTATCCTCACAGCCGGCTGGAATCAGGATATAATCCGCTGCATAGATTGCATTGGAAAGCAACAGGCTGTCCCGCGTAGGCTGTGTGTCAATAAGAATGTAATCGTACTCATCACGCACTTGATTGAGGAAATAGTACAGAAAATCTCCCATACCGGAAACCTTCCTCGGATCTCCGTCCTTCAGGCGCTCTGCATCGCCAATCAGCAGTTCAATGCGCTTATTGATTCGCGGCGTCTGCGCATCGCACGGGATCATATCCACATTTTCATACTGCGTTTCCACAATAAAGTCTCGCGTCTTGCTATGATACAGGAACCCGTCGAAAAGATTATAGAGTGCCTTGCCGTAGAATTCATCGCTTGTGATGCTCAAGCCGCCGCTGAGTGCTTTGGTGAGATTTCCCTGCGGATCAGTATCCACGCAAAGAACTTTTTTCCCCTCATCGCCCATCAGGTAGGCAAGATTGGAGGCCGTTACGGTTTTACCCGTGCCTCCCTTTTCAATGGCAATTGTAATAATTTTTGCAGACATTGAGCAATTCCTCATTTCTGTAAAGACTGTTATTTGTGGATGTGTCCGTCAATTCTTGTTGCTGTGAATTATCGTTTTGTAATTCTCTTGTAATCGATTTTCCATGCCTTTTTGCCATTTCCGGTTGTACGATTTTATCATACTTCAGTGGCTGAATATGTTGAAGCCTATACCTCACCACAAAAATAGTTGCAGCCATCTTTTGCTGCTTATTGTGATTTCAATTATAACATAGATATAAGTAAAGTCAATTCTCTTTTCCGGGTATCATCCTGCCATAACGATATTTCAAGTCTATCAATTCTTGTTGCTGTTCTTTAATATATCTGCATTCGTATAGGCCATTTCTTTACATACCCGCACCGCGCTTCACAGCACGAAACAGAGTTCAGACCGTCAAAAAAATTGTCTTCTTGCCTTATTGCATGTGTAGGGGCGACCATTTGTCGCCCGTCAACTTACTGCAGCAACGCATCTTCTGGGATAGTTTGCTTACATGGCAAACGGGCACGGGCGAGCAATGCTCGCCCCTACAAGAGTTTTTCGACAGTCTGACAGAGTCAGCACATCTTTCAATTCTTGTTGCTGTTCTCGATTTGTATTTATTTGTCACTTATAATCTTTGTTTTTTCTTTACAGCAAAAAGCAGCAGCCTGCATGTTGCAGGCTGCTGCCAAATAATACTTATACATCCTCAAAGACAGACATATCAAACTTAAACACTCCCGCCGGATCCAACGATGCGAGCTTCTGCTTGCCAGCCGCGATGATCAAAGCACTGTTTTCAATCGTATCGTTATAAACAACCGTGCGATAATACTGTGCAGACTTCCTTTCGGTTGCTTTTTCAAACATCTCCGTAAATTTTACACACAGTCCCAGGGTCCATGTTTTCAGCCCGGCATTGTCATGGATGATTCGGTTTAAAGAATCCAGTGTTTCCTCCGCTTGGTCACGCTTGTTGGTGTTTGTCAGGATCTTAGCCGTGTATGTGAAAATATCATTGCAGATATTTTTCTCGTTGTCCGTCAGCTTATCCTCATACGAAGCATAGTCTGCTTTGTTTCTGATCTCCGTAGTTGCTTTTCTATACTTCATTTTCAAAATATCTGTGCTAAATGGCTCTGTAATATGCTGGGCTGCTTTTTCCGCACTCTGGGTTTTCTTCTTTCTGGAATCCCTTACAATTTCGTCATCGTGCGTATTTCTATCATGATAAGAGCGGACATCCCTCATTTCCGCTTTGGTCTTGTATTTGATGAAAATATACAGGTATTCATATTTGCGAACACCGCGCTTGCGCGCCGGGGCATAGTCAAACCAAAGATCCGTCATCTCATTGATTTCTTTCTTAACGGTCTTTAAAACATTCTTTTCAAACTCTGTAAAAGTCTTGTACTTTTCAGACAGCGGTTTTTCCCGGTCAAACTTTTTCTTGTCGGCAGATGCCGGATCCTTTTTCTTTTTGCTCTTTGTTGACTCTCTCTCTGCCTCTGTGGGTGCAGAAAGCAGACCTTTAAACTCATCAATATTGAATTTTTTATACTTATAACCCGCCAGCTCGTCGCGCTTTGAGGAGAACTTATTCAGGATCTCATCATTTACCGGCTGGAATACAAGGCCGTTCGTATAGCCATAGTCTCTGTTTCCATTGTCATAGGAGAGTATGATTTCATAAACGCGCATAGAGTAGGTGCTTTTCATCATCAGCAGATACTCGATGCTGTAAGAGGTATAGTTGCTGGTAAGCTGCGCAATATCCTTCCAGATGTCCTGGTTAAAGCGCAGGCGAATCTCTTTCTTGTCGAAATCGACCTCAGAACCTTTTTGCAGCCAGGAAATGGAGCGATACACCTTACTGCCGGGTTCTTTCTTGACCCAGAAGGTACGATTTTCCAAATTTTCTATAGTTTCCTTCAGATTCAGTGCATAGGTCGTATCCACCGTGCGCACTCCGGTTAACTTAGCAAAATCGTTGAAAGTGATCGAATAATATTTGGATGCATCCTTATCATTTTTCTGGTCGATTTTAGACATGAGCATAAAGAGAACCTTTTGCTCATTTCTGGGAAGAGAGTACTTTGTCCGCTGGATCAGGTCATTACTTTTGGTAATGTAAGAGCCAAAGCCGACAGGGGAGTGCTGCCATTTCGCAATCGCTTGCTTTTTCTCGCGGACCTCATCATCAGAAAGGACCTCTCCAACTAAAGATTCCTCGTTTTCATCAATGGACGAATTCGTTTTGTTCATATCCATTACTTATAGCTGTACAAGGAGTGGTTTAAAATAATTACGATATACAGCTATATATTCCTTTCGTTAGATGTTACAATACAAATAGGTACACAAATATCATTATACTGATAATATTACTATACTATTTGCCGACTGTCAACGAAAAATGTTTGGAGCTTTTCTATTTTTTAAATTTTGCTTTTTTTCTCTTTTACAATTATTTACCTTATATCTTACTTTTTACTTATTTATTATAATATGTAGAAAGAGAGGTTTCCACATGCCAGCGGAGAGGAAAAAACACTTGGCGAAAGAGATTTCCACACCGGATGCAAGAGGTTTAAAAGGCTGTAGAAAGAGATTGCTACAGCCCAATCAGCCAAAATAAGCATGTAGAAACCTCTTTTTTGCCGTGGAAGAATCTCTGCTTTCAAATTTTTTTCTGTATACTGCCTGTTGCGGCTACAAATTGTGCAGGACGGAAATCTCGCTTTTGCGATAGCGGGAGAGCATTGCCGTGCAAACATAGGTGGAGAGTGCGATAGCTGATTTTTCCGGTGTAGAAACCTCTCTTTGCACAAGCATCGGAAAACGCCGGCGCTTGAATTAGGGTAGTAGGCATAGAAGCAGGGGAGAAGTGAAACAAGAATTTCCCTTCCGCGAGTGTAGAAACCTCCTTTTGCTGCTGCAAGTGATCTCTGCGGTAGGAAGTGCTCGATTTTTTCCGGTGTAGAAACCTCCTTTTAGGAATTGCTTCAAAAACACTATATATTGGTGTTGTGGATCAACTAACATACTTATTCTTGCACAAAGAGAGTCTATATAGGCAGAGACAGGAAAGGTAATAGTGGCGAACCAAGAGGTTACTACACATAAACATCGTAAGATTTTTAAACAGAATAATAGGCGATATACCGATATATAGCAGGGCTGCGAAAAAGGAATTATCTGCACTAAAAAGAGGTTTCTACATCAAAAGAGCGAAAGAAAAGAGGGAAAAACACAGCCATGTACAGAAGGGTACTACCAAAGCAGCGTAGTGATAAAAGGATGTAAAACCACAATATATAGATATAGAGAAGAAAACAGCACTTGAAAAACCAAAAAAGCTGGAAGAAAAGATAATAGAAATGGGAAAAATCGTTGCAGATGAAATACAATAAGGAAATATTATTATAATGTATACATCATGTACACGGCGTAATGCGAAGATGATCCAGAGAGTTTTATAGTGGTGCAAAGTATGGCATAATGCAAAGTAAACATTTTTTTCGGTAATGAGATGTAGAAACCTCTCTTTTCACTTGACTTCCCGACTTCTTGATGAGAAAACCTCTTTTTGACGGACTTATCCACTTTTTCGGCAGTAATCCACAGGGATTGCGGGCTTAATGTACTTACATAAGGTGGATCAAAAGGATAGGTGAGTGGCTGTATAAGATACAATTTAATATACTAATAGGATAATATATGAAAAATATACAAATTGGTACATACAATCTGTTCCAAAAAGGGAAATTATCCGATTGTTAAAGTGTAGAAACCTCTCTTTTAGGTGGGAGGGGAAGCCTTCGCAACACGAAACAAGCTGAATTTGAGAATGGACCTTGCAATAGGTAGAAAGCCGGATTATCGCCCCGTAGGTTATATGGCACATGCCGAAGGAAGAAAAAGCATAAAGCAAACACCATCCAATAAGGTAAGGGTTATCTCAAGAGGCAGGGGAGGGGACTGGCAGCAGGATTGGGTTTGCGTCTGCTATGAAGGCATACAGCATTTAGGAAAGTTTTGATATGCTATAGCAGAGAGAGCAGTCGCCTTGGAAGTCAAGAGATCTCTTAGCGAACACAACAAAAAAGCGAAAATAAAGTTACAGCAACAGGAATTGATGGAAAATGGAGCACGATGAATTTTTACAAGCAATCAGAAGCCCTTTTCATTTTGCCACTTGCGATGCCGTACTCCGAGGGTGTAAAATAATAGACATAAGTAAGCCATTGCAGTGGCGCAGACTGTCGAAAAAGGTGCGTTCACCCCTTGGCCCCCTCTGCGAGGGGGCTCCGCCCGCAGGCGGTGGGGGAGAGAACTGTACGG
>ERZ779877.2413-NODE-2413-length-13803-cov-2.820919_pt1 | contig 13803 bp, 11 predicted proteins | sample MGYA00511556_ERZ779877 | MGnify/ENA primary metagenome ERZ779877 (study PRJEB29588, sample SAMEA2159338) | human gut metagenome | biome: human gut; feature: human-associated habitat; material: faeces | place: Denmark | collected 2008/2010 ...
TATAATTTTTATGGGATTATAGGAAGGAACGCAACCGGATTTTCGGACTGACCCGTTTTTTGTCCGCCCGGCACACTGAAGCTGGCCGCGCACCTGCCCACCGCATTCTGGAAGCCGGCCAAAGAAGGCGGGATGGAATCAGGGCAACGGCTTTGGGAGAACTTGCCATCATTTTCCACTCATCGGAAGAAAGGGCGGATGGAAGCTCGGGCACGTCCGGCTTTGCCCTGTGCCCCGACGCGCCATGCGGAATGCGTCGGCGTACTCTGCGGCAAGTACTCGAGTACTTTCCGCAAAGTACAATTCAACACTCCGCAAGGCGCCCATCCGTCTCCCCCTCCGGAAATCCCCTCTCCACGCAACAGGAAAATGCGAATAAAGGTTAAAGAACTTGTCAGTCCCCTTTCCGTTCCATACTTTTGCATTCACGATTTTCGCGAATAAAAGTACAAACAAACAAAAGAATATGGTCAAAAAATTAGTTTATGCCGGCATGCTGTGCTCCGCTTTGCTGTGGTGGGGATGCAGCCAGACCGAACCGGACAAAGCCATCACGGTGGAAGTCGACCTGAACGCCGGAAATGACACCGACAGCATCGAGGACATCTTTGCCGTAGAACGGCTGATTCCCCTGCAGGCCGGCGGAATGATTTCGTCCGTGGACAAACTCTACAAGCAGGATTCACTCATCTACGTGCTCGACCAAGGGCAGAAAACCCTCTTCGTGTTCAACGAGGAAGGACAACAACGGCTCATCCTGAAACGGAAGGGGTGGACGCCGGGGAAACGCTCTTCGCTGGACGACTTCGCCATAGCCCCCGAGGGGAACATCTACCTCTTCGACGCCTCGTCACAAGAAATATCCCGCTACAATGCAGAAGGCGCCTACCTGTACAAGACCAAAGTCTGTCCCGGCGCGGGATTCACCTTGGCGGGACCGGACAGCCTGGTGGTCTACTGCGACACGCAGGGCAGAAACAACCTGACGGTGTTCAAGGCCGACGGCACAAGGCTGCAAGACATCGCCTTTCCGAAATCCGCCCCCGTCATGCTGACCAACCGGACCGGCGGAGTGTTCGTCCACGACGGCCGCCTGTTTTTCACCAATCCCTTCGACTACACGCTATACACCGTGGAAGACGGGAAAGCGCGGGCGATGTACACCTTCGACTTCGGCGACCAGAACCTGCCGCAGGACATTCTGGAGGAAACCGACAAGGAGCGGCTGCTCGAAAGGCTCACCTCACGCAGCGGCGTGCTTTATCTGGAAAACGTGTCCTTCCACGACGGGCGCCTGTTCTTCACCATCAACGGGAACACGCAGTGCATGATGGACACGCAGACCCGCGAAGTGACCACTTTCAGACGCAAGGCATGGCCCTACTTTATCCTGCTGGAGAAGTCCGTCACGGTTTGCCCCGACGGCACATTCCTCTCCATCGTCACGGACGAAGCCATGGAAAACCTCCTGGCCGCTTCGGAAGACATGAGGGCAGCACACCCGTTCATCCCGTCCGCCGAGGACATTCCGACAATGGAACAGGCAGACTTTTGGGTGGTGGAAGGGCACATCGAATAGCCCTTCGCCCACGACGCCCCCATCCACCGCGCCCCGCATCGCCCCCTCAGCATGGCAATGCGGGGCGCGCTGCGTTTGTCCCCCCTTCCGCAATTTAGTCGTAAATTCACAGGATTGTAACATCTATGACACACCAAAACCCGACCTTTGCAGCAGAAAAAACCGTAAAAAAAAGAAGAAACGATGAGAAAAATCTATTTGCCTATTATGGCTGCCTTTGCAGCTTTGGCCATGGCCGCTTGCGGCGGAAACCAAGTAGCAAACGACGGGACGGGCCGCGAAACCGTGGAAATGAGCGGCGCGGGAGCCACCTTCCCTCTTCCGTTCTACACCATGACGTTTGAGAGCTACAGTGCGAAAGTAGGCGACAAAGTGTCGTACGGCGGCATCGGCAGCGGCGGCGGCATCCGCAACCTGAAAGACGAAATCGTGGACTTCGCCGGAACGGATGCTTACCTGACGGACGAGGAGATGAAGGACATGAAGCCGGTGGTGCACGTGCCGACCTGCATGGGAGCCGTGGTCATCGCCTACAACCTGCCCGAAGTGAAGGAACTGAACCTCTCGGGCGAGGTCATCGCGGACATCTTCTGCGGCAAAATCTCGAAATGGGACGACCCGCGGCTGAAGGAACTGAACCCTGACGCCGCACTGCCCGCCAAAGACATCATACAGGCCTACCGCTCGGACGGCAGCGGCACGACGTTCATCTTCACCGACTACCTGTCGAAAGTGAGCGAATCGTGGAAGAACACCTACGGCAGCGGCAAGACGGTGGACTTCCCCGTGGGGCAGGCCGCCAAAGGCAACCCGGGCGTGGCGGGCATCATCGCCCAGACACCGTACTCCATCGGATACATCGGTTCGGAATACGCCTTCGCGCAGAAGATTCCGTATGCCAACGTGATGAACCAGCGCGGCGAGATGGTGACGCCGTCCGCCGCAAGCATCTCGGCATCGGCCGGCGACATCCCGCAGGACACGCGCTGCTCCATCACCAACGCCGACGCCCCGGGTGCCTACCCCATCAGTTGCTTCACCTGGCTGGTGTTCTACAAGGAACAGAACTACGGCGGGCGCGACCTGGCACAGGCGCAAGCCACGGTGGGCCTGATGAAATACATCCTGAGCGACTCCATCCAGCAGACAACGGCCACCGTGAACTACGCGCCGCTGCCCCGGCAGGCTGTGGAACTGAGCCTGGAGAACCTGAAACAGGTGACCTTCGACGGGCAACCCGTATTGAAATAAAAGGCGACTCCCAAAAACTTTGAGCCATGCAAGATAGAATATTCAGAACGCTGCTGCTCTTGTCGGCCATCCTGATTCCGGTCATCTGCTGCGGCATCATCTACTCGCTGTCGTACGACGCCTCGGCGGCTTTCGGACACTTCGGGTTCTGGAACTTCATATTCTCGGACGACTGGGTGACCACGGCCGGAAAGGAAAGCTACGGGGCGCTCCCGTTCATCACCGGCACCCTGCTCACCACGCTCCTGGCCCTGCTCATCTGCATCCCCTTCTCGCTCCCCGTGGCGCTGTTCACGGGCGAATACTTCCGGGGAAAGAAGATTGCCACGGTGCTGAGCACCATCATCGACCTGCTGGCCGGCATCCCCTCCATCATCTACGGCCTCTGGGGCTTCTACGCCCTGCGAGGCATCTTCATGCACCTGAACCTCTCGCCGCAAGGCTCGGGCATACTGACGGCCGCCTTCGTGCTGGCCATCATGATTGTGCCCTACGCCGCCTCGCTGAGCTCGGAGTTCATCAAGATGGTGCCGTCCGACCTGAAGGAAGGGGCCTACGGCCTGGGGGCCACGCGCGCCGAAGTCATCCGGCGGGTCATCTTCCCCACGGCGGGGTCGGGCATATTCTCGGCCTACATCCTGGCCATCGGCCGCGCCCTGGGCGAGACCATGACGGTGACGATGCTCATCGGGAACACCAACCAGATGCCCGACACGCTGCGCACCACGGGCAACACCATGGCCAGCATCATCGCCAACCAGTTCGGCGAGGCCGACGGCCTGAAGCTCTCGTCGCTCATCGCCATCGGACTGCTGCTGTTCCTCATCACGGCCATCATCAACATGATAGGCAAAATACTCATCCGGCGTGCGCAGCACGTGTAACTCCCCAAAAACGGAATGGAAATGAAAACAACAGACAACAATCTCGGTTTCAGAATTCTGAAGAACCGGCTGCTCTACATCACGGTGTGCGTCCTCTCGGCCATGACCGCCATCCCCCTCGTCGCCATCCTGGGCGAGGTGCTCATCAAGGGATGGGACCAGCTGGGTTGGTCGTTCCTCACCGAAGCCACGCCGAACGCCTACAAGGCCATGGAGGCCATGGCCAGCGGCGAAAGCGTGCCGGGCGGCATCGCCAACGGCATCATCGGCACGTTCCTCATGCTCGCCCTGGCGGCCGTGGTGGCCATCCCCGTGGGCATCCTCTGCGGCATCTGCCTTTCGGAATACCGCCACAACTGGTTCGCCAAGACCGTGAGCTACCTGACCGACCTGCTGCAGGGCACGCCGTCCATCATCATCGGCATCATCACCTACATCTGGATAGTAGTGCCCACCAAGGGCTATTCGGCCTACGCCGGCAGCGTGGCCCTCTTCATCATGATGCTGCCGCTCATCATCCGCTCCACGGAGGAGACGATGAAAATCCTCCCGGCCACGCTGAAGGAAGCCGGCCTCGGACTGGGCGGGAACTACTGGCGCGTGATGCTGAAGGTGATGCTGCCCGCCTCGTTCGGCAGCATCTTCACGGGCATCCTGCTGGCCATCTCGCGCGTGGTGGGCGAGACGGCACCGCTGATGTTCACCACACTGGGCAGCGCGGTCATCAGCTGGAACATGTCGAAGCCCATGTCGGCCGTGCCCCTGCTCATCTGGGAGTTCTTCAACGACCCCAACCTGCAGAGCCTCATCTGGGGCGCCTCGCTCTTCCTTCTCACTTTCGTACTTTGTCTGAACTTAATCGCTAAACGAATCGCAAAAAAATGGAAAATATAACAGATCCCATACTGGAAATCAAGAACGTCAGCATCTCCTACGACCAGAAGGTGACGGCCGTGAAAAACGTGTCGGCCGCAGTGCAGCGCAACACCATCACGGCCATCATGGGGCCGTCGGGCTGCGGAAAAAGCACCCTGCTCCGCGCCGTGAACCGCATGCACGAACTCTACAAGAACATCCAGGTGACGGGCGAGATCATGCTCGACGGGGTGAACATCATGCAGGAGCAGCCGAACGCCGTGCGCCGGAAAATCGGCATGGTGTTCCAGCGCCCCAACCCCTTCCCCACCATGAGCATCTACGACAACGTGCTGGCGGGCTACATCCTCAACGGCATCCGGCTGAGCAAAAGCAAGAAGGACGAAATCGTGGAGCGCAACCTGAGAAACGTGTCGCTCTGGGACGAGGTGAAAGGCTCGCTCACCAAGCGGGGCACCTTCCTCTCCGGCGGACAACGCCTCTGCATAGCCCGCTCGCTGGCCCTGCAGCCCGAACTGCTGCTGCTCGACGAACCGACATCGGCTCTGGACCCCATCGCCACCAAGCACGTGGAGGACCTCATCGTGAAACTGAAGGACGAAGTGACCATTATGATAGTGACGCACAACATGTCGCAGGCCATGCGCATCTCGGACATGTCCATGTTCATGTATCTCGGCGAACTGATTGAATATGACAGGACGGACAAGATGTTCAACGACCCTGCCGACGAGCGCACGCGGGCTTACCTGACCGGAAAAATGGGATAAGCACCCGGAAAAGACTGCAACGATATTCCTAAACAAGGGGGAACGGCGACCGTTCCCCCTTCCCTTGCGGCGGCCACGAAGACCGCCGCATTTCTTTACACAGAGACAAAGCCGGACTCCGCCCTCCTAAGCCGGCCGCGCACACACCTTTCCGCCGCCAAGGAGGACCGGAAAGGCCTGTCGGGCGAGCGGACGGAAGCGGAAAACGGGAGACCGCCCTGCGCCGTCCTGAAAACTACCTTGCGGGAAGTACTTGAGTACTGTCCGCAGAGTACTCGAGTACTTCCCGCAAAGTACGCTGCCGACTCCCGCATGCCGCGACACGCGGAAGAGGGCGACACACAAAAAAAACCGGGCTCCCGGCCGGCGCGCTTCCCTGCCGCCTTCGAAAGACAGCCGGAATGCGCCCCAGCGGGAGCCCGAAGCTCAAAAAATATTTTACGCGCGAAAGTCCCGCGGCCGCCACGGCAGCCTGCGGCAACGGCTCAACGCACCAGACGGTTGGTCGCCGAATCCGGGAAAACCACCGTGGGCTTGAACGTCTTGGCCTCCTCGAAGTCCATCAAGGCGTAAGAGATGATTATACAAATGTCACCCACTTGCACCTTGCGCGCCGCCGCACCATTGAGGCAGATGCAGCCCGACCCGCGCTCACCTTTTATAATATAGGTCTCGAAACGCTCCCCATTGTTGTTGTCCACGATTTGCACCTTCTCGCCCGCAATCATGTTCGCGGCGTCCATCAGGTCCTCGTCAATGGTGATGCTCCCCATATAATTCAGATTCGCTTCCGTCACACGCACGCAATGCAACTTCGACTTCAACACTTGAATCATCATATCCTTCCGTTTTTATAAACCTTATCCCTTATATCTAATATGGTCGATCAGACGGATAGGCTTGCTGCCGCAGAACACCGTGATGCAGCCCACGATGTTGTCCGAGTCCGCCCAATGGGCCAGTTCCTGCAACGTGTCGCCGTCCACGATGGAATAATACTCCACTTCCAATCCCACGATGGCATTCAGCGCATCCACCACATAGCGGCGGGTTTCGGCCAACGTGTGGGTGCTGGCGAAGTTGCGGCTTTTGGAAAGCACGGCATAGATGTTCGCCGCCACGGCCCGCTCCTCGTCCGTCAGAAGGGTGTTGCGGCTGCTCATGGCCAGCCCGCTCTCCTCGCGCACCACGGGGCACGGGACGATTTCCACTCCAAAGCCCAAATCCTTGACCATGGCGCGCACCACGGCAATCTGCTGGAAATCCTTCTCGCCGAAGTAGGCCCTGTCCGGCTCCACCGCGGCAAAGAGCTTGCTCACGATTTGGCAAACGCCGTTGAAATGACCCGGGCGGAAAGCGCCTTCCATCACCGTGTCCACGGGCGGATAGCTGAAGCGGCGCGTGTCAGGCTCCGGATACATCTCCTCCACCGAGGGCGCGAAAACAATGTCGGCCCCCACCTGCTCCAGCAAAGCGCAGTCGGCTTCCAGCGTGCGGGGATACCGTTCCAAATCCTTCTTGTCGTTAAATTGCGTGGGATTCAAGAAGACGCTGACCACGGTCAGCCCGTTCTCCTCCACGCTGCGCCTCACCAGCGAGGCATGACCTGCATGCAACGCCCCCATCGTGGGCACCAATCCAATCTTTTCACCTTTTGCGCGGGCCTCTGCCAAGGCTTGGCGCAAATCTCCAATCGTATGAATTAACTTCATTTTGGGTCGATTTTAAACGTCATTTCCTAAAAAACTCTGCAAAATAACATATAAAATACCACATGGCAAAGACATTATCCAAATAAATACGCAGAATTTATAAAAAGATTTAGCCCCCTTAACAAGGAAAAAAGACCGCCATGCCAACTTTTTTTTGTATCTTTGTGCCAAGGAAAAAGCAAACATAACAATGAAGGCTAAGAAAATATTATTCATCACCCAAGAAATGACACCCTACGTTCCCGACTCGGAACTGGCCGCCATGGGTCGGGAACTGCCCCAAGAAATACAGGAAAAAGGACGGGAAATCAGGACGTTCATGCCCAAATGGGGCAACATCAACGAACGACGCAACCAGCTCCACGAAGTCATCCGGCTCTCCGGAATGAACCTCATCATCGACGACACAGACCATCCGCTCATCATCAAGGTGGCTTCCATACAGGCCGCACGGATGCAAGTGTACTTCATCGACAACGACGACTACTTCGTGAAACGACTGATGGCCGTGGACGAGGACAATCAGGAATACGAGGACAACAGCGAACGGGCCATATTCTACGCCCGGGGCGTGCTGGAAACCGTGAAGAAACTGCGCTGGATTCCCGAAGTCATACACTGTCAGGGATGGATGTCGGCCTTGGTGCCGCTCTACGTCAAGACGGCCTACAAAGAAGAGCCTTCATTCCGCGATAGCAAAATCGTGTTCTCCATGTCGGACGAAGTGCTGAAGAAACCCATGGGGAAAAACTTCGGCGAATGCATCGCTTTCCGCAACGTGGACGCCTCCGTGCTGGAGGGATTCAGCCCCGAAGTGACATTCGAGGAGCTCAACAAACTGGCCATCAACTACGCCGACGGACTGACCGTGCCCGACACGGACAGATTCAAGGAATTCGTGGAATACGCACAAGGCAAGGGCATCCCCGTGCTGGGCAACGTCAGCGCCGCCGATGCCGACGACTTCGCCGGCTTCTACGACAAAGTGTGGTCGGCCGGAAAGGATGAAGAATAAAAACAGCATTTCACACCGTAACCCCAACATGAAAGCAAAAACCACACTCGTCGCGGCACTCGCACTGGGATGTGCGGCATGCGACGACACGACAGACAACATCGGCATCTACACGGAGTCGGACAACATCAGTGCCTCCACCTCCATCTACGAAGCCACGACGCGCTCGCTATTGGCCGACTCCGTCCTGAGCAACAGCAACAATTCTTTCCTGGGACGGATGACCGACCCGGAAACGCGCATGCAAATCAAAGCCGAGTTCTTGGCACAATTCTGCACGCTGGAGGACTATGAATTCCCGGCCTACGAACAAATGGTCAAGAACGACAAGGGGGAAATCGAAGCCGACTCCATCGAAATCAGGCTCTACTACGACAGGTATTATGGCAACGAGAACAACCCGATGAAGGTGGACGTGTATGAACTGGATACGACCAACGTCATCCGCGAAGACTCCACCTACTACAGCAACGCCGACCTCACTCGGTACATCAACCGGCAGAAGACTTATCCCGTGGCGCGCAAAGTGTTCACGGCTAAAGATTTCACGCTCTCCGACACCGAACTGGAAAGCAGCTCCTACACGCCGAACATACGCATCGTGCTCCCCAAAGAGTATGGCACCTTTATCATCAACAAATATTACGAGAACAAGGACTTCTTCAAAGACTCATACCAGTTCATACGCCACGTGTGCCCGGGATTCTACTTCAAGCTGGCCGACGGCAACGGCACCATGGTGAGAATGAGGGTGGGCGCGATGAACGTGTACTTCAGCTACAAGGACACGCAGAAAGACACGGTCTACGTGGGCATGAGCCGATTTGCCGCCACCCCTGAAGTCATCCAGAACACCTACATCGAGAACGACGACTTGGCACAGCTCATCGAGAACGACACCCAATGCACTTACCTGAAAACGCCCGCCGGCGTTTTCACCGAAATGACATTGCCCGTGGACGAAATCTACGAGGGGCACGCCAACGACAGCATCAGCCAGGCGCAGCTCTCGCTCTACCGCTACAACGCCGAAGACCTGACGACCGACTTCGAAATCCCGCAAACCTTGCTCATGGTGCGCAAACAAGACATGTACGCCTTCTTTGAGAACAAGGAAGTGCCGGACGGAAAGACATCTTACGTCACTTCGTTCAACAGCAACTATAACACCTACACGTTCTCCAACATCAGCAACTTGGTGTCATATTGCCGCAGGGAAAAGAACGAAGAGGCCGCAAAAAGCGGAATGAGCCCCGAAGCATGGACACAAAGCCATCCGGACTGGAACAAGGTGGTGCTCATCCCCGTTGAAACTAACGAGGACAACAGCAACAACATCGTGAGCGTCACCCACGACATGGGGCTGGGAAGCACACGGCTTGTCGGCGGAGAGGGAAGCAAAATCCAAATACAAGTCATCTACAGTTCCTTCAGATAAGCAAAGGAAAGGGCGCGGCACCATGCCGCCCGGACAATAAAACGAAGGCGGGGAGGGAAAGTGCAAATCGGCACATTCCCTCCCCGCTTTCGTTTTATACCTATTATAAAGAGCCCACCAGCACGTGACCGATGGGCTCCTATGAGACAAACCTCCACAGCGCGACAGCGCCGGAAAACCTTATTGCTTCTTGGCAGCCGACTTGCGGGTAGCCGTTTTCTTGGTCTCGCCCGTTTCGGGAGCCATCTTCTTCAGGCGTGCGTTCAAGCGCGCAATCTCCTTGTCTTTCACCTCAAGCTCTTCGCCCTGGTTCTTAATCAGCGTCAGCAGCGAGTTCAGTTCTTCGTTGTCCACATCGCTGGGATACATGCTGTTCACCCTGTTGATGAAGTCGCCAAGGATGTTCATGTAGTTCGTAAAGGCATCGTAAGGCGAATCGTATATGCCGCGGTACATGTTCCAACTGCTCGGCTTGGTGGTCATGAAACGGAAGTTATTGCTCGTCTGCAGGTAGTCCCAGTCTTTCTTGATGCGGCGATCGTTGCTGATGCGCACACGGTCGGCCACGCTATACAACTTGTTGAAGGCTTCGCGCTGCATGCCATTGCCCAGCCAGCAACTGATATCGCGCTCTTCATCCACCCACGACAAGGGATATGCCACTTCCAATGCGTCGACAGACTGGTGCTCTGCTATTACCTCGGACGGCGTGGAGAACGTGATGCCGCGCTGCTTTGCGCACGCCGGCAATGCCTTGATGAACTCCAAGATGTTGGAGGACAAGGGTTGGAACATGCCCAATGCGCACAACTCCATGAAGATGTTAATCACCTGCTCCTCTTCGGGCATCGAAGCAATCCAGTCCATGTAGGTATCGGCAAACAATGGGTACTCGTTCCACGTCGTATTACTGAAGCGCAGCGAAATGTCATCCGATAACTTATAGTCCCTCAACAACAACTTCAGGTTGGGGTTCTGCGTGCAATGGTAAACAAAATGGGGGCTCTTCCATCCCAGCACATGCTTGGCGCCTTCCGTCAGCATGCCCTTGAATCCCATGGACGCAACCGTACTCCCGATGTCATCGGAATAAATCAACGAAGAGTTGCGGAACACCTTCGGTTCTTGCCCGAACAATTCCTTCACCTTGCGGGCCATCCGCAGGCTCTCTTCCTTGAAACAGTCCTCGTTGGCCAAAGAAGAAAGCCCGTGTGAATATGGCTCTGCCAAAAATTCCACGCAACCTGTCTCGCTCAACTCCTGCAGCAATTCAATCACCGACGGGGCAAAGTTCTCCAACAGTTCTATGGCGCACCCGGAAATGGAAAAGGCCACCTTGAAAAATCCCGGATTGTCCTTAATCATCTGGAGCAGGGTCTGAAGTGCCGGAATATACGAATGCTCCACAGTGTTGTTTATACTGTTCTCATTCTCGTAGTCATCATAATAATAGTGATCCGTACCGATATCGAAGAAACGGTAGCGTTTCAAGTGTATATTTTGATGAATCTCGAAATAAAGGCAAATCGTTTTCATATTATAAGATTTTGATTATTTACATTTTTGAATTGTCTCATCGTAAAGCTTGCGGATGCGCTGGCCCACTTTTTCCCACGTGATGCCGTCCACTTCCTTCTTGCCTTCCGTCTGCAGATACTCATGCAACGAAGGATACATGCACAAGGCATACATGGCGTCTGCCATGGCATCGATGTCCCAATAGTCCACCTTGATACACTTGGATAGAATCTCCGCGCAACCGGATTGCTTGCTGATGATGGACGGCACACCGCTCTGCATGGCCTCCAACGGCGAAATGCCGAACGGTTCCGACACGGAAGGCATCACATACACATCGCTGTCGCGGAAGCACTCAAACACCTGTTTCCCCTTCATGAAACCTGGGAAATGGCAACGGTCGGCAATTCCGTATGCCGCGGCCATCTCTATCATGGCATTCATCATGTCCCCGCTTCCGGCAAAGCAGAAGCGCACGTTGTGCGTTCTGTCCAGCACGCGCTTCGCAGCTTCGATGAAATACTCCGGTCCTTTTTGCATTGTGATGCGCCCCAAGAAAGTGACCACCTTCTCCTTTCTCTCCGAGCTGGGTTTCCGCTGGTCGACAATCGCCTGCAACTCGGGCGCCAAAGGGTAAACGGCGTTGTGCATGGCAAAACACTTTGCCGGGTCTTGATGATAATGGTTGATCACAGTCTGCCGCGTCAGTTCGCTCACGCACATGATGCAGTCGGCGTTGTCCATGCCGTCCTTCTCTATCGCATAGACCGTGGGGTTGACCTGTCCGCGCGACCGGTCGAAGTCGGTGGCGTGGACGTGGATGCAGAGCGGCTTTCCGCTCACCATCTTGGCATGCACTCCGGCGGGATACGTCAGCCAGTCGTGGGCATGAATAATATCAAATTCCTGCTGGCGAGCCACTACTCCGGCAATCACCGAGAAGTTGTTTATCTCTTCGTGCAGGTTGCCGGGATAACCGCCGGCAAAGTCCATGCAGCCTATGTCATTGACGTGCATATAAGAGAAATCCGAATAGATATGGTCACGAAAAGAATAATAATCTTCCGGCGTCATGTTGCGCGTCAGCCTCGACTTCAAATAATTGTAATCGACATCACGCCACACGATAGGCACCTGGTTCATGCCCACTATCTTCAAGAAGTCCTCTTCTTCGCCCGTCGGCTTGGGCATGCAGAAAGTAGTTTCCACATCACCCTGCAAACTTAATCCCTTAGTTATTCCATAAGAAGCAACCGCAAGACCACCATATATTTTGGGAGGAAATTCCCATCCAAACATTAAAACTTTCATCTTCGTTCCTCCTATTATAAATTATACTTAGACAATAACTTCAAGATACGCAGGATTTCCGCCGTATTCATGGCAAATGACACCGCCCCTCTTCCAACAAACGGAGGATTACCATCGAAGAGTTCGGGCAATGCGCCAATACAGTGGGAAGTCATTTCATCTTCCATACCGATGAGGTATCTCTCTACAAACGACACGCCACTCACTTTATAGATACGCAGATATGCTTCCATGTAGAAACCCATCAGCCACGGCCATGCCGTACCCTGATGATAGGCATAATCTCTTTGAATCTGAGGACCTACATAATTCGGATTATAACCGCCACTCTTGGGGCTCAGTGTACGCAAGCCCTTCGGAGTCAACAGTTCTTTCGTCACAATATCAAGCACCTGTTTCTTCTGGGCCCTATCCAACGGAGAATAGTCAAAGGCAACGGTAAATATCATGTTGGGACGTACGCTCCAGTCCATCATATAACCATCCACATAGTCGAACAGATAGCCATACTCATTGCGGAAGACGTCTACGAAAGACTTTCCGGTGATTTCTGCCTGAGCGTCCAGTGTATCGGCAAGAATTTCATTGCCCCCCTCCCGAACCATATCGGCTACAAAACGCAGGGCATTGTACCACAGTGCATTCACTTCTACAATGTAGCCCGTACGTGGAATAACCGGGCGGCCATTGGCGGTAGAGTTCATCCAGGTAACCGCTTTCTCGGTGCCATTGGTATACAACAGTCCGTTTTCGTGCAGGAAGAGATTGTCATGCCTGCGTTCATGGATATAGTCAACAATCTCCTCGAGAAGATTACCGTACATCTGCCGGCAATTTTCACGCGAAGTCTCCTTGGCATACTGCTGTAAAGCCCAGACAGCCCACAGCAGCACATCCGGATGCTCCATCTCGTATATCTTATAGGAGGAAGGTTCTCCATTGATAAACTCACGGATAGCCTTTTCGGCTGTTTTCATCACGTCTTCAAATTCATCTTGCTCGCCTAAGGCCAAAGTAAGACCCGGCAGGGAGATGAACAAGTCACGGGCGCGACACTTGAACCAGGGATAGCCTGCAAGCACATAATGCTCCTCGCCCTGCTTGTTGTGGAACTGGTGCGCCGAGTTTTTCAGACAGTGGTAGAAACTGTCACGCGGAGTGCGGTCGGCCACCTCGGACTCAAAAGTCTGCTTCAGCTTGCGGGGAGAAATCTCGGAGATACCGGCGGAGAAGACAACGCTTTCCCCTTTCTTTATATCCACTTCAAAATATCCCGGCACATAAAGGTCTTCGTTGAAGTCATATCCGCGTTCCTGTTCTTTGGGATACTCGATACCACGATACCAGTCAGGCTGGAAGTGGAACTCATTCTTTTTGTTGAGCTGCATGAACAACTCCGGATAACCGGGATACATGCAGGTTTTAATGCCATTCTCTACCAACTGGTAG
>ERZ779877.2414-NODE-2414-length-13796-cov-7.526454_pt1 | contig 13796 bp, 11 predicted proteins | sample MGYA00511556_ERZ779877 | MGnify/ENA primary metagenome ERZ779877 (study PRJEB29588, sample SAMEA2159338) | human gut metagenome | biome: human gut; feature: human-associated habitat; material: faeces | place: Denmark | collected 2008/2010 ...
AGCCGGTCAGCAGCATAAGCGCCGCTGCTGCCGCTGCGCACACACGCTCTTTGTTCATAGGCTTTCACCTCTTGCACAGTATTTTTAGACACTTGCTTTGACTGCAGAATATAAAATGAAAATCAATAATTTTTATCTGTTTTCAGGATTATTCTGTCGTGTCATCCGGATATTCAATTGTACCGTCCGGGTACTCAATTCTTCCATCCGCATACTCAATACGTCCGTCGTTGTACTCAATTCGTACCAGTTTTGCATTTTCGTAATACTCTGTGTACATAATCACGCCGCCCTTGCCAAGAATCGTTCTCCGGCTCAACAGTCCATCTTCATCATGATCATACCTAAACCCACTGCCATCTCCAAATTCGATCCCTGTCTGAAGTCCGTTCTCATATGTATAGGCATAATTCCAAACACCAGCCGGGGTATAATAGTCCTCTCTAGTAACACGTCCCTGGCTGTCATATTCCAAAAGCATATAGCGGCCATAGTTGATTTCTACTCGTCGGGGCAATTCTTCCGTTGCTGCCGTAGCCGCTTCTGTTGATCCTTCGTCAGTCTTTTCCTCCTGCTGTGCAGGTGCGGCTGTCTCCTGTTTGGGCTCCTCCGTATTTGGCTGCTCTTGCTGTGTCGGGGTCTCCTGTTTGGGCGGCTCCTGCAGCGTGATGGGTTCCTGCCCCGGTTCTTCTTTCGGTTCTTTCTCCGGTTCTTCCGGCTCCGGAAGCGCCGGCGTCAACGCTCCGGTGCGGTCGGTGGGAAGCTCATAGCTGTAGGTTTGGCCACCAATGGTAAACTGCAGCGTCAGGGGCGATTCCGCCAAGCTTTCCGGAATCGCATAATAGAAGTAGACTTCCGCTGTCCTGCCGGGCAGCAGCTTCGCGAATGAAGCGCTTTTCCCTTCCGCGCTGCCGGAATCATAGCGCAGCAGGCCGCTTTCAAGCAGACGGCCGGGACTGACCTCATTTTCGGTCAGATTCGTATAATCGCACGTCAGCCAGACCAGTGTTTCTCCAGTTTTTGCACCTGCGCACGTTTTGCCGTCGGCTGTGATCGTCTTTCCGCAGCCGAAGCCCTTGACGCTCAGCTCGCAGACGCCGTCAACAGTAAGGACCGCTCCGTCTTCAACGGACTGCACCTCAATTTCCGCCAGATGATATGCCTCGCGCGGCGCAAATTCCAGGGTTTCCACCGCCGACGCCGCTTCTTCCTTCCCATCGGCCCGCGCCAGTTCCGCCGGCGTCTTCGACACACAGCCCGTCAACAGTACTAACGTCAACACTAATGCCGCGCACACGCTTTGTCTGTTCATGCTCCGCCTCCCGCGCTGGTTTACTAATCCATTTTTTAATTATTTTAACACATACATAGTCAAACATCAATTCCCCAAAAGGGCTACCGCAATAAAATTCATTGCATACAACACAGAAATGTTCCTCTCAGCCGCGATCCGTTGACAGAAAATCCGGCATTGGGTATAATTCTAAATAATGAAACTTAAACATAATGAGGTGCTTCGCTATGGCGCTGGAGAATAAACTGGGGCTGACGAGTTCTGCTGACCTTGCGCGGGAGGAAGAGCGAATCAGCAAGAAAAGAGCCGTGTGGCTGTTTGAGAGCGGCACGCTGGACAAGCTGCCTGTCGGCACGTTCGCGGCGCTCAAGGCGATTCACAAGGCACTTTTTGAGGATATTTATGACTTTGCGGGCGAACTTCGCACGGTGAATTTGGCGAAGGGTAACTTCCGCTTCGCGCCGCTCATGTATCTGGAAGCGGCGCTGACCAACATCGAGAAAATGTCGCAGGGTACATTCGATGAAATCATCGAAAAGTATGTGGAAATGAACATCGCTCACCCGTTCCGCGAGGGTAATGGGCGCAGTATGCGCATCTGGCTCGATTTGATGCTGAAAAACGGTATCGGACAGGTCGTGGATTGGAGCAAGGTCGATAAGGAGGACTATCTGCTTGCAATGGAGCGCAGTCCGATTAAGGATGTGGAGATTAAAGTGCTTCTGAAAGCCGCGCTGACGGATGATGTGAATAGCCGCGAGGTCTTTATGAAAGGGCTTGACCACAGCTATTATTACGAGGGATATACGACATTTAGGGCGGAAGAACTGTAAAAGTTTATACCATCAATCCACTGCACGAGCTCGTTGCTTTAGATGCCATCAATGTAAAATAATGATTGGAAGTTTAATATGTTCTATAAAATGATTGAGAACAAGTGCAGGGAATGGTACCATTCCGAGGAATGCACTGTTCATAGTTTGGTTGAATATATAGAGAAGACCGGAAAAATGAGAGATGCACAGGTTGAAGCAATTAAGCTTTATTTGTTTCTCAAAATCGGTTGCGGATGTAAGCCATTAGAGCTTTTGTTCAGACACGGATACTTCAATTCTATCAACTTGAACGATGTAGAATTGTCCACCACGACTCGTACTTACCTAGAAGAAAATCCGGCGGCAGCAGCATTGTTTGAATACGCTCTCTTAACAAACGACAGAGGGGAACAAGTTTCCGAAGGTATTGAAAAGCAGATAAAGAAGGACCCATCAAGCATTGACTATCACGCATTTTTCCAAGCAGTTTTTTTCAATGTATCCTACACTGATTATCTGTTCAGCCTCCCTATGGGTGCAGGAAAAACATATCTGATGGCCGCATTCATCTATCTCGATCTGTATTTTGCAAATAATGAACCACAGAATCCTGCATTCGCTCACAATTTCATCATCTTTGCACCTTCCGGCTTGAAATCCTCTGTTGTCCCAAGTTTGAAGACGATTCAGAACTTCAACCCTGCATGGGTCATCCCAGAGCCTGCTGCCACTGAGATCAAGCGTCTGATCTCCTTTGAGATGCTTGACCAGAGCAAGACAGCAAAAAAGTCCAACAAGACGAAAAATCCCAATGTCCAGAAAATCGCAACTCACCAGCCTTTGTCCGAACTTTTTGGCCTTGTTGCCGTTACAAATGCTGAAAAAGTCATCCTCGACCGTATTCAGGAGAAAGACGGACAGCTCAGTTTTCTCGAAGAAAGCGATGATGAAAAGGATCGGCAGGCCAATGAACTTCGCAACCTGATTGGCAAACTTCCCCTTTTGTCCATCTTTATTGATGAAGTCCATCACGCAATCAGTGACGAAATCAAGCTCCGTGCTGTCGTTACCCGCTGGGCAAAAAATGATACCATAAATTCCGTCATCGGCTTCTCTGGCACGCCATATTTGGAAAAAGCGGAGAAGATTCCTGTTGTCGATAAGCTGTCTGTTGCCACTGCTGAAATTACCAATATCGTCTACTACTATCCGTTGATCAACGGCATCGGGAATTTTCTGAAGCGACCGGTAGTTAAGATTGCAGAAGTGACTGATAGCAGCCGCATTATCGAAAACGGTGTTCGGGAGTTTTTTGATGGGTATAAGAACACTGTTTATACAGACGGAACGACTGCAAAGCTCGGGATCTATTGCGGTACGATTGAAAAGCTGGAGGAGCTGGTTTATCCTCTTGTGTCTGAAATTGCCTCAGCGTATGGTTTGGGCAGCGATACGATTCTTAAATTTCACAAAGGCAATAAGCAGTACCCCCAGCCCGTAGATAGCCAGATGCAGTTCGACACGCTTGACAAGCCTCTGTCTAAAATCCGTGTGATTCTCCTTGTTCAAATTGGAAAAGAAGGCTGGGATTGCCGCAGCTTGACCGGCATTATTCTCTCGCAGGAGGGAGATTGCCCCAAAAACATGGTGCTGCAGACTTCTTGCCGCTGCCTGCGTCAGGTGGATAAGAGCACGGCAGAAACTGCACTGATTTATCTGAACGACGGCAATGCGGACAAGCTCAACGCACAACTCCAACAGCAGCACCATATTTCTCTGAAAGAGTTTACACAGAACAGCCCTGATCGAACTGAAATCAGGCGGTATGACCGTACCGCTTATTTAAAGTTGCCCAAAATTGACTTCTACCAGTTCAAAGTCAATTATGAGACGCTGACCATAGCACCAGCCGCGCCTGAAACAAAGATTCCAACCGTTGCGGTCGAAGCAAAGCTGTCAGGCAGTATCATCAAGACCACTGATTTGAGTATGAAAACCCAAAATATTAAGGTGGATGATTCGGAACGCGGTACAGAGCAGGCGACATTCTCCACATGGCTGCACCGAATTGTAAGAGGCAGCTTCGGTTCTCTCACTATGCAGGAACTCTCAGCACATTCCGAGGTATTGGATACTGTATATCATACCATCACCTACGAAAAAGACGGCATTCGGTTTTATAGTTCCCGCTATGACCATGCCATGGTAGAAGCAAACATCCGCAAAGCTTTCTGCGAAGAACGTTCCTTCATTACGAAGGAAGAACTGATTCCGGAAGCAGCCTGTCTGTTGAATATTACTAATTTTACGTCTGTTGTTCATACACAAACTCCTGCGGATTACTACCCCGAGCAGGATGCTGTGGAGCGCATCATTCTGGACGACAAAGGAAAGTTGAAAATGAACCCCGCTATTGAAGCTGCAATATTGGCTTTGGAGGCGGATGGCAGCGAACATAACCGCAAGTTAGCGGAGGCCATGCGGAAACAGAACGCTTCTTACCCACAGAAAAACCACTCGTTCCATTACCTGCCCTATCGGACTGACAGCAGTTTTGAGCAGACGTTTCTCAAGGAGGTGCTGGTCTTTGATGAAATCGAGCGGCTTGGGTTGGAGGTCTATTATAACGGCGACCGCGCGATGACAGAGTTTAAGATCAAATGTTACAAACGCGTTGGAACAGGCTGGCGCTATGTTGGTATGTATACGCCTGACTTCCTCATCATTCAACGCAGAGATGGTAAAATCTATAAAGCCATCATAACTGAGACAAAAGGACAGATTTATGCAAATGATCCTGCATTCATAGACAAACGGACATTCATGGAAACGGAGTTTTCCAAATATAACAACAGCGCCTTTGGCTACAGACGGTTTGATTACTTATATCTGGAGGATACGCTGACAGAGACGGAGCGGATTCAGATAACACATAAAAAGATTTGTGACTTCTTTAAGGAGAAAATACTGTGACTATTATTGACTATTGATTTCTGTTTTAAAGACTGGTCGACTAGCAATAGCTACTTTGGAGCAGAAGCAAAGAATCTGTATAAAAATAGGCCAGAGAAAATTAAACGATACGTTTCTACCGGGGTCGAAAACTATACAACCGGTCGTTATGGCTCACAGTCTTCTGAATCCTCAATGATAGGGTATGTACTTTCTGGAAAAATACAAGAAATCACGGAAGAATTAAAAATAGAAATGGCAAAAGAAACACCACTCTCCAATCTTGCACGAACGGCACGAATTGAACCTCAATATAAGAGCAGCCATGTCCGTACCCTTGATAATCATGAAATAACATTGCATCACTTGTTTTTTGATTTTGCATCATCATAGTGCCTCGGGTTTGCGAATTTTCGTTTTGGTGTTTGCATCGCTCATGATTGAAGCAAAAGCATTTTTATGCAGTCCCCCACCGACATAGCCGGTGGTTCCCGAATCCCAAAGAGTCAGCACGGACAGCGGATGACTTTCCACTTGCCCGTGCTGACTTTCTTATACGCTGATCCGCACTATGTACCGCACTGCCTGCATATGCCCCTCCATGATCCGGTTATTTCTTGTAAATCTCGCGGTTCGTATGGGGCACACGTTCTTGACCATCTGGCCGCCGACGGAGCCGGCTTCGCGGGAGGTCAGGTCGCCGTTGTAGCCGTTCTTGAGGTTGACGCCGACTTCAGAGGCGGCTTCCATCTTGAACTTGTCCATTGCGTCGCGGGCTTCCGGGACGTTGATGTTGGAAGAATTACGGTTCGTCATGTTGTTGCATCTCCTTGTTTGTTTTCGGGAAATCATCTCTCGATTTCCTTCACCCGTAGTTTTTCCGCCTCCGCGCCCATTATGAATGCCAATTCGCGGCGGGAATTCCATTGTTTGATCGCAGGGCGAAAGATGGTATGATCCTTTTTTGAAAGAAAAACTTGGAATCCCGTTCTGCGGCGATTATAATAGAGTTCAGAGTCTTAAAATGGAGGGACAGACTATGAATTATGACCGGAAGCGGAAGGAAGACAGGCCGGTTTTGGCGATCTGCTATGATTTTGACAAAACGCTTTCCCCGGACGACATGCAGGCGCAGGGGTATATCCAGTCGGTTGGATATGATGTCCAGAAATTTTGGGATGAGTCAAACGATCTGGCCAAAGCAAACGATATGGACAACAATCTTGCCTACATGTGGAAGATGGTGCAGGAATCCGAAGGCCGGATGGTGTTCAACAAGGAGAAGCTCGCCGAATATGGGGCAAGGGTGAAGCTGTTTGACGGCGTGGAGGACTGGTTCGAGCGGATCCGGGCGTATGGAAAAACACGAAACGTGATCGTCGAGCACTACATCATTTCGTCGGGACTCAAGGAAATGATCGAGGGGACAAAAATGGCCCGGGCCGGCGCATTTGAAAAAATATACGCCAGTTCCTTCTACTTTAATGACCGCGGCGTGGCAAAATGGCCTGCGCAGGTCATCAACTACACAAGCAAGACCCAGTTCCTGTTCCGGATCGAAAAGGGGGTCCTGGACATCAACGATCCCGGCGTGAATGCGTATTTTTCACCGGAGGAGATCCGTGTCCCGTTCCGGAATATGGTATATATCGGGGACAGCGATACGGATATCCCCTGCATGAAGCTTGTCAACACGTACGGCGGGCATTCCATCGGCGTGTACGACCCCGCCACGCAGAACAAGAAGAAGGTATATAAAATGATGCATGATAAACGGATCCGGTATTACGCCCCGGCCGACTATACCGAACGCTCGGAGCTGGATCTGCTGGTAAAGGCGATCATCGACAAAACGGCTGCCAACGAGATCCTGGAAGACCGCCATTTCAGAAATATCGCAGAAGCGAAGGAGCATGAGAAGTAAAGAGGCGGCAGTGACAATCACAGTTTGTGAGAATGTTTGAGGGGGAAATCTTTCAGAGGCACCGGAGGGGGGATTGAGGATGCTCTTTCCGGTGCTTTTTATGTCAGTGCGGGTCTGCGGGGCTGCGTGCTGAGGCGGGGCGGGTTCTCCGCACAGATTTCTTGACATATGAGCGACTTATTTTATAATGTAGGGAGTTGGATCTGGTTGGGGCTGTGGAGGAGGAGTTTTTATGGGCGACAATTATTTTCTGTTGACGAATCTGCTGTCGGAGGATGAGCGGAAGGTGATCACCAGCATCACGGCGCACATCGAGCGCGGCGAGAAGCGCGTGGGCATCCAGCAGATCGCTGCGGAGAACTATCTGTCCACGGCGAGCATCGTGAAGATGTGCAAGCGGCTGGGCTTCGACGGCTACAGCGAGCTCTATTACCATCTCAGCCGCCAGCTCGCCGCCTCCGAAAAGCCGACGGAGGAGACGCTCCGGTGCCTGATCGACAACTATTCCGCGGACCTCATCAGCCGCTTCTGCGCGCTGCTGCACGAGCGCAGGCGCGGGAAGATCTTTACGACCGGCGAGGGCTTTTCCAACATCGTTGGGGCCTATATCGTCCAGCGCATGTCGATCTGCGGCTTTATGGCCTTCAGCAACGTGCATTTTTACGACTACATGATCTTTCAGGAGGCGCATCAGAGCGCGGACGCGGACGAGAGCGCAATTATGTTCGCCGTCAGCCAGAGCGGCGAGACCGAGCCGGTCCTCAACGACGTGCGCCACGCCAGGCAGCACGGACAGAAGATCATCTCCTTTACGCGCCGGAGCGACTCGACGCTCGCGCAGCTTTCCGACCTTGTCTTCGTCGTCGACGGCGCGAAGCAGACGCTGGCGGGCAGTCTGCCGAATCTGTTTTTCGGGCATATCATTTTGATCTTCGAGGAGCTGATGGCCCGGTTTTTCTCCCCGGCGCCGGACGCGCAATAAATACTTTTTTTACGCAAGCGGAAAATTTTTTCTCCGTCGGATGTGCTATAATCAAAATGCGGCAGAAAGGGATTTTTTCCGCCGCGGGAAACCGGCTCCGGCGCTTTCTGCAACGGAGCACCATGAAACAGATCGATAGATATGATGGAGGAACGATCAATGAAAAAAAGTCTTGCACTTTTGCTTGCGCTCGTCATGCTGATCGGCATTCTGGCCGGCTGCAGCGCAAACACCGACACGACGACCACCGACAGCACCACCGCTGCCGAGACCGCAGAACCCGCGGATACTTCCGCTGAAACAGACACCACCGCCGCCGAGACCGAAGAGACTGCGGAACCGGCTGCGAAGACCATCGAAACGCTGAAGGTCGCCTTTGTTCCCTCCCGCGAGCCGCAGGAGATCATCACCGCGACCGAGCCGCTCAAGCAGCTGCTCAAGGACGAGCTGGCCAAGGAAGGCTATGACGTCGGCGAAGTTGAGATCACCGTCGGCACCACCTATGAGGCGGTCGGCGAAGGTCTGGAAGCCGGCACCATCGACGTCGGCCTGATCCCCGGCGGTACTTATGTCCTGTATGACGACGGCGCGGAGGTCATTCTGACCGCGACCCGCGACGGTCTGAGCAAGGACTCCGACAACGCCAAGGACTGGAACGACGGCCAGCCCACCGAGGCTTCCGACAAGCAGGCGGTCTCCTACCGCGCACTGTTCATCGCCGGTCCGTCCGACAAGGGCCAGGAGCTGGCCGCCAAGGTCAACGCCGGTGAAGAGCTGACCTGGGACGATCTCAACAGCGCCAACTGGAGCGTCATGGGCACGTCCTCCCCTGCCGGCTACATCTATCCGGCCCTGTGGCTGCAGGACCGCTACGGCAAGGGCATCTCGGATCTGAGCAGCGCCGTGCAGTCTGATTCCTACGCCAGCGCATTCGCCCGCCTCGCTTCCGGCCAGGTCGACGTCCTCGTGACCTACGCTGACGCCCGCCGCGACTATGCTGAGCGCTGGAACACCGAGTTCGGCCGCGAAGGCTCCATCTGGGAAGAGACCAATGTCATCGGCGTCACCGCCCCGATCTACAACGACACCATCTCTGTCAGCAAGAACTCTGAGATCATGGACGCCGATCTGATCGCAGCTTTGCAGGATGCGTTCATCAACATCGGCAACACCGAAGAAGGCAAGCAGGTCATCGCCATCTACAGCCACAACGGCTATCAGAAGGCACAGGCCTCCGACTATGACAACGAGCGCGCCGCGCAGAAGCTCATTCAGGAGCTGACCGCAGCGGGCTGATCCATCGAACTTTCCCAACGCGGGGAGGACTTGCACGGCAGATACCTTCCGCTGTGCGGGCCCTCCCCGCGCTTGATTTCAGAAATGAGGACGCTTTATGATCGTATTTGACCACGTATCCAAAGTATATCCCAACGGCACGGTCGGCCTGGACGACGTCTGTCTGCGTATCGACGACGGCGAATTCGTCGCCATCATCGGCCGCTCCGGCGCGGGCAAGTCCACGCTGCTGCGCGCCGTCAACCGCATGCACCAGATCACCTCCGGCACACTGACCGTGAACGGTACCGACGTCACGGGCCTTTCCGGCAAGCGGCTGCGGCAGTTCCGGCGCGGGATCGGCATGGTATTCCAGTCGTTTAACCTCGTCACGCGCACAAGCGTGATCAAGAATGTGCTCGCCGCCTGCGTGCCGGACATGCCGTTCTGGCGGGTGCTGCTGGGCGCGTTCCGCAAGGAGGACAAGATCAAGGCGCTGGAATCGCTGGACAAGGTCGGCATTCTGGACAAGGCCTATATGCGCGCGGACCAGCTCTCCGGCGGCCAGCAGCAGCGCGTCGCGCTGGCGCGCACGCTGACGCAGGATCCGCATATCATTCTTGCGGACGAGCCGGTCGCCGCGCTCGACCCGGTGACCGCCAAGCAGGTCATGGAGGATTTCGTGCACATCAATCAGGAGCTCGGCATCTCGATCCTGCTGAACATCCACCATGTGGAGCTGGCGCTGGAATACGCCGACCGCGTGATCGGCATCCGCGCCGGCAAGATCGTCTATGACGGCCCGTCAAAGCAGGTCGATCAGGCCGTGCTGGATGCGATCTACGGAGAGGACGCCGTTTCGGAGGCTGCCGTATGAGCCTGTATGACCGCATCTTCCGGCCCCGCCGCTACACGCTTTCCGACGGCACCGTGGTCGAGGAAAAGCGCAGCCGCGCGCCGCTGGTGATCCTGATCCTGGTGGTGCTGACGGTCGTTTCCATCCGCATCACGGGCTTCAACTTCTCTGTACTGGTGAAGAAGGGCAGCAAATTCTTCGACATTCTCAAGGCGATGTTCCCGCCCAACACCGCGTATCTGGGCAAGATCTGGCAGCCGCTGTGGGATACGATCAAGATGTCGTTCCTGGGCTCGTTTATCGGCGCGGTGCTGGCCATTCCGTTTGCCATCGCGGCGGCCAGCAATATCGTGACGAACCGCGTGGTGGTGTTTCTCGTGCGCCTGTTTTTGAGTCTGGTGCGGACGCTGCCGACGCTGGTCTGCGCGCTGATCGCGACGTATATTTTCGGTCTCGGCACCATGGCCGGTACCTGCGCCATTGCGGTCTTTACGTTTGCCTACGTCGGCAAGCAGCTGTTTGAGATCATCGAGACCGTGGATATGGGGCCGTATGAAGCGCTGGAAGCGCTCGGCGCGACGCGGCTGCGCGCGTTCGTCACCGCGGTTTTTCCGCAGGTGCTGCCGACGTATCTGTCCGTGGCTTTGTTCTGCCTGGAGGGCAACGTGCGCTATGCGTCGATCCTCGGCTATGTCGGCGCGGGCGGCCTGGGTCTCATTATGAATGAAAAGATCGGCTGGCGCGAATATGACAGCCTGGGCATGATCCTGATCGTGCTGTTTATCACCGTCATGATCATCGAAGGCGTCAGCCACGCACTGCGCAAGCGCCTGACATAAGGAGGAGACGGCCATGAACGAAAAAATTCTCAAAGCCTACGCCTCCGCGCCGAAGACCTGGATCTGGAAGCTGCTGGCGGCCTTTGGCGTCGCGTGCCTGCTGGCCTGGTCCGGCTCGGCCGTCCGGGTCAGCAACCCCACCGGCAATGGGCTGGAGGTCGCGGGGAACATCCTCTCCGGCATCTTCCATCCGTCGGCGAAGCTTCTGTTCACGCTCGGCACGGACGGCGTGCCGTATCTGCTGCTGGAGACGTTCTGCATCGCGTTCCTCGGGACGATCGTCGGCGCGGTCATCTCGCTGCCGCTGTCGTTTTTGTCTGCCAGCAATCTGGTGCCGAAGGGCGTGGCGCTCGTCGGGCGCGTGCTCATCGCGGCGATCCGCACCATTCCGGCCTTTGTCTACGGCCTGATGTTCATCCGCGTGACCGGGCCGGGGCCGTTCGCGGGTCTGCTCACGATGTCGCTGTGCTCGATCGGCATGGTGTCGAAGATGTTCATCGAGAGCATCGAGGATCTGGACAAGCGGATCCTCGAATCGCTGGACGCCGCGGGCTGCACGACCTTCCAGAAGATCCGCTATGGTATTCTGCCGCAGCTGACCGCGGATTTCACGTCCACCATCATCTACCGCTTTGACATGAACCTGCGCGACGCGACCGTCCTCGGTCTTGTCGGCGCGGGTGGCATCGGCGCGCCGCTGATCTTCGCCATGAGCGCCTACCGGTGGAACGAGGTCGGCGCGATTTTGCTGGGGCTCATCGTGCTGGTGCTCATCATCGAGTGGATCTCGGCGAGGATCCGCGTCAAGCTTGCTCGGGGGTAAGACTATGCAGGAACGAAACCTGACGATCTACTTTACCTCCGATCTGCACAGCTATATCTACCCCACGGATTACCGCAGCCAGGAAGAAAAGGACCTCGGTCTGTTCAAGTGCGCCAGCCAGTTCCAAAAGGACGGCAACACGCTCGTCATCGACGGCGGCGATCTTCTGCAGGGCTCGCCGCTCGGGGCCTTCTGCCACGATACGGTCGGCAGCGCGGCGCAGTTCGCCCAGATCATGAACCGCTGCGGATACGACTATGTGACGCTCGGCAACCATGACTTCAACTACGGCATGCCGTATCTGGACAGCTATCTCGATGCGCTCCGGGCCCGCTGCGTCTGCGAAAATGTCCGCTGGGCCGGCGGCGGCGTCCGCTTCCCCGCGCGCGTGCACGTGCTGGAAAACGGGCTGCGCATCGGCATCGTCGGCATCGTCACCGATTACGTGAATATCTGGGAGCGCCCGGAGCATCTGTCCGGGATCCGGATCAAGGATCCGATCCCGGCGGCAGCCGCCGCGCTGCTGTCGCTGAAGGGCAAGGTCGATCTGACCGTCTGCGTCTATCACGGCGGATTCGAGCGCGATCTTGCCAGCGGGCGGACGCTGTCCGCGACGCATGAAAACGTCGCCTACCGCATCTGCCAGGAGCTGGACTTTGACATTCTCCTGACCGGCCACCAGCACATGTCCGTGCCCGGCCAGATGGTCCGCAATACCTTCGTCGTGCAGCCGTCGGACAAGGGGCAGGAATTTCTGCGCGTGGAGGCTGTCGTATCGGACAGCGGCACGCGGTTTTCCAGCCGGACGATCCGCGCGGGCGGCCCATGCCGCGCGGAATGGCTCGCGGAGTTCTCCGGCATGGAGCGCGGCGCGCAGGACTGGCTCGACCAGATCGTCGGGCATTTGGACGCGCCGCTGACACTGGATACGCCGCTGCGCATGGCCGCGAACGGGACCGCGCTCGCGGACCTGTTCAACACCGTGCAGCTGGCCGCGAGCGGCGCGCAGATCTCCGTCACGAGTCTTGCCAACGACGCGGCAGGTCTGCCGCAGACCGTGCGCCGCCGGGATATTTTGAACGCCTATCCCTATACGAATACACTGACGATTCTGCAGATCACCGGTGCGGTCCTGCGCCGGGCGATGGAGCGCAGCGCGGAGTATTTCACCCGGAACGAAGACGGGACGCTCCGCATTTCGGACGCGTTTTTAAAGCCGAAGGTCGAGCATTACAATTACGACTATTATGCCGGCGTGCATTACGTCTTTGACTGCTCCCGCCCGGTCGGCCAGCGCGTCACGGAGCTCTGCGTGGGCGGCCGACCCGTCGCGGACGACGACGTGTTTACCGCCTGCCTCAGCAGCTACCGCGCCAGCGGGACCGGCGGGTACGACTGCTACACCGGCTGCCCGGTCCTGCGGGAGATCGGCACAGAAATGTCCGACTTGCTGCTGGACTTCTTCCAGCCCAACCGCCCTCAGCCCACTTTCACGCACTGCGATTTCCGCGTGATCTGATGACAAAACCGGCGCACCATCCACTCGGGCGGTGCGCCGGTTCTTTTTACACAGGTTCAGGGCCGGACCTGTTTTTCTTCCTGCTCGATCAGCTCTTTCTCCAATGCATAATTCACTAACGCAGTAATTGCTTCATTTCGATTCATCTCATTTCCCCCTCATTCTTTAAAGGATAAGTCCACCAGCCGGACGGATACTCAATACATGACAGCATCCTTCACTCAACATAGTTTCCATCGTTTTCTTAAATTCACACACATCTTCCACCGGGACAAATGCCTGGATTGTTCCAGCAAATCCACCTCCATGTACGCGGCATGCGCCCTTTCCATTCAGCGCTTTCTCAGCCACAGCCAATGCAACTGCCATGTCCTGATGTGTGATGGCTGCTGCCGGTGTAATATTCTGAAGAAGTTCCCATGAAGAACGTCCGGACTCTTTTACAAGATTTAAAAACGCCTCTTTATCTTTCCGCTCCAGTGCATCTGCTTCCTCTGCTGCTCTTGAAAGACGGGCT
>ERZ779877.2420-NODE-2420-length-13759-cov-3.959866_pt1 | contig 13759 bp, 10 predicted proteins | sample MGYA00511556_ERZ779877 | MGnify/ENA primary metagenome ERZ779877 (study PRJEB29588, sample SAMEA2159338) | human gut metagenome | biome: human gut; feature: human-associated habitat; material: faeces | place: Denmark | collected 2008/2010 ...
AATAAATTATGCAAAAATATATTATTGCCATTCATGGTATTCAATGTGCTGTACAAGCTCTATGAGCCTTTGTTTAACGAAGGGCACTACTCTAACTGGAAAGTGCCCGGGTTTGCCATGTGGTTCTTATGGGTTCTTTTCCTGTTCCGTCTTCTATTTCCTCTTATAATCAAAATAAGATACGTGTTCCCGCTATCGCTTGCCGTGGCACTGATTATTGGTTTTATTCCGCAAATAGGAGCGGATTATGGGCTAAGCCGTTTTCTTTGTTTCTTACCATTCTACTTGCTGGGCTACTACGTTGGCCATCACAAGAAGTTACAATGCGTGAAAGATTATATGCTTGCTCCGTTTTCCTTACGCGACGGATTGGTCTTAGGATGTATTATAGTTGCATGGTGCGTAATATTGTACCACAAGCCAAGCTTGGCATTCTGCACGACCTTTAATGGCGGCTATGGTGGAAACTGGTTATATATGCTTGTCCGCATGTCCTTATACATAACGGCTGTCGGAATAGGATTCTATTTCCTGAAACTAGTGCCCAACAAGAAAGTGTTTTACACGAAATATGGCAGCAGGACTATGGGAGTCTATTTACTGCACGGGCTCGTCGTCCTGCCATTTGCCTATAAGGTATTTACCCCTTTTGAAGAAAGCGATGTCCTCCACAAGGTTTTGATGATAGCAATTCCCGTGGCCATATCCTTTTTGTTCTTTTCAAAAGCAACAGATTCAACAATCAAGAAGCTCTTCTAAATCACCGTTCACCGATTAAAATCAAATATGGATAAGTTACACTATACATCTGAACGCAATGTGCAAATTGTCATAGCGTTGCTGAAAGCCCATGGCATACGCCGCGTGATCGCATCCCCCGGAACAACGAACATGACATTCGTCGTAAGCATAGAAAACGACCCCTGGTTTCAGGTCTGGTCGTCCGTGGACGAACGAAGCGCGGCTTATCTGGCTTGTGGCATGGCGGCAGAAACAGGTGAGCCCGTGGCCATCAGTTGCACGGGAGCTACGGCATCGCGCAATTACATGCCGGGGCTGACGGAAGCCTACTACAGGAAACTGCCCGTACTGGCCATCACTTCGACGCGCGGCAATCATAAAGTGGGGCATCTGATGGACCAACAGATAGACCGCCGCAACATCCCCAATGACATCGCCATGGAAAGCGTGACATTGCCCATGGTCAAGGACAAGGAAGACGAAAGGTATTGCGAGGTGGAAGCCAACAAAGCCATGCTGGCACTGACATTGAACGGGGGAGGCCCGGCGCATATAAACTTGTACACAAGGTACAGCCACGACTTCAGCGTGAAGCAGATTCCCCATGTAAATGCAATATTCAGGCATACCGCATCCGAAACGGATTTGCCGGAAATCCCCAAAGGCAGCAAGGTAATAGTGTTTGTTGGGGCACATGCTGATTTTACCGGCCGGTTGGCAGATGCGGTTGACAGATTCTGCGCGTCTTATGATGCAGTGGTCATCTGCGACCACACAAGCGGCTACCGCGGGAAATACGAACTGCACTACCAGATGGTATGCGGTCAGCAGCAGTGGCATTCGCCCTTAGCCAAGGCCGATCTGTGTATCCACATGGGAGAAGTGTCAGGCAACCAATACAATGTGGCAGCGACACACACATGGCGCGTAAGTCCCGACGGACATCTTCGCGACACATTCGGCAACCTCCGCCGCGTGTTCATGATGCCGGAAGAAGTATTTTTTGAGAGATATACCATTGACGGCGAACATCGTACGGAGCTATTTGACGCGATGTCGGCAGAATGCGAGATGGTAAAAGGAAAGTTGCCAGAACTGCCGTTCAGCAACATCTGGATGGCACAGCACATGGTCGACAAGTTGCCGGCAGGATGCGAACTGCACTTGGGCATTTATCATAGCCTCCGGTCATGGAACTTCTTCAAATTGCCCCCAGGCATACAAGCAAAATGCAATGTTGGCGGTTTCGGAATAGACGGCGGCGTGTCAACGATGATGGGCGCATCGATAGCCAACCCCGACAAGCTTTTCATCGGGGTGTTCGGCGACTTGGCATTCTTCTATGACATGAACGTCGTTGGCAACCGCCATGTCGGCAACAATGTCCGCTTAATGCTCATCAACAACGGTAAAGGCAACGAATTCCGCAATTACGGTCATCCATGCTATTTCCTCGGAGAAGATGCCGACAGGTATGTTGCCGCAGCGGGGCATTACGGCAACAAGTCGCATCGGTTAGTGAAAGACTACGCCACGGACTTGGGGTACGAATACCTTACGGCAAGCAGCAAGGAAGATTTCAAGTCCGTAATTGACAGGTTCCTGACTCCCGAGAAGACAGATAAGCCCATGCTTCTTGAAGTGTTTACTGAAACGGTCGATGAAAGCAACGCCCTTGAACAGACACTGAATGCCATCACCGATTATAACTATAAGATGAAACAGTCCATTAAATCCAAAGTTAAGAACATTCTTGGAGATACCGGAGTGGAAGTTTTAAAAGGACTTATAGGCAAATGACAGGTATCTGTCCCACAAATTAGAATAACATGAGAATCGGAATACTCACTTTTCATTGTGCACATAATTATGGGGCAGTGTTGCAATGTTATGCCCTGCAGGAGACATTGAAGAATATGGGGCATGAAGTTGAGGTCATAAATTATCGACCTGAATACTTGCTTACTCCATTTAGGAGATTCAACATCAAACGCTATAAATCAAACAACCCCTTTAAAATAGTTAAGAAGACCCTCAGAGAAGTGCTTGTGGCCCGAATGAGGATAAAAAGATATTCGGCATTCCATAATTTTATTCAAACGATGCTGAACTTATCTGCAAAAGTACAAGGGCGTGACATTCCATCTACGTATGATATTTACATCATGGGCAGTGACCAAATATGGAATCCCAAAATCACAAAGGGATTCGACCCTGTATATTTTGGAAACTTTCAGTTTGCCAAAGCCAACAAAAAATATGTTGCATACGCAGCAAGTATGGAAGCATGCGCACTTGCACCTGAAGCCATTGACTTTTATCGAAAATCGCTATGCAATTTTGACTCTGTCAGTGTACGGGAAAAACAATTAGCCGGCCTGCTTCAGCCATTAAGCGAAAAGCCCATTGAAACCGTACTTGACCCGACGTTATTGGCTGAGGCAGAAATCTGGCACAAAATAGCCAAACGCCCTAAATTCAATGGAAAGTACGTTTTAGTATATCAAGTGGGCAGGAACGGAAACACCTTAAAAATCGCCAGCTCAATAGCACAAGAAATCGGGGCGGTCGTGATTGAAATAACAGCTGAAATCTTTGCCTCATTTAATCGGCGTAAACTCCAATGCGAATCACCGGAAGAGTTCCTCGGCTGGATAAAGCACGCCTCATTTGTTGTAACGACTTCGTTTCATGGCACAGCATTTTCCATCATCTTCAACCGCCCATTCTATTGCATCGAACTTAAGAAGAATGGCAATACACGTTGCAGGTCTCTGTTAAGCAGTATCGGACTTGAAAACAGACAAATAAGCGTACTTGACATGCCGGGATTCTCCGGTCTGGATTACAGCTATGCCAATTCTTGTATCTCAAAATTGCAGGCACAATCCCAAAGTTTCTTAACTAAAGCTATTTCGACAAGATAAAGGCCTATAAAGAATCAGCCATTTTCCTAATTATAATGTGACGCAATATTTTCTATTCCATATTAATAGCATTCCCTGCCAAGACATTCACGGACTATTAAGTTATTACTAATTAAGAAGGGCAACAAAGACAACTCTAGTAATTTCTGTGATAAATACGCGAGGACTTTAAATATACGAACATTCATATCCAAAAACATATAGATGAAAAAGCCACGTATAAGCATCATTGTTCCAGTATATAATGTGGAGAAATACCTACAGCGTTGCATAAAGAGCATATTGATGCAGACCTTTGCCGACTTCGAATTACTACTCATTGATGATGGCAGCACCGATGGTTCTGGAGCTATATGCGACGAATATGCAAGAAAAGAACAGCGTGTGATAGCCCTACACCAACAGAACGGCGGCGTAAGCGCCGCCCGTAATCTTGGGTTAGATTATGCTCAAGGGGAATGGGTGTGCTTCTGTGACTCTGACGACTTCGTACAGCCTGAATACCTTGAAAGCATGATTAACAATATAGTGACAAACAAATCCTTAGTATTAGCCCCTTACAAGCGGGAGGATGGCCTAACTTTTAATCTATCAGAGGGCACTGTATTCCAAGAAGAAATGGTAAAGAGTTTCTTCGAACAAAGATGGATTGCCTTGTCAGCTCCTTACGCCAAGCTTTATAATAGACAACTCTTGGAACTGCACACGATCAGATTCCCACTTGACATCCACATGGGAGAAGACGCCATTTTCATTTTAAAGTATATTAATGTCATTGATGCTATCACGGCAATAAATGCCTGCAACTATTTCGTACGGAAAGTAAGCGGTTCGTTATCTTCAAGATATTATTCATTCTCATCAGAATGGAAATGCTATACAATATGGCGCGAAGAGTTGCTGCGCTTTGCTAATCGTTACGGGACAATCTTCAATACCCCCCTACAAAAGGTCTGGGAAGCAAGAGGCGGAGAAATGTTCACACGTTGCCTACAATGCTTATACAAACAAGAAAAAGCACTGGCATTAAAGGAGCAAATTAAGTATTTGCAGGAAATCGAGCAACATGATTACAAAGAATATTTCCTTTATTATCATCCTGATGAATACTCAAAAAGAATCTTTAAAGCTATAGTCCACTATCACTCTTTTCCGCTGTTCCTATTTATAAAAAACATTATAAGACATGTAGTTACCAAGTTGCAATAAACTGGAACTACATACCGTCCCATAAACACCAACATTTTATGACTCTCTATTGGCTTATATTCTTTATAATTTCATTTTTTGCATTTAAAAACTGGAAGGGAACTATGGTACTATGGCTACCAATACAATTGCTTTTCAATGAATGTGTATGCCTTAAATATACATCTCCGGCATTAACTCTTGTTCTCGCCGTAGACATCGTACTTCTTTTTGCTTATTATAGAATACGGCATAAGATAAAACTCAAGCAAGACAAGTTTTTCTTCAAAGAAGTATTTATCGCATATCTCATATCCTATCTCCTGTCAATGCTATTTTCAATAGTTCCAATCAGAGAGGTATTTACTAATACCATAAAATATTTTATTACGAATTTTTTGGTCCTATTCCTATTCCAAAAAGCACTTATTAGCACAAAAGAAATTCACCTATTTTACAAAGGTACATTTATTGTCACAATTCTAATGGTTGGACTTGGTGCTTATGAAACGATCGCTGGGGACAATCCTGTATTAGATTTTGTATACCTAAATGCCCCCTTAGATACAATTGATGGAAAAATGTACTATATTCCACCGTTTTTGAATTATACGGGCGAACTATCTCAACGCTTTGGGATGGCTCGCGCATTCTCTTTTTTTAATATACATATAGCATTTGGGTGTGCCTGTGTTTTATACCTTTATTATTATGCCTATATGTTTAGACAAAAGTGTATACCTAACATAAAATATTTCCTGCTAGCAGGTATAATATTATTGTTAATAGGCATATTTTTAAGCAATTCTAAGACGCCAATTGTAGGACTAATAATTTTCACTTTTGGCATATTTTCATTTAAGGATGTCATTCGCACACGTATCATTCTTTTTGTTATTGCATTTATTTCCATACTATGCATATATGCACCCAACTATATTAATAATGTCATAGCACTATTTGATAACAATGTTGCAGAAGATGGAGGTGGAAGCAACACTCTAATGCGCATAAGACAATTCGAGATAGGATTAAACCTATTTTATCAAAGCCCTTTAACAGGAAATGGTGTTGGTTCTATTTCAACCTTTATGAAAAGCGTAAGTAATACAGATTTATTAGGAGCTGAAAGTTCATGGCTTAAGATCCTGCCAGAACGCGGCCTTATTGGCGTAATAGCTTATTTGTATCTTTATTTAATGATGTACAACAAAGTACGACCATATATGAACAAAAAGGCTCTTGTCTGTTTCTTAATAGGCCTAATGGCCATGGAAACAGCTACAGGTTTTATGAGTATGCCTATTTATGGAAGCATCTTAATAGCGATCTACCAAATGGGAAAAAATAAAAAGCAAACAAGAACTGTAAATCAAATTAGGGAAGAATGACACCACAAATAAGCATTATACTTCCCGCTTACAATGCGGAACAATATCTTTCTGTTGCTATTGAAAGCATTCTAAAACAAACATTTTATGATTTTGAATTCATAATCATAAATGACGGAAGTTCTGACAACACAGAAAATATCATCTTATCCTACAAGGAGCCAAGAATAAGATATATTAAGAACGAACAGAACTTAAAACTGATTAAAACCCTAAACAAGGGAATAGACCTCGCCCGTGGAAAATATATAGCAAGAATGGATGCCGATGACATCGCCCTACCGACAATGCTTGAGGAATGTTTCAATTTCTTTGAAAACCACCCGGAATACTCCATAGTCGCACCATCAGTTTTCAATATGGATAATGAAGGTAAGACATACAAAAAAGGAGTTGAATGCTATTCCCCAGACATTTTGCCCTATATACTACTTTTTGAAAATGTAGTCACCCATCCCGGCATCATGCTGAAAGCTGACGTATTGAAGAAATACAAATATGAAGACAGCGGACTTGTGGAACACTTTGAGGATCATGACTGCTGGAACAGAATTTTGGCAGATCATAATAAAATATATGTCTTACCACAACGCCTTCTCTTGTATAGAATAAACAAGAACGGAATCAACTCATTACATTATAGTGACAGGAATTCAAATTTTAGAGAACGACAAAAGTACTGGATAAAAGAATACACATCAATAAACTTCAATGTTTCATTAATAGACCAAATAAAAAGGAATGCATCTTGGGAAAACATTTCAACAATAGATAAAGAGCTGAATCTAATTTATCATATCATTCCTGGAGAAGATACAAAAAAGAAGTTTATAAGATGGAAAACCCTGTATTTAGCCAAACGCATTCAGCACTCAATATTATGTTATTCCACTTTTATAATATATTGCATAATTCGCCCCAAAATGAGAATTGGGGAACTTGTCTCAGCGTGCATTAAAAACAAGTATATCCATAGAATTAAATAAAATATGCATGATACTATCAATATAACGAAGCTCAAAAGCATAATTGACAACAACTTGTCTCCCCTAATTGGCAAACGATGTATTATCTTAGACGCTCCATATTATCACAATATAGGAGATGTTTTAATATGGAAAGGAGAAATGGCATTTTTAGCAGAGCACGGCATACAATGCTTATATTCTGCATCGTATGAAACATGCACCAATCCGGAAATAGCAAGAGATACGACAATACTCTTCAATGGAGGCGGAAACCTTGGAGATATCTATCACGAGCACATGGATTTCTTATTGAAAGTCGTAGATAGATATCCCAATAACAGAATCGTCATTTGTCCACAAACAGTTTATTACAAAGACAAATCAAGTATGGAAAATGACTTCAAACTTTTACTACGACATAAAGATTTGTACTTCTGTGCAAGAGACAAAGCGACTTTCGACCTACTTACTAAGTATTTTGGGATGCGCACCCGCATCCTTCCAGACATGGCTTTCTGCATTCCGGAACAAGACTTACAGAGATATGCGTTGAAAGAAACAAAATTGAAACTGATTATTGAACGAAAAGATTGTGAAAGCTTAAACGAAAGACAGCACAAAAGCAACGATGGAAACATCAGCGATTGGCCAACATTCGAAAAATCCCTCCACTATACAACATTTTTAAATAAGATATTGAAAAGGATATCGGACGCACATATCCCATTAGTAACCAGATACACCAATCTTTTTTGGGACTACTATTTTCTACATCGCTTCTCAGAAATGATGTTCAGAGAGGGCGTTCGCTTCATTTCACCCTATCAGCAAATTGAAACCACACGCCTTCATGGTTGTATCCTTTCGATTCTTTTAGGCAAGGAAATAACTCTGATTGATAATTCGTATGGAAAGAATAGCAATTTCTATAATACATGGTTATATACCATGGACAATGTAACCTTAGAATCAAGATGAAAAAGTTTTCATTAATACTTCCGGTTTATAATGTCGAAAAATACCTGCCAAAGTGCATAGAATCCTGCCTGCACCAAGATCTATCCATTGCTGAATACGAGATAATCATAATAATAGATGGTTCATTGGACAATTCGTTGCAAGTAGCACGGCAATACCAACAACAGTTTGATTGCATCAAGATAGTGGAACAATCCAACAAAGGACTTAGCGCGTCTAGAAATACAGGACTTAAGCATGCAGCTGGAAAATATATCTGGTTTATAGATTCTGATGACTACATTATGCCCAATGTACTAAAAGGAATATACCATGTTCTAGAAAGTACAAAATTAGAATGTCTATGGATAAGATGGAGTAATGTTGATACCCAATACAATATTATGCCTTTGTATGATATGAACATACACAAGGTATCGGAAACAGTGTATTCTGGCATAGAATTCATGAAACATGTATTAGGAATATATTTATATGCATGGTCTTTTATTTATAACCGTAATTTCCTTTTATCCAATAATCTATGGTTTAAGGAAGGTATGTACTATGAAGATACAGAATTTGCCTTTCGAGCTTTACCGTTGTTAAAACACATACGCCTTTATAACCATGTGTGTTATAACTATGTAAATCGTGCAGGCAGTATTGTTAATACCATAAATGAGAAGCAACTCGTAGATATTTGCTTTAATATGACAAAGGCTCATCGTCTATACATAAACGCCAAAGACAAAGAGTTGAAAAACTTCTATAAGAGAAGCTTTTCGTCATTTCTGCTATTAGTGATGAAAGAGGTTACAAAAAGTAAGAGCCTTATCCTCAAAAACAAGATTATAAAAATTGTTCGGGATGAAAATATGAAAAAAATAATCCCTATCGGAAATAAGATTACAAAAGTCATTGGATTAATATACAATATATTAGGCATTAAAGCCTGCTTTGTCGTATTAGCCATTCTATTTAAAATAAGAGACAACTAAATTATTAACGCTAAAATTGAGAGACATGAAGTCTAATTAGCCTGCAAAGGATTTGACTGAGCGTCCCCAAAAACACTCATAATCGTACATCAGCACAAAGTCTCATTACTAAAAATGAATTAGCAATGTCTAAATATGTCTCTTCCACCATCTCTAAAAACATTCTTTTCCTCGGTGTTTCCATGAAGACAAAAGGCGGGATGACCGCAGTTCTTGTATCATACTATAAATACATAGAGAACATGCGCTTCATACCAACATGGAGACTGGGAAATAAGTTCGTCAAGATGTGGTATGCAGCACAAGCCTTAATAAAGACGTGGTGGCTATGCAACTTTGACAGGAACATCAAGATAATACACATCCATGGGGCTGCAAACGCCTCGTTTTACCGCTGCCAGATGTTTGTCCAACTGGCAAAGAGATACGGTAAGAAGGTCATCTTACATGAACATGCGGCTGACTTTGTGGACTTCTATAATAATGCAAAAGACAAGAACGGAATTGTAAAGACTCTCAATGAGTGCGACATCCTTATCGTTCTTTCGAGGTCGTGGGCTGAATTCTTTGCCGCAATCGGAGTATCAAGATACAAAATTCGGATTCTTAATAATATTGTTTCGCCACCAGTATCAGAAAGCACACCGCATGATGACGGGAAATTACACTTGATGTACATGGGGGAAATTAGTAATCGCAAAGGTGCATTCGACCTTCTTAAAGCAATAAGCGACAATAAAGACTACTTCAAAGACAAGCTATTGCTTCGTATTGGAGGAAACGAAGTTGACGGCAATATCAAAGCATATATAAAGGACAACGGCCTAGAACGATTCGTTTCGTACGATGGATGGCTCTCTGGACAAAAGAAAACCGACTGCCTCCTTTGGGAAGATGTATATATCCTGCCTTCTTATAATGAAGGACTACCAATAGCCATTCTTGAAGCCATGAGCTATCATCACCCTATAATATCCACACCAGTCGGAGGAATTCCAGAAGTCGTAACACACGGTGAGAACGGCATTTTAGTATCACCCGGGAACAGTCAAGAAATTGCAAATGCCATAAAATATTATATCAAGAATCCTCAACTGATAAAGAAAGAAGGGGATATTTCATACCAAAAAGTAAAATCCTTTTTCCCAGATTCCGTATTCTCAGAACTAAATAAAATATATTCCGCGCTTCTTAAATAAGTCCCTATGAATAAGACCATCAAGATACTAAACAGTAACATCCTTTCACTCACACAGATGGATTTGCTGGACCAGCTGCAACGTGGCGTGCTCATCACCCCAAACCTGGACCACCTCGTGAAGCTGCAACACGACCGCGAGTTCTACGAGGTGTATCGGCAAGCGGAGTGGGTGGTGTGCGACAGCAAGATCCTGTATATGCTGTCCAAACTGCTGAAGCATCCGTTGCCGGAGGCCATCCCGGGGTCGAGTTTCTTCACGGCTTTCTACATGTTCCACAAGGACGACCAGGACTGCCGGATTTTCTTGTTGGGAGCGAAGGAGGGCATCGCACAAAAGGCGATGGAGCGCATCAACGAGAAAGTGGGACGGAAGATTGTCGTCGGAGCGCACTCGCCGTCGTTCGGCTTCGAGAAGAACGAAAGGGAATGCGAGGCACTGGTTGACATTGTGAATAAAAGTGGCGCAAATGTGCTGCTGGTGGGCGTAGGAGCACCGAAACAGGAGAAATGGATCATGAAATACCGCAACCAAATGCCGGACGTGGACTTGTTCATGGCTCTGGGGGCTACCATCGACTTCGAGGCGGGCACGCTGAAACGGGCGCCGCGGCTGTGGCAGAAGCTGGGGATGGAGTGGCTCTACCGTTGCCTGAAAGAGCCCCGCCGACTGTTCAAGCGCTATTTCGTGGACGACATGCAGTTCTTTTACTACTTCGCCCAACAATTGCTCGGCATATACAAGAACCCGTTCGGCAAATAATCTTATTTGCGAAACAAGCGGCCTATCCAAGCCATAGGCATCAATACGACTGCCGCCAGATAGGCACCACACAACCGGAGCAAAAAGCCAAGCGTCTTCACCGCCATTCCTTATTATATATGCAAAGTTAGCATTTATCTCTGAATTCCGCCCCGGATGGGTTCCACTTTTGACAAGACAGGCGGCGCCTCGGAAGCGCAATATTAAAAAATGAGCTTCGCTCATCTTTTATTTTGCACTTCTCTCGACTTGCACTATCTTTGCAAAGAAATCCCTAAAAGGCTGAAGCAATGAAATATCCGATAGGAATTCAAAATTTTGAGAGTCTACGCAAGGATCATTATCTTTATATAGACAAAACGGCTTTGATACACCAGATGGTGGAGAACGGCCGATACTATTTTCTAAGCCGCCCTCGGAGATTTGGCAAGAGCCTGTTGGTTTCCACCCTTGAGGCTTACTTTTTAGGGAAGAAAGAGTTGTTCGAAGGTTTGGCCTTGGAAGGATTGGAACAGAAATGGGAGAAACGTCCGGTTCTGCACTTAGACTTGAACATTGAGAGATATGAGTCACTTGACAACTTAACGGATATCTTGAATGTCAACCTCAAACTTTGGGAACAGATTTACGGCAGCGACGCGTCGGAAACGTCCGTCTCTCTCCGTTTTGCCGGCATCATCCGCCGGGCATACGAAAAGACAGGCCACCGGGTGGCAATCTTGGTGGATGAATACGACAAGCCTTTGCTTCAATCAATTGGCAACGAAGAGTTGCAGGAACAATTCCGCAACTCCTTGAAACCGTTCTATGGCGTGTTGAAAACAATGGACGGATACATCAAGTTTGCCCTAATGACGGGAGTGACCAAGATGGGTAAAGTGAGCGTGTTCAGCGACCTGAACAACCTGAACGACATTTCGATGGATCGGCAATACACGTCGTTATGCGGAATCACTGAAAAAGAGATTCACGACAATCTGGAAGAAGAAACCCGGGCGCTGGCCACCGCCCAAGGCTTATCTTACGAGGAGACTTGCGACAAACTGAAAGAAATGTATGACGGCTATCATTTTGCCCCGGATTCGGAAGGTGTCTATAACCCTTTCAGCTTGCTGAATGCTTTTTCAAAGAAGACTTTGAGCTGCTATTGGTTCGAAACCGGCACGCCAACCTATTTGGTGGAGTTGTTGAAGCACAGCGATTACAATCTGGCAAACCTGACGCATGTGGAGACAAGCCTGAGCGTGTTGAACAATGTGTATGGCGACGACAAAGCCATTCCGGTCATCTACCAAAGCGGCTACTTGACCATCAAAGACTACGACAGAGAGTTTGGGATTTATACGCTGGACTTCCCCAACAAGGAAGTGGAGGAGGGCTTCATGGAATTCTTATTGCCCTGCTATTCTTACACGGACGCGACCCTGTCGCAATCCTATGTCAGGCAATTCGTGCGCGAAATTCGGGAAGGAAATACCGATGCTTTCTTCCGGCGCCTGCAAAGCTTCTTTGCCGACACACCTTACGAACTGGTTCGCAACCTCGAACTTCATTATCAGAATGTGTTGTTTATCATTTTCAAGCTGATTGGCTTCCACGTCAACGCGGAATACCATACCTCACAAGGGCGTATCGATCTGGTACTTCAGACTACGAAGTTCGTCTATGTCATGGAGTTCAAATTGGAAGGCACTGCAGAATCTGCCTTGCAGCAAATAGAAGAGAAACAATATGCCATGCCTTTTAAGGCGGATGGACGAAAGGTGTTCAAAATTGGGGTGAACTTCAGCGCACAAACGCGCAATATAGAAAAATGGGTCGTAGGTGAATAGGAATAGTTCCTCTACCTTATAAACGTCCCTTCTTCTTTGGTGTTTGCTCCAGAATTCGCATCAACCCGAAAGAAGATGAAACTGGTGGCCGGCTTATAGCCACCCTTACTTCTCCCCGCCGCATCCGCCTTCCTGCTGCCCACGTCCGTACCAGGCTGGCAGCTACGGATTCTTCTCTCAACATTCTCACGGCCAGAGCCGAGGCTCGCACACGGCCAATGCCTTGATGCCCGCCGGCATCATCCACACGCTTTTTTTCCGACTATACAATCCCCCTTCCGCGCCTTGCCCCTCCGGCATGGCACTTTGTCCTTATCCCCGCACAACAGTTTGTCCTCCACATGACAGCCACCGGACCGTTCTTATTGCGCCCCTACCAGACCGACATGAAGCGCCGGATATTCGCGGAGTGGGAACTGCACCGCAGCCTGATGGTGCAGATGCCCACCGGAACGGGCAAGACGCACTTGCTCGCATCGGTCATCCGCGACCATTCGGAAGCAACAAGGGACAAGGACGTGTGGATCATCGCCCACCGCCGCGAACTGGTGGAGCAAATCGAGGAAACCGTGGCGCGGTATGGCATGCGCTCGTCGGAGGGACGGGTGAAGGCCATGTCCATCCAGTGGCTCTCGCGGCATTGGGACGACATGGACGGACGGCGCCCGGGACTGATAGTCGTCGACGAGGCGCACCACGCGCTGGCCGCGACCTACAAGGAACTGTGGGCGCGCTATCCCGAGGCCCGCAAGCTGGGCATGACGGCCACGCCGTGCCGGCTGAACCGGCGGGG
>ERZ779877.2436-NODE-2436-length-13689-cov-3.339299_pt1 | contig 13689 bp, 13 predicted proteins | sample MGYA00511556_ERZ779877 | MGnify/ENA primary metagenome ERZ779877 (study PRJEB29588, sample SAMEA2159338) | human gut metagenome | biome: human gut; feature: human-associated habitat; material: faeces | place: Denmark | collected 2008/2010 ...
CAGCTTGTCCAGGCAGAGGGTCCCCGCCTCGGCGGCGGCGATCATGCCCTCGTCCTCGCTGACGGGGATAAAGGCGCCGGAGAGGCCGCCCACGGAGGAGGACGCCATGACGCCGCCCTTCTTCACCGCGTCGTTCAGCAGGGCGAGCGCGGCGGTCGTGCCGTGGGTGCCGCAGACCTCCAGTCCCATGGTTTCGAGAATGCGCGCCACGCTGTCGCCCACCGCCGGGGTCGGCGCAAGCGAGAGATCGACGATGCCGAACGGCACGCCGAGCCGCCGGGACGCCTCCCGCGCGACGAGCTGACCCATGCGCGTGACCTTAAACGCCGTGCGCTTGATCGTCTCGGCCACAACGTCAAAGCTCTCGCCCCTGCACTCCTGCAGCGCCTGATAGACGACGCCGGGGCCGGAAACGCCAACGTTCACCGCGCTCTCGGCCTCGCCCGCGCCGTGGAACGCACCCGCCATAAACGGGTTATCCTCCACCGCGTTGCAGAAAACGACGAGCTTGGAGCACGCGAGTCCGTCCGTATCGGCAGTGAGCGCGGCGCACTTTTTGATGACGCGGCCCATCTCCGCCACAGCGTCCATGTTGATGCCCGCGCGCGTCGAGCCGACGTTCACGCTCGCGCAGACGCGCTCGGTGCGCGCGAGCGCCTCGGGAATGGAGGCGATGAGACTGCGGTCGCCGGTCGTGAAGCCCTTCTGCACAAGGGCGGAAAAGCCGCCGATGAAGTTCACGCCGACCTCGCGCGCGGCGCGGTCCATTGCCTCCGCGATGGGGACAAGGTCCTCCCCGCACCCGCCCGCGATGAGCGCCACGGGCGTAACGGACACGCGCTTATTCACAATGGGGATGCCGAATTCGCGCTCGATGGCCTCGCCCACGGGGACAAGGTCGTGCGCCTCGCGGCAGATCTTTTCGTAGACCTTATCCGCGGTTCTCTTGATATCGCCGGTGGCGCAGTCGAGAAGGCTCAGCCCCAGCGTGATCGTGCGCACGTCAAGATGCTCCTGCTCGATCATCCGGATGGTCTGGACGATCTCGTCGGTATTGAGGAAATAGCTCATGGTGCCCTCCTCAGATCCGGTGCATGGCGTCGAAAATATCCTGCCGCTGCACGTGCACCGCAAGCCCGCGCGCCTCGCCGACGGAGCGAAGATGCTGCGAGAGCATATCGAACGGCATTTCGCACTCGGCGAGATCGACGAGCATGATCATTGTGAAGTAGCCCTGCATGAGCGTCTGGCTGATATCGAGAATGTTGATGTTCTGCTCGGCGAGCGCGGCGGTGATGTACGCGGTGATGCCTTTGGCGTCGCGCGCAAATACGGATACGATGGCTTTCATGGGCGTTCCCCTTCTCTTTCAATGAATAAAAGTATTATACACGGTTTTTGCAATTTTTCAATGTCCGCCCTGCACGGAAATTGCACTTGCATTTTTCCGCCGCGGATGATATGATTTGCACACCGAAAACAAATGCTTTTCACGGAGGGACACATATGGCGAACCGAAATCTCCCCACCTACTATCTGGTGGAGGCGGACATGCTGCCGGAGATCTTTCTCAAGGTCATGGAAGCGAAGGAGCTTCTGCAGACCGGCGAGTGCAGCACGGTCGGCGACGCGGTCAACCGCGTCGGCATCAGCCGGAGCGCATTTTATAAGTATAAGGACTCGATCACGGCGTTTCAGGATCTGCGCCACGGCCACATTCTGACGTTCCAGGTGATGCTGCGCGACCAGACGGGGCTGCTCTCGGCGGTGCTGAGCGTGTTCGCCCAGTGCGGCGCGAATATCCTCACGATCAATCAGAGCATTCCGGTGAGCGGCTGCGCCACGATCACCATCAGCGCCGAGACCGCCGGAATGAGCGAGAGCATGGAAACGCTCATGAACCGCCTCGTCGCCGCCGACGGTGTCATCCGCGCCGAGATTTTAGCGGGATAAGACCTATTTAAAGCCTCCCTTGTGCAAAGGGAGGTGGATTTTGCCGAAGGCAAAAGACGGAGGGAGAGACATTCTGCGCCGAGGTATGAAGTTTTTCTCTCCCCCAGTCTCGCTTCGCTCGACAGCCCCTCGTCAGATAGGGCCTTTTTTGACGTAAAAACCGGCATCAATGAACATCTCTGTCAGTACGCAGAATGGCGTACTGCGCAGTATCAATGAAATGCCCGTGCTTATAATACCGCTGCCGTGCGACGCCTTCAAAGCGCATGCCGCATTTTTCCAGTACCCGCGCGGACGCGGCATTGCCGTCAAACACCTCGGCTTGCACGCGGTTGAGGCCAACCTCGTCAAAGGCATATTGCAGCACGGCGCACAGCACTTCCGTCATGATGCCCTGCCCCCAGCAGACCGGGGCGAGCATATAATTTGTTTCCGCGAGGGCGTTCGCCTCGTCCACGCGCCCGAGATTGATTATCCCAATCAGAGCGTGATCTGCCTTTTGCTCAATAACCCACTGAAAATAGAGCCCGGAATCGTAGCTCTCCACCCAGTGAAGCACACGTTCGCGGTAGCTCTGCTCATCCGCGGCAGGGTCAAACGGGAAATACCGGCAGACTGCCTCATACTTTGCTCAACTCTCATACATGGCCGCGGCATCCTCCGCACGGATGCGCCGCAGGACGCAGCGATCGGTGACGATCATTCTTGTTCCGATGGAACGTATCATTGGTGTATCACCTCATAGCGCAGCCGGAGATAGGAATCCTCCAGCACCGCACAACTTCCGTAATCTTCACAGCAGCTGCCGCGAAATGTCCGCCTCCGGCGCGAGAACGCGGACGTATTCTTCCAGCCGGTCGAGCACGGCGGATATCTCCGCCTCCGGCTGTCCGGCCACGCCGAACACGGGGTAGAACACATGCCGGCTCGTCTCCTTGACGCAGGTGCGCGCGTCCGCTCCGGCGATCATGCTGAAAATGATGCCCTCGTCGTCCCGCGCGCAGAAGTCGCCGGGGTAGGTATGTACCTCTTCGCCCCGCATGCCGGGAAACGGCGCTTTTTCCGTTCCGGCAAACAGGCGGACAGCCCCGCGGACAAAGTCCACGTCGTGCGTGCCGGAGAGGCTCTGCGTTTCGAGCTCCGCGAGAAACGGGATGGCGGTCACGCTGTTGTCGATCGGGAACGGGCGGCCTTTCAGGAGGAAGGATTCAAGCTGCATCATGACCGGGTACGTCTTTTTGAATTTCCTGAAAAACCGGAAATAGACGTTTTCGCCAAAAAGCGCCTTGCGGTCATAGTCGACGTATTTCTCCCGCAGCAGACGCAGATGCTCCTCGACCATTATGCGGAAGTCCTCCGTGCGCCGGAGCGGCTTGTCCGGATAAACGACCTCCAGCACGCCGAACGGGATGCCGCCGAGCGCGGCGTCCTTCTGAAACTGTACCATACAAGAACCTCCCAGCGGCTCCATACTGATACCCTTCGCGGGCTTGAGACAGCCGCTATTCTTTTCTGACTTGTGTTGTATAATACCATATCGTTTCAGAAATTGCAAAAACCGGCAGATCTTCTGCCGGTTTTTGGATGGACGTATTGGCTCCCTCTCAGAGGGAGCTGTCAGCGTCAGCTGACTGAGGGAGTGAACTCCTTCCGTCTTGGCTAACGCCGAGCCACCTCCCTCAAAGGGGGAGGTAATTAAAATGCGAGCCGTTCTTTAACTGTTCGGTCGATCTGCTCACAGACAAAATGAAACTTGCAATTGATCTCGGCATTGGAAAAACGCAGGACAAAAAGCCCTTGCTGCATCAAATACGTCGTTCGTTCTGCATCTCTGGCGATGCCTTGCGCCTCATAATGCTGGCTGCCGTCTAACTCTACGACAAGACGTGCTCTGTGGCAATAGAAGTCAACAATATATCGGCCTACGGTTTTTTGCCGCTGAAACCGCACCGGATAACGGGAAAGAAAGTCATACCATAAATGCCGTTCCTGTGGGGTCGCAGTTTTTCGCAGCTCTTTTGCTCTAAGAATCAAATCGCCGGAATAATTGAGGGACATAGAAAACGCCACTCCTTCCGTCTCGCCTCCGGCGAGCCACCTCCCTCAAAGAGGGAGGCATTTTAGAATGCCCAGGTGCCGTTGCGGAAGATGGGATGCACGTTGCCGTGCTCGTCCACGCCGTCGATGGAGAGATCGTCGCTGCCGATCATAAAGTCGGTGTGGTTGCCGGCGTCATTGACGCCGATTTCGTAGAGCTCTTCCTTGGTCATGTTCTCAAAGCCCTTCACGCACTCGTCAAAGCCGAAGCCGAGCGCCAGATGGCAGGCGGCATTTTCATCGAAGAGCGTATTGTAGAAGAGCAGGCCGGATTGGTGGATCGGAGACTCCTTCGGCACGAGAGCGCACTCGCCAAGATAGTGGCAGCCCTCGTCCATGCTGATGATCTGCTCGAGAACATCCTGTCCCTTTTCGGCCTTGACCTCCACGGCGCGGCCCTTTTCAAAGCGGACGGAGAAGTTTTCGATGAGCTGGCCCTGATAGGAGAGCGGCTTCGTGGCGTACACGATGCCCTCGGCAGTGCGGCGGTCGGGAGAGGTGAAGACCTCCTCGGTCGGCATGTTGGGATCGTAGACAACGCCCTGCATCGTCGTATCGCGTCCGGCGTGGAACTCGGCCGTCGGGATGAGGCCGACCTTGAAATCCGTGCCGTTCGCGGAATGGTAGCGCAGCTCGCGGAGATGGAGATCGTTCAGATATTTGCTGCGCGCCTTGAGATCGCGGTTGTGCTCTTCCCAATCGGCGATGGGGTCCTCGCCGTCGGCGCGGGCGGTGTAGAGAATGTCCTTCCAGAGCTGCTCCACGGCGGCGCGCTTGCTGAGTTCGGGGTGGACCTTCTTCGCCCACGCCTCACCCGGCACGGCGGCGATGCACCACTGGTGCTTGTTGTCGATGGCGTCGCGGTAGGGCTTGGAGATTTTGATCCGCGCGGCAAACGCCTTGAAGTACTTCGGGTTGATGCCGCGCAGTCCGTCCGGATCTTCGGACTCGATGAAGATGCGCACCGGCAGATGGTCCACCATATCCTGCATACGCGCCTTTTCCCACTCACGGGTCTCGGAGAGGTCGCGCAGCTTCATGTAGCGCGCGGAGAGCTTCGTAAGCTCGGGGTAATTCCAGTCAACGGTCACGCGGCTCGCGCCGGCCTTGTAGCACTCTTCGGCGAGCATCTTGATGAACTCCGGCTGGTCGAGAGACGCGAAAACGCGCACCTCCTGGCCCTTCTGGACGTTCGCACCCACGCGCACGATGAGCTTCGCGTAGGAGCGCATAACGGTCTTTTTCATAGGTAGAAACCTCTTTTCGTGAAATGATGAACATACGTATTATACCTTGCAACCGCCGGGAATTCAAGGTATAATCGCCATATGAAAGAAACAATGGACAGCATAGCCGCGAGAGCGGACGACTGCATGGGCCGCGGCGACTGGGACGGCGCGGAGCGCATATTCCTTGCCGCGCTCACCGAAGCGGAGGAGACCGGCGACAGGCGCGCCGCGCTCTCCCTTTGCAGCGAGCTGATGGGCTTTTACCGCCAGCGCGCTGATGCGGAGAAATTTTATCCGGTGCTCGGCCGGTGCACGGAGCTGCTCGGCGAGGTACGCCCCGGCGCTGCCGCGCGCGGGACGATCCTTATAAACGCGGCCACGGCGCTCGCCGCCTTCGGCGAGGCACAGCGCGCTCTGCCGCTCTTCCGGGAGGCGGAGAGCCTGTACGCCGTCTCGCTCGGCGCAGATCATCCGCGCCTTGCGGCGCTTTATAACAACATGGCTGCGGCGCTCGATGCGCTGCATCGCCCGGACGAGGCGGAGCGGTACATGCTCCGCGCGCTGGAAAACCAGAAAAAGCGTCCCGGCGATCTCGATCTCGCGGTGACGTATGTGAATCTTGCGCAGCATTATGCCGCACAGGATGAGAACGATGCGCGTATTGCCGCGTGTCTCGATAAGGCGATGGAGCGCATGGACAGCCCGGACGCCGTCTGGGAATACTACTACGCGCACACGGCGCGGAAGATCGCCCCGGCGCTCGAAGCGCTTGGGCGCGCGGACGCGGCGCGCGATCTCCGGGAAAGGGCGGATATCATCTATGAAGGGACTTGAGCTCTCCCGCGCCTTCTGGGAGGACGCCGTGCGCCCGGCGATCCGGGAAACCTGCCCTGTGCTGCTGCCGCGGCTTGCCGCGGGGCTCTGCGGCGGCGGTTCGGACTGCTTAGGGTACGACGACGAGCTCTCCCACGACCACGGCTACGCCGCGGGGTGTATGCTCTTTCTCGCGCCGGAGGACGCCGAAACGCACGGCTTCCTTCTCTCCGCGCTCTACGACCGCCTGCCGCGGGAGTTTCAGGGCGTGAAGACCGAGCACCGCAGCCGTCAGGGAAACGGGCGATACGGCGTTAAGACGACCGAGCAGTTCCTTCTGGAGCAGACGGGCCTTTTCCATACGCCGGAAACGTGGCGCGAGTGGATGGCGATCCCGTCCTATGCTCTCGCCGCCGCGTGCGCCGGGGAGATATTCCATGACGGCTCCGGCGACATGACGGGCATCTGCGAAACGCTGCGCACCGGCATGCCGGAGGACGTGCGAGTCAAAAAGATCGCGGGACACGCCGTGCTCATGGCGCAGTCCGGGCAGTACAACGTCTCCCGCTGCCGCCGCCACGGGGAAGAGGCCGCGGCGCGGCTCGCATGCTGCGAGTTTGTAAACCATACGCTCGCCATGCTTTTCCTGCTGAATGAGCGGCACATGCCGTTTTATAAATGGGCGTTTCGCGCCGCGAAAGAGCTGCCGAAGCTCTCGGAACTCATCCCGACGCTCGAAGCGCTGCTGCGTGAGCCGGACGAGGACACGATCGAGCGCGTGAGCGCCGCGGTGATCGAAGAGCTGCGCGCGCAGGGCCTGACGGACGGCGGCTGGGATTTCCTCGAGCCCCACGCTTACGCCGTCATGCGGCACATCCGAAACCCGGAGATCGCCGCGCTGCATATCATGGAGGTCTGACATGGAAGAATACCGCGCACCGGCGGAGCTGCTGAACGAAAAGGGAAAGCTCGCCCGTCCCGGCTGGTCGGCACAGGACGATTTTATCTATAACAAGGAAGCCGCCGGCGGCGGTCTCTCGGAATGGGAACGCTATTTTGTCACCGGGGCGTCCTTCGCGCTGGAGATCAGCTACGGGCATACGCGCTCCGGCGGCATTGCCGAGGTGCGCCTCACCGATCTCGAAACGGACGAGCGGTATGCCTCCGGCACCGTGCAGGCGTTTCCGGGCGATGCGTTCGATCTGGATTTCTCCTGCGGCGAGGAACACACCGTCAAGTTTGAAAACGACGATCTGTATCTCCTGCTCACGCATTACGGCGGCGTGCGCCGCATTCAGTTCCGCTCGGAGCGGTTCGAGGGCGATCTCTCCTGCGCGAACGACGGCGACGGCATTTATACCGCCGAGGCGCTTGCCGGAAAGCAGTTTTATTACCGGGGCTTCCGGTGCTTCCCCGGTCTTTCCGGGTATCTCCGTATGCACAACCGCGATCTGCCACTCGACGCGCAGACGTTTCTCTTCTCCGAGAGCGTGCGCGCCGTGATGCCGCGCGGCGATGTGTATCTCCGCGCGTTCGGCAGCGCGTGCGTCGACGGGTATGTGATTTCCCTTGCCCTCTCCGACGGCGCGGACAGCGCGGACGAAAACGCGCTCTTTTATGACGGCACGCTCTGCAAGCTCGGGCGCGTATACATGAAGCGCAGCGCGTCCGACCCGCTGCGGCCGTGGTACGTTTCCGACAGCACCCGGCGGCTGCATCTGGAATTTGCGGTGCGGCGCGAATACCGCGTCCGGCGGCGCGCGATGCTGCTGCACTCCGAGACGCGGCAGTATTTCGGAACGCTCTCCGGCACGGTCGAGCTGCCGGACGGGGAGACCGTCCGGATCGAAAATATGCGCATTTTCTGCGAGGAAAAGCTGCGGTGAGCGGCGGAAAGGGCATAGACATGGAAAAAACTTTCTGGTATAAAGACGCGGTCATCTACCAGATCTGGCCGCGCAGCTTCAAGGACGCCGACGGCGACGGCGTGGGCGATCTGATGGGCGTGTATGAAAAGCTGGACTATCTTAAGAGCCTGCATGTGGACGCCATCTGGTTTTCGCCGCTCTACCCCTCGCCGAACGCCGACTTTGGCTACGACGTGGCGGACTATATGGACATCTCCGCCGAATACGGCGGCATGGCGGCGTTCAAAAAGGTACTCGACGGCGCGCACGAGCGCGGCATCAGGGTCATCATGGACCTTGTCGTAAACCACACGAGCGACGAGCACCCGTGGTTCCAGGCGAGCCGCCGCGGGGAAGAGCCGTATAAGGATTATTACATCTGGCGCAAGCCGAAAAAGGACGGCACGCTCCCCAACAACTGGGACAGCATGTTCGAGGGCAAGGCGTGGCAGTACGACGAGGTGCGCAAGGCGTACTATCTCCACATTTTCGCCATCAAGCAGCCCGACCTGAATATGGACAACCCCCGCGTCCGCGCCGAGGTAAAGAAAATCCTGCGCTTCTGGCTGGATATGGGCGTGGACGGCTTCCGCGAGGATGTCATCACCTACATCTCCAAGCCCAAGGGACTGCCGGACGCGCCGTTTTATATGCCTATGGCGCGCGGCATTTTCCAGTATAACAACGGCCCGCACCTGCACGAATATCTCAACGAATTCCGCACCGTGCTCGACGATTACGACTGCGTGACCATCGGCGAGGCCCCGCTCATCACGACGAAGCGCGCGCTCGACTTCATCGGCGGCAAGCACCCCGAGCTTGACATGATGATCCCGTTCCAGTGCATGGAGGGCGACTGCTTCCTGCAGGACTATTCCCATCACCCGTTCTGCCTCGTGAAGCTCAAGACCATCTGGCAGCACTGGCAGAAGGCGCTGCACGGGAAGGGCTGGAATCTTCTGTATATTGAAAACCACGACCATCCCCGCGTCATCAGCCGCTACGGCAGCGAAAAGTACAACACCGAGAGCGGAAAGGCGCTCGCGGCGTCGTATCTCTTCCAGGAGGGCACGCCCATCGTCTATCAGGGACAGGAGATCGGCATGACGAACATCTATCCCGAGACGATCGACGGCTACGAGGACGTGCAGACCATCAACCAGTACCACCACTTCGCCACGCACAAATCCGAAAAGAAGCGCATGCAGCGCATCTACTGGGGCTCGCGCGACAGCGCGCGCACGCCCGTGCAGTGGAGCGACGCGCCGAACGCCGGGTTTACGACCGGCACGCCGTGGTTCGCGGTCAACGAGAACTACCCGAAGATCAACGTTGCCGCGCAGGAGGATGACCCCGACTCGCTGCTGAACTTCTATCGCGAGGCGCTCCGTCTCCGGCACGAGCTGCCGGTCGTGCGCTACGGTACGTTCCGTCAGTACTATCCGCTCAGCAACAAGCTCTTTGTGTACGAACGCCGGGCCAAGCGCGAACGGCTTCTCGTCATCTGCTCGTACTCGGTGAATCCCGTGAAGTTCAAGGCACCCCGCGGGTACGATCTGCGGAAGGGCCGGCTCCTTTTGAAGAGCCACACGGATTATATCGAAAATAACGGCTTCGTCACACAGCCGTATGAGACCCGCGTATATCTCTTCCGCAGCGAGCCGAAAGCCGAATAACCAAATAAAATGCACGGCCCCGAAGAATCCGGGAGCCGTGCGTTTTTATTAAAACTTCAGTTGCTTGTTGATCTCCCGGAGTGTCTCCTCCGGAATTTTCAGCACCTCGCGGTCGTAGGTCATGAGACCGTTGAGCTCTTCCTCCACGTCGGTGATCTGCGTATATACCGCCGCGGTCAGCCCTTCCTTTCGGATGTGCGGCAGCACCTGCCCGAGCATGAGCTTTTCGTAGTCGTGCGCGAGCGCCGCGCTGTTGCGGCAGATGCGGTAGCCGAACACCTTGTCCGTCCAGCGATGGCCGTCCACGGCGAGAATGTATCCGCCGTACTCCGTGAGCGCAAGCGCGCGCCCATCGTTTTTGAGCTTCACGGGACGAAAATAGATGTGGCGGCTCTTCATTTCCTCATAGCCCTGATCCTGCCAGCCGCTCGCGTGGTCGATAAAGCGCGTGGGATCGAGCTTTTTGAGCTCGTTTGCCATGTCCAGCGCGTCAAACTGACCCCAGCCTTCGTTAAAGGGCACCCACAGCACTATGGATACGCAGTTGAACAGGTGGTTTATCATATCGTCCAGCTCCCGCCTGAACTGCCGCCTGCCTTCCTCGCTTTGCCTTGCAAAGCGGGCATACCTGTCATCCTTTATGTTTATTCCGGTGAAAAGCGGCGCGGTTACGGTCAACGGATCGTACTTGCCGCCGCCGTTTACCATATCCTGCCATACAAGCATCCCCAGCCTGTCGCAGTGATAATACCACCTGAGCGGCTCTATCTTTATATGCTTCCTGAGCATATTGAAGCCCATATCCTTCATGGTCTGTATATCGGCAATCATGGCTTCGTCAGAGGGCGCGGTATAAAGGCCGTCCGGCCAGTAGCCCTGATCCAGCACGCCGTTGTGAAAATACGGCTTATCGTTCAGGAAAAGCCTCTTTATGCCGTTTTCGTCCTCCCGAAGCTCTACCTTGCGCATGCCGAAGTAGCTCTCGACCATATCCTCGCCCATCTTCACGCTGAAGCCGTAAAGGTGCGGGTTTTCCGGCGACCACGGGGTAAAGCCCTGTACGCTCATGCGGAAGGGCCTGTTTGTTTCGCCCTGGGCCACCACCAGCCCCATGCGTGCCGTGCATGGTCTCTCTACGTCTGAATATACAGTTATCTCTACCGCCGCCTCATCGTATAGCGGAAGTATGTGAAGGCCGGATATATACTCCTCAGGCACGCTTTCCAGCCACACGGTCTGCCATATGCCGCTCTGAGGTGTATACCATATTCCTCCCTTGCGTATCTTCTGCTTGCCGCGGGTATGCCACGAAGTATCAGTTACGTCCCTGACCTTTACGATTAATTGGTTTTCCTCCCGCAGTTCTCTGGTTATATCAATGGAAAATGGCGTATAGCCTCCTATGTGGGAGCCTACCTCGATGCCGTTGAGGTATACCTCGGCGATCTGATCCACCGCGCCGAAATGCAGCAGCACACGACCGATGTTGAATTCCGCCGGCAGCGAAAAGTCCTTTACATACCAGAGCGTATCCTCAGGACCTACGGTGCGGTGGACGCCGGACAGCTCGCACTCCGGCGAAAACGGCACCAGTATCTCCCCGTCGATCTTATCCGGAAGGCTCTCCCCCCGCACTATTGCATACTGCCACATTCCGTTGAGGTTTATATAGCTGTTGCGCCGCATCTGCGGCCTCGGATATTCCAGCAGCACCTTATCCTTTTCAATATTCGCTCCCCAACGCGTTATCATTTATATTCCTCCGGGTTTACGCATATACTTGCAATTGTATATATTATAGTACATATCGCAGCTTTTGTCATTGCGAGGTTTGCATTGGGGCTTATTTTATTATATAGTTAATACATGGAAAAATTTTCGGATAAAAGGATACGCCTCCGTCCACGTCTTCAGGCCGCAGCGGATATGATAAACGACTCCCATCTGGCTGCCGATATAGGCTGCGACCACGGCAGGCTTTCGGTTGCGCTGCTTCAGCAGGGCCGCGCAGACAGGGTCATAGCCTCCGACATAAGCGCGCCGTCGCTGCAAAAGGCCACGGAGCTTGCGGCGCTGTGCGGCCTCGGCAGCAGGCTGACCACCGTCTTATCAGACGGTATGGCGCACCTTGGCCCGGACGAGGCGGACGCTATCGCCATATGCGGCATGGGCGGCGAGCTCATCGCGCGCATACTTGAAGCAAACCTTCCGGCCGCCAAAAACGCCCGCTGCATAACCATGCAGCCCATGCGGGGCATTGAGGAGCTGCGGCAATTCCTTCGTAAGAACGAATTCCGTATTATCGATGAGCGGCTGGTGCTGGACGCCGGTCGAATATACCAGATAATCGGAGCGAAAAGCGGCGATCCCGCCCCCCTGCCCGGCTGGTTTCCTCAGGACGAATATTCCATAGGGCCCATGTTATTTGAAAAGCGCGACCCGCTGCTCATACCATTATTGGAAAGCTACCGCGACGGCCATCTGCGCCGGCTGGAGAAAGCAAGGCGCAAGGGAGTCACACCCAAGGCTCTTACAGAGATAATCGGCCGCATGAACGGATACATAAATATTGCACAGGAGATGCATAAAAATGAAGCTGAATGATTTTATAAATGTCATGGACGGCATAGCTCCCCGCGAGCTCGCCATGGACTGGGATAATCCCGGCCTGCTCATAGGCACGGAGAAGCAGGATATAAAAAAGGTGCTGGTGGCCCTCGACTGCTCCATGGCTACAGCCAAAGAGGCCGTAGAATGGGGAGCCGACCTCATGCTCACCCACCACCCGGTATTCTTCAGGGCAGTAAAGCGCATACTACCCGATGCCTCCGAAACCGCCGCGCCGTATATCCTTCTTCGCAACGGCATAGGCCTCTTTGCCGCCCACACCAACCTCGACGCAGCCGATGGTGGAGTGAACGACTGCCTTGCCGGCGTATTCAGCCTTGAAAATGTGGAAAAGCTTCCTCCGGAAGGTCTGGGCCGCATAGGAACACTGCCAAAGGATATGACATTCGGCGAGCTTGCGAGACTTTCCGAAAAGGAGCTCAATACCCGTGTCCGCATAACCGGGGATGTGAACGCCAGAATACACCGTCTGGCCATGATAGGCGGAGGCGGCGCAGAAGAGCTTTTCGATGCAAAATCTGCCGGTGCGGACGCTTATATAACCGGCGAAATGAAGCACCATCTGGCCATCCAGGCGGAGTTCATAGGGCTCAACGTCATAGAGGCGGGACATTACGAAACGGAACGCATAGTGCTGCCCAGGCTTATTGAACGTTTACAGCGGGAAGCAAATGATGTACAATATAGGTTGACTCTTTCGGAATCGCCGTGCTTAAGGGGAATTTAAGCTTTCCCGCACGATCATTATACGGAGGTAGAAGGATATGACAAAAATCAACGATCTCTGGCTGTATGACCAGGCCGAGCAGGAGGTTGCAAAGATAGACAGCCGCCTGAAATCCACCCCCAATCGGGCAAGGCTCAATAAGCTCCACAGCTTTTTAAGTGAGCAGCAGTCCGCCGTAACAAATATTTCCAAGCAGATAGACGCACGCGGCGCGCTCATAGGAAAGCTGTCAGCCCAATGTCACGAGCTTGAGCGCAGGTTAGAGCTTGAAGTATCCGAGTTCGGCACCATGGAAAAGGACGATGAATGCACCGCGGCCGAGATGACAGAATCCCGCCGCTCCATGGAAGGCCTGCTGGACCAGATAAACTCCGTCCGCAAGGAGCTCAGCGATGCCATGGCATACCTTGAAAAGGCCAGCGCAGAGTACAAAGAAACTTATACCAAAGCCGGCCGCGCCAAGAAAGAATATGACGCCGTGCGTGCCGCCTGCGAAGCCGAAGCGCAGGAGGCCAAACCCGAAAGGGAAAAGGCTGCCGCGGAAGCGGCAAAGCTGCGGGCGCTTGTAGATCCGGCGCTGCTCAAACGGTATGACGCGATCCATGCGAACCATGCCCGACCCATGGCTACCGTGGAAAACAGCCAGTGCAGCGGCTGCC
>ERZ779877.2445-NODE-2445-length-13664-cov-4.201190_pt1 | contig 13664 bp, 10 predicted proteins | sample MGYA00511556_ERZ779877 | MGnify/ENA primary metagenome ERZ779877 (study PRJEB29588, sample SAMEA2159338) | human gut metagenome | biome: human gut; feature: human-associated habitat; material: faeces | place: Denmark | collected 2008/2010 ...
AGCCGCTGCTGCGCATGGCAGCCGAGGCCGAGACAAAGGAAAAGGCCGAGGGATATATCAATACCTGGAAAAAGTTCCTGAGCCTGTAAAACTGAAAAAATCAACCGGGGTCACTGTGTTCACAGCAGCCCCGGTTGATTTTTAGTTGTGCTGATAATAGGTGTCCATGGCGTAATTGCCGTTTGCGAGCTTGGTGTTCGTAATCTCATCGACGACGATGTTGCCGTCCGCGTCGATGACCTGACGGTGCGTCAGCGTCCGGTAGCCGGAGCCGACATCGTCCTCAAAGCCGTAGGTCTCATGCGTGAGCTTTATGGTGTAGCCGTCGCGGTCGGGGTAGGCGGGATCAATAAACTTGTCAAAGTCGTACACCCAGCTGTAGGAGCTATCAAACTCGACGGGCATATAATCGTCGTCCTCAAGTGTGCCCCATATCTCAAAGGTAAGTGTGCTCTCTTCGTTATTGAAGATACCGACAAGCTTGATGGGGTAATTGCGGCTGTTCCTGAACTTGAAGTCGATGGAGCGTCCGCCGCCCTCGGGTATCGTGACCGTCGCGTCGGTGCCCATCTGCATGTAGTTCACGGGGAAGTAGTGGCACTCGCGCTCGACAGTTTCAAGGAAGGAGAAGAGCGTCGCGGCGTACAGAGTGCTCGACACCTGGCATGCGCCGCCGCCGATCTCGTCCTTGACGTCGCCGTCAACATAGGCGGGAGCGGGCAGGAAGCCTGCCTCCTCAGTGCGCTGGCCGACGACCTCATTATACGAGAACTCATCGCCGGGGTACATTATCATGCCGTCTATCTTCGAGGTCGCAAGCTCAAGATTGCTTCGGCGGTTCTCGCCGGAGTTGGGGAACTTGGTCGTCATCGTGCCGAGCAGGTCGCGGTAAAGCCTGCCGCGCAGCTCATCGCCCGTGACCTCCGGCCATACGATGTCAAGCGGTATCTTGACCTCATCGCCGGGATCGGCGTCGTTCCAGAGCTTCTCGGCCTGACTGACGTCAAACTTGCAGCCGACTATCTCGTCCGTGACCTCGAACTTCCCATCATCGGAATAGTATGCGTCGACCGGGTCATGCTCGAGCTCCTTGTGTATCGCGTCAAAGTCCGGGGCGCTGAGCTCCTTGGCAAGCGTAGTATAGCTGAGCTCCGTCTCGCCCTTTTCAAGCGCGGCGATTATGGAGTCTCTGAAAGCCTCCTTGTCGAACTCTATCTGGTTCCAGCCCTTCTTCATCGTCATCTCGGCGGCCTTGGCGTCGACGGTGTATTCTTCTGTGCCCATGTACTCATTGACCGCAGCGATGCCCTCATTGATGCAGGAGTCGATATACTCGTTTGAAATGCTCTGGCTGAGGGCGTTGATGTCGACCGCGCCGACAAGCGCCTTGATGTAGGTGAAGAGGTTATCGATAATATTCACGCTGTGGCCGTAAGCATGCGCCGCGCTGACAGCATCGTCAACGGAGAGCACAGCGCCGGCCTTGACGGGGTCGACCTCGAAGCTCTGCCCGCCGAGCGTCGTCACCTTGAGCGGGGTGGACACGCGCGTCTCCCAGCCCTGATTTGTGAGCGCATCTCTCGTCTGCGCGGCGTCGAGCTTTCCGACGGCGATGCTGCCGACATAGACGTTCGGCAGGTTCGCGCTGCTCTGCGTTATCTCATAGCCAGCGAAAACTCCGCCGCCGACGATAACAAGCAGCAGGACGAGAATCAGCCACAGCGCCGTGCTGCCGCCCTTTTTCCGCTTCTTTTTCTTCGCCTTGGGCGCGCGGTGCTCAGGCTCCGCGCCGCTGGCGTTGTCATATATATGCTGCTCTGCGGGAGCGTCGCCATACTCCTCATCGTACCCGGCTTCGTCCATTTCAAATTCATCAGCCTTGCTGCGCATTTTCTTTCTGCTCATATGCTGCCTCTTCCCGACGTATCTTTTTCTTGAATGGTATTATACCATCAGTTTCGGCCTTCATCAAGTATATTATACGGCGGGAAGAAGCAAATCGGTTCAGCCTCTGCCGAGATCAAGATATCCTATTTCCTCGGAAAAGGGATATTCATACGGCGGCGTGTCGCTCTCGCGTATCTCAAGGTTCTCTGCGATCTCTTCAAGCGTCTCCATGCTGTCCGTGCCGCAGACCTTAACAAGATAGCCGCGCTCAGGATCGAACATAAAGATGTAGTTTACGGTCCCCCAGCTGCAGAAGTTTTTGCTTTCGGTATAGTCGGAGACTATTTCGGTTATCTCCCAGCCGTCCCAGTTCTCCTGCTTTACTATTTCCGTTTTGCCGTTGAGCACGCCCTTGGACTTGCCGGTGTTCACATTCGTGGCAGTGATAAGATACGGCATGATGTTCCCTTTGCCGTCATTGCAGAGGTAATCCGTCCACTCACCCCTGTAAACTCTGTGAGTAGCGGCGGACGGCAGCCAATTGGCCTTGAACTCCGGACGGTTATAGCTCTCGTCTGGACCCGTGAAGGTCAGCAGCAGACCGGCATCCGGGAAATACAACGCTTTGTCGTTCACTACCTCGCCGTTTTTGTTTATCTCGGTTATGTGCCCAGTGACTACTTCGTCCTGATCCTGAACGTCCTGCAAATTCATGTTGTAGCGCACTACCGCACACGCGGCCGAGCCGAAGAAAGCCGCTATCACCGCGGCGAGCAGCAGCGTGCGCACTCTCACACGGCGGCGTGTGGGCTGAACGCCGATCTTTTTAAGCGTCTTGGCCTTTATGCGCGCGGTAAGCTCCGCATCGGCTGTGCCGAACGTGACATTTTCCGGGCAGCAGCCGCTGCACAGCTCGGATATTTTAAGCTTCATTGCCGTACCCCCTCTCCTCAAGATAATATTTAAGTCTCTGCCGCCCGCGCGCAAGCTTCGTGCGTACGGTCGCGCCGTTCATGCCAAGCGCGGCGGCAATGTCCTCGGTCTTCTGATACAGGAAATAGTGCCGCTTGAATATCTCGCAGTCCGGTTCGCCGAGCGTGTCCACCGCTTCGCGCGCAAGCTCGCGCAGCTCCAGCGTCAGTATGCCCTCCTCCGGACTGCCGGCAGCGAGATCAATAATATCATTCTCAAGCGCGCTCTCAATGTGCTTTGATCGCAGCGCGCTCAGTGCCTTGTTGCGCACCACGACGGCGAGGTAGCCCTTGAGCTTTCCCGGCTCGACGGCGTCGCGGTTATACCAGAGTGCGGCAAAGCAGTCGGACACGGCCTCCTCCACGTCCTCTGCCGTGAGCATCGGGCGCATCACGTTCGACGCGATGGCGTAGACATACGGCGTGTACAGCTCTATGATCTCCGACAGCGCCGCCGTGCTCCCGCGCTTGAGCTGCCGCAGCAGCTTAGTTTCATTCACGTGTGCGTCACCTCATTCCTCAGACCAGATATGTATATTGAAACGCAGGAGAAACTGTTCTCCCGGTATCCATACATGGTAAAGCCCGTCCATTTTGTCGCTCAGCGCGAGAAATTCCTTGGGTGCTGCCGTGACGATGCAGGTGTAAGCCCAGCTCTCGCGTCCGCTGTCTATGCTCTTCGCTGCCATTACCTCGGCCTGCACGCCCTGTGCGGCAAAGGCCTTGGCGTCACGAAGGGCATATTCAAGGTCAAGCGCCTCGGACAGCGGCAGGTATTCCGACTCGTATGTGTCAAGGGCTTCCTCCCAGCCATCAGCCTTTTGTACCCATTCGGGGTACTCCTCGGGCAGCTTTTTGAGGAGCTGTTCATCATCAAGCGTCTTTCTGAGCGCGTCGACGCTTTCGTATTCGGTGAGCGCATCAGCGCCCAGCACCTCCGACAGCGCCATCAGCGCCCGGTCATGGTTCTGGAGCGGGATGTTCCACTTGTCGAGCCGCTTGTCAGAATTAGAAAACGGCCATCCGTAGACCACAAACTTCACCGGCTGATCCTGCGGCTGCTGCGCGAGCCAGTCGAGACAGTCGGGCGCGGCGTTATTGCTGAAATAGAAATTGCCGCACTCATCGTACAGAGAGCGCAGGAAATCCCGCGCGCTGTCGTATACCTCTGGTTCTTCCTCAACGACTTCCGTAGACGCCGCGGCAGTGGATTCAGACACCGGCGGAGATACTCTGCCGCAGCCGCACAGCAGCAGCGCAAGGGCAAGCGCAATGATGGATACCCGTTTCATAGTAAGCACGCTCCTTTGTGTATTTTTCTTTCTGCTTATATAAACGCATCGGGAGAGGAAAATGTTTCAAGGAATGGGAAAAATTTTGAAAAAACTCCCGCTGTGATACACAGCGGGAGTAGACTATATTACGCGGCCTGTTCCATTTTGCCTATTTTGTGCTTCTTGACATAGCGGAAGTAGATCATATACGCAAGCGAGGTCAGACCCCAGGTGATAGGGTAGGCCACGGCAACGGTGGAGATATCGTTATGCAGAGGCACGATGGTGAATATCCACACAACGCGCGCGATGCAGATGCCGACGGCGGTGATGATAAACGGCACGAGCGTATCGCCGATGCCGCGCAGGCTGCCGCTGTACACCTCGACCGGGACATACAGCAGGTACCACGGCATGATGTAATAGATTATGCGCATGGCGAGCGCTATAACGTTCTGGTCGGTCGTGAAGATCACAAGGAGGTATTTGCCGAGCGTCAGGAACAGCGCACTTATCAGAACGGCAAAGACCGAGGTCATTATCATGCAGTCGCGTATGCTCTCGCGCACGCGCTGCATGCTGTTTGCGCCGAAATTCTGCCCGACGAAGGTCATTACCGCAAGCCCCATCGCGCTGAGCACCAGCCATGTAAAGGCGTCGACCTTGCCCATGGCTACCCACGCCGCGGCGGTATCCGTGCCGAAGCGGTTGATGGCTGTGAGGATTATCATGTTTGAGATAGAGTAGAGCACGGCCTGAAGCCCAGAGGGCAGGCCGATGTGCACGGTGCGGCGCATGATCCGCCAGTCCGTGCGCAGCTTGGAAAGCTCAAGTCTGACGCTCTCCTCGGTCTTCGGCCGGGCGAGAAACCAGCATATCATCACTGCGCTCAGCAGCTGCGAGAGCGCCGTCGCGATCGCTGCGCCCGCGACGCCCATTTTGAATGTGACGACGAACAGCAGGTCGAGCACCACATTTATAAGGCAGCAGGCAATGAGAAAATACAGCGGGTGCTTGGAATCACCGACCGCGCGCAGGATAGCGGAGCCCATGTTGTAGACCATGCCGGGGATCATCGCCATGTACACCCATCGCATATACACTATGGAGTCGGCCATCGTGTCCTCAGGCGTTTCCATGATGCGCAGCAGCGCAGGCGCTGTGAGGATACCGACGACGGTCATTATGGCGCCGCACGCGATGGCGAGGATCATCGCCGTGTGCACCGAGCGCGAGGAATCCTCCGCGTCACGCGCGCCGTAATACTGCGCGACGATGACGGCCGCGCCAGAGGTGACGCCGGTGAAGAAGCCGATAAGCAGATTGAGTATCTGCGAGGACGAGCCGCCGACCGCGGCCAGCGCCTCCTTGCCGACGAAGCGGCCGACTATGACCGCGTCAACGGTGTTGTAAAGCTGCTGGAAAAATGTGCCGAGGAGCACCGGAAGGAAGAACAGCATCAGCTGCTTCCAGATAACACCCTCGGTGATCCCGTTATATTTTGAACTATTCATTTTTATCACCTATATTACACCAACAGTTTTGAAGATCATTGCCCACAGGAAAAGCGTCAGTGAGCACAGCGCGCTCGTTGCGACAACGGCGTTGCCCGCAAGCTTCGCATCGCCGCCCATCTGCTGTGCCATTGTGAAAGAGGCTATCGCCGTGGAGGAGGCGAAGGCTCCGAGGAGCGAAGCAAACTCCACGCCGCGGAAGCCGAGCAGGCACGCAAGCCCCAGCATGACTCCCGGGATGACGATAAGCCGGCCTATCACTATTGCGGACACGGTTTTGAGATCGTCCCGCAGGTCGCTGAACTCAAAGAAGCCGCCGAGCAGAAACAGCATGAGGGGAGAGGTCGCGTTTGCGAGCTGTGCGGCTGTGTGCTCAAGCCCGGAGGGGAGCCGCAGCTTCAGCAGCTGGAAGGCAATGCCGATGAAGGTTCCGACTATCATGGGGTTTTTGATAATGTCAACGACAAGACCGAGCCTGCTTTTCTTCGCGCCGCCGAAGTGTTCGAGCGTAATGACAGCAAGAATGTTATAGAGCGGGATAACTGTTGCCAGCAGCACAACGACGCAGCCGAAATCCGACCCGGCGGGCATGAGCTGCTGCGCCAGCGGCAGACCGATGATAACGAAGTTGCTGCGGTAGAGCGCCTGAATAATAACGCCGCGGCGCTCAGGTCGTCGCTCCGTCCGCTTGACTATCTGCATGCTGACAAACCATTCTGCCAGCACTCCGAGCAACGCAAAGCACAGGAGCTTTACATTGAACGAGGCTGCAAGGTCGGATACATATATATTATAAAAGACCATGACCGGTATAAAATACCGGAAGATCAATCGGTTAAAGCGGAAAACATCCTCACGCTTTATATCGCCCAATCGGCGCGCCATGTAGCCGAGAGCGATGATAATGAATATCGGAGCAACTGCGTTCAGGCATACGATAAAGTTTTCCAAAGCGTTCCCTCCGATTCTGAAGATTCGCGTTAAGAGCAAGTATACGAGCAAGATATGTAAAAAGCAATCCGGCAGCTCAAAAATCATCGAAATAGCCAAAACCGGCTCGAAACCGCTTCACAGAGTATACAACTTTATGGCGTGAAACGGGCAGAAAATCCGGCGTGAACCTGTAAGTCACGCCGGATTTAGCACTTTAATGTTGCAGATTAGTACAGACTTATTCGTCCCTGCTGCGCTTAGAGTCTATGCGCAGGTAGACGACCACGCCGACCAGAGCGGCCAGAGCGAGGAAGCCGACGATGCCGAAGAATATGAGCTGGGTATTATTGCCGCGGTCATAGCTGCCGTTGTCGGAGCTCGTGCGGGTGGGCGTCGCCGTCGGGGACGGGGTAGGCGTTGTCTCCGGTTCAAAGCTTACCTCAATAAGATCGGTATAGACAACATCGCTCTTGACACCCTCGCGGGTATTCCAAACGCCGACACAATAGTACATCGTCCCATCAGTCTGCGGAATGGTGTAGCTTGCGTCGGTTGCCCCCTCAATGGGAGTAGCTGTTGCACGATTGTTTACAGTGTTGCTGTACCACTGATAGCTCAGCTCGCCGTTGTTGGGGGAGGTGGCCTGAACGGTCAGCGTGCAGGTCTCGCCTTTCTTGAGACGGGTGCTCTGAGGAGCAGAATTGATGTTCGGCGTCTTTGTGGTGAGGCCGTTGCTGCCGAGATCAGTTCCGCTGTTCTGGTCGCTGCTGCCGTTGGTGGAATTATTCGTGTTGTTGTTCGTATTGTTATTGCTGTTATTATTGCTGCTGCTGTTGTTGGTGCTATTGTTATTATTCGTATTGTTATTCGTGGCTTTGACGGTTATGCGCGCGCCGTTGGAGTAGGAAGCACCGTTCCCGTTTTCAAACTTTGCCTCCACGCACCATTCATTGAGCGAGGAGGGAATATTGCTGAGCGTCAGGCGCTCGGTGCCGAGACCGTCAACGCTGAGTCCGCGGAAATAATCCGGGCCGTCGGCGGCGTTATATGTAACGGTCGTGTCCTTGCTGACGAGACGCCAAGTTATCTTCGTTGCGTCGTCCGCGCGGGCGACGAACTGCGCGCTGCCGCCGGGCTCGACTGTCTCACCCGTGGGGTGCTTTGTGATGTGCGGCGGGTTGCCAGTCGCGGGAGCCTTGGTAGGTGTCGTGCCGCCGGTGATGGAGAGGTTGATTATAAAGGAATAGGTGCCGTTCTCAGTGACGACATTGTAGCTGCTGGAATAGTTGCCGGCAGTGGTGGGCGTTCCGGCCATGTAGATGCCGTAATCGTCCCATGACAGGCTCAGCCCCGCGGGAAGGGAACCCGCGTATTTTTCATAGGACTTTATGACAAGGTTGCTGCTGAACACCTGGATGCTGCCGATGTCGGTGCCCGCTTCAAAGCTGTTGACATAGTCCGCGCCCGCACTCAGCCCCGGCAGGGCAAGCGCCACGCAGAGCACAAGCGTGAGCGAAAGCAGAAGCTTCATGGTTTTACTTTTCATCTTTTTCATTCTCCGTTTTCTTTTTGTCTTAAAAATATTATAGCACAGCGGTATTTTCCCTGCAAGCCGGGAAGCCACGATTTTGCACTCATTTTGCAATCTTAATATATTGACGCAGAAAAGCAAAATATGTTTCAGCTTTCTGCAGAGATTCTTTTTTGTAGACAATTACAATTCACTTTCGCGGCGCGGCATGATAAAATCGTCTGCGTCTGAAGGGAGTGGCTGCAATGAAGAATAAGACCCGTATGATGATCCTTGCGGCGCTGTTTGCGGCGCTTACTGCGGTCGGCGCATTTATCCGCTTTCCGCTCGGGACAATGTCGGTGACGCTGCAATTCATGTTCACTGCTATGGCCGGTGTGCTGCTCGGCGCGAAATGGGGCGCGGTGTCGCAGACTGTGTATGTCGTGCTCGGGCTTGTCGGGCTGCCGGTGTTCACGATGGGCGGCGGCATAGGCTATGTCATGCAGCCAAGCTTCGGCTTCCTGCTGGGGCTCATCCCCACAGCGTGGGTGATAGGCCGCCTGACCGAAAAGGAAAACGGGCACTGGCGCATCGCACTCGCCTGCCTTGCGGGGCTTGCGGTGCTGTACCTGATCGGACTGCCGTATATGTACCTGATAATGAAGCTTTATCTGCACAAGTCCATCACCGTGTGGACGGCGGTAAAGGCCGGGATGCTGGTCTATCTGCCGGGCGACGCGGTAAAAATAGCCCTGACAGTACTGCTCTATAAGCCGCTGCGCAGAGCGATAAGAAAATGAAATCCGGCTTTCTGCCGGGTGAAATCTGACTGCGTCAGATGAAATCGCCGCCGATGGCGGCGGATATGGTGTCCCTGCGGGACGGATCAAAATTTAAGGCTCGCTGCAATTTGTTTGCGGCGAGCCTTGTGTGTTATTTCGGGGCGGGCTTATTCCTTATTCCCGGTTATGTAATAGTCGCAGTATTCTCCGTAATTATGCTCAGACGGGAAGCTTTTGTCAATAGGCCTTCGGCATAATAAAAGCGTCTGTACCGCCGGGAGCGACGGTTCAGACGCTTTGTATATTTTATTGTTTGCTCACTTACCGGCGCGACGCTGGAAGAGCTTCACGAGCTCGACTATCGGTACCACGAGTATGGCGAGCCCGAGAGCGACAGCGTACTCGTTCCAGTCGACGGGCGTGAAGCCAAAGGCCGCGGCGATCGCCGGGACTTCAAGGACTATTGTCGTCAGCGCGAGCGCCGCGAGCATCGCGACCCAGAGGAGCTTGTTATGCCCGGAGAGCGTAAATATGCTCCTGCGCTGGGAGCGCATGTTGAAGCTATGGAGTATCTCGCACATGTTCATCGTGAGAAAGGCCATCGTCATTCCGTCGTAGGAGATGCCGTGCGGCCACGCAAAATGGCCGACCTCCATGCAGTGGCCTATTATATATGACGCGAGTGTGATGACCGCGATCAGGACCCCCTGATATGCTATGTCGACTCCGAGACCTCCGGCAAAAATGCCGTCGGAAGCCTTGCGCGGCGGGCGATCCATGATGTCCGGTTCGCCGCGTTCAAGGCCGAGGGCGAGCGCCGGGAAGCAGTCGGTTATCAGGTTTATGAACAGCAGGTGTACGGGGTTTAAGAGCGTGAAGCCCATGAGCGTCGCCGCGACCACACCGACGACCTCGCTCATGTTGGAGGCCAGCAGGAACTGGATAGTCTTGCGGATGTTGTCATATATGCGCCGTCCCTCGCCGACCGCGTCAACGATGGTGGCAAAGTTATCGTCGGAGAGTACCATGTCCGCGACGTTCTTTGTGACGTCCGTGCCGGTGATCCCCATGCCGACGCCGATGTCCGCGGACTTTATTGACGGCGCGTCGTTCACGCCGTCGCCGGTCATGGCGGTTATCATGCCGCGGCGGCGCCACGAGGAGACGATGCGCACCTTGTGCTCGGGCTGAACACGGGCGTAGACGCTGTATTTATCGATGACCCTGTCAAGCTCATCGTCGCTGAGCCTGTTGAGCTCACGCCCCTCTATGGCCTGCGAAGCGTCGTCGATAATGCCAAGCTCACGCGCGATGGCGACGGCGGTGTCCTTGTGGTCGCCGGTTATCATGATCGGGCGGATACCGGCGCGGCGGCATTCGTCGATCGCGGCCTTGACCTCCGGACGGACAGGGTCGATCATGCCGGTCAGGCCGATGAAGCACAGTTCATGCTCTAAGTTAGCAGGGGAGCAGTCCTCGGGCAGCGCGTCCCATCGGCGCTCCGTTGCGGCGAGAACGCGCAGGGCACGGTCAGCCATTGCGTGGTTCACGGAGAGAATTTCCCGGCGCTTTTCATCGGTAAGCGGGAGGACTGCGCCGTTATCGAGATAGCTCGTGCAGCACTTGAGCACTTCGTCGGGCGCGCCCTTGGTGTACTGAATGTAGGAATCACCGCATTTATGGACGGTGGACATCATTTTGCGCATGGAGTCAAACGGAGCTTCGGCGACACGGGGCTGCTCGTTCTCAAGCTCCGGCTTTATCTGCCCGTTTGCCGCGCCGAAGTTCACGAGTGCCGCCTCGGTCGGCTCGCCCTGCGCACCGTCGGGGGAGTAGACTGCGTCGCAGCAGAGCGTCATCGCGGCAGCCAGCTTATCGACCGGCCCGTAATGATCGATGACGGTCATCTTGTTCTGAGTCAGTGTGCCGGTCTTGTCTGAGCATATCACCTGAGTGCAGCCGAGAGTTTCGACGGCGGTCAGGCGGCGGATGACGGCATTGCGTTTGCTCATGTTCGTGACGCCGATAGACAGCACGACGGTGACGACTGTCGCAAGACCCTCAGGTATAGCGGCTACGGCGAGGGACACGGCGACCATGAAGGTGCGCAGAACACTGTCAAGCGAAAAGTCGCCCGCGACTAAAAGATCGAACACGAAGATGAAAACGCATATTCCGAGGACGAGCTTTGAGAGCACGCCGCCGAGCTGACTCAGCTTGCGCTGAAGCGGCGTCTGCTCCTGCTCAGTCTGCGCGAGGACACCGGCGATCCTGCCCATCTCGGTGCCCATACCGGTGGCGGTGACGACCGCGCGGCCGCGTCCGTAGACGACGGTCGAGCCCATGTAGCACATGTTCCTGCGATCGCCGAGGGGAACGTCCCCGTCGAAGATGACTTCGACCGCCTTGTTGACCGGAACGCTCTCCCCAGTCAGCGCGGCCTCCTCGATTTTGAGCGAAGCGCTTTCCAGCAGACGGCCGTCAGCGGGGACGGCGTCACCGGCTTCGAGGACTACAACATCGCCCGGTACAAGGCGGCTGCTCTCAATGACCTTGAGCTCCCCGCCGCGCAGCACCTTGCACTTGGCGGCGGTCATGCTTTGCAGCGCTTCTATCGCGGCCTCAGCCTTGCTCTCCTGAATGACGCCGAGCACGGCGTTGAGCAGGACGACGACAAGGATTATGAACACCTCAGTGAAGCTCTCTCCGGATAGGGCGTTCGTGACCGCTGAAACGGCGGCGGCAGCAAGCAGAATCAGCAGCATCGGGTCTTTGAGCTGCTGGAAAAAGCGCTGGAGGACGGTCGTTTTCTTCGCCTCGGCAAGCTTGTTCTCGCCGTACCTTTCAAGGCGCTCCTCGGCCTGCTCTTCGCTCAGTCCGGAAGCGGAGCCTTCAAGCTCTGTGAGGATATCATCCTGTGTGCGCTGGTATAACTCGGACATGGACACATCTTCCTTTCATAAATTGCTGGTAAAAAACAAAAGACTCATGCGCAAGCTGTACAGCTTACGCATGAGTCTCATTCTTTACAGAGCAGCCCGGATGCCGCAGCATCGTTTTGACGGGTCTGCCTCGCCCCGCGGACGCGGTGCGGAATTACTCCCTCAGGCGAAATTCAGTGTAGCACATTATATTCTGTGATAATAGAAAAGTCAATATGCGGTCAGGCTAAGAAATTATAAAGATTTTGTGACCGTAATATTATTTGGTTGGAAATCTCGCGCTATCTTTCTTCTTCGCAGGGAAAGCGTCATAATAGAAGCCGAGGAATATACCGGCAATGAGGAAGAAAGCCAGCTCGCGGAAGTCAGTGGGCACACGATCGTCAGCGCAGTTCGTGAAGATCGCGGTTTCCATCATCCCGTAAATGAATATGCCTGAGAGCGGGAGCGTCAGGGTCTTGACAGCTGCCGTCACCACGGGAAGCCTCGAAAAAAACAGCCGTATCATCTTTATGACCAGCATGACCGTGAACGCAAGAACGAGCAGCAGACCGACCACGCCTGCGAGCATAAGCGTCTGCACAAGGTAATTGTGCATGTGGAAGTAAGGATAGTTCTGGTACTTGTGCGGGATGTCCATTATCTGGTGGCTGTATTTGCCGATGAGCAGGAGAGTGGGATCCTCCTTGATGGTGGGAATGATGCTGGCAAAAATGTTGCCGCGGTTAGACATATTGGAAACGCTCTCCTTAAGGTCGCGCGTGTCGCCGAACTCCTGCACCTGACCGCGGCCGACATAGGGATCCGATATGCGCTCGACATCCGGATCGAGCCAGTCATAGGCCGCCTGAGTGGCGGAAACGGTGAGGTCAAAGCTTTTGTAGACAAGCGGCATAGAGACGAGCGCAAGGACGGCGATGAGCAGGGCTTTCAAGGCGTTGCTCTTCATCTTTATGAGCTTCATTCCGCCGAGGATGACAAGCATGGCGGCGTTGACGCACATTGCAAGCTTTATGCTGCGGCAGAATGCGAGCGCGACGGCGATATAGAAAACCAGCCACGCGAAAACGATGGGGATGCGCCAGAGCTTTCTGCGGCAGTTGAGAAACTCATATACCATGAGGCAGGATGCAATATAGAACCAGACAGCGGAGATGGTGCGGTTAGTTCCGAACGGAGCAATGAAGTAAAAAGCGGCATACATATAATATGATTCTATGCCGAAAGGAATGTTCTCGGGCGGGATATAGAAGTAAATGCCGAGAAAGCAGGCGGCTATCGCAAGGATCGCGACAATAAAATAGAAACCGCCGACGATGGCGATGACGATGTCAAAAAAGCGCCTGCGCTGTGTGGGGTCAAGCACAAGGCCGGTCGAGAGAACAGCAACGCAGAGAAAGGTCTTGAGGACAAGGTCAAACTCGTTTTCAAGATAATAGTCGGTATTGAGCAGACGGGTTACAAACAGCCATATAGCGTACCAGATGACAAGCTTTACCTCGACCGTGCCGCGAAGGCCGCATTTCCAGAAATATAGCGCGAGCGTCGCGATAATGGCGCACCTGCCGTAGACGGAATAGAGCGCGCTCCAGTGCTCTGGCGCGGCGGGACTCACCATGAAAAATACCAGCAGGGCAGCGGTCATGAACGCGTGGAACCGCGGCCAACTTTTTTCCCGGCTTTCTATTTTTATAAACTCCATTATCATTTACCCCACAAAATTCGTTCCGTGTATTTTATCATATGGGCAGAAATATTGCAAGATAAGTAAGCCAGACGGAAAACGCGCCCGTGTGCTATATGCACACGGGCGCACAGACTGTCAAAAAAGTATTTTTGCCAGTCTGC
>ERZ779877.2447-NODE-2447-length-13660-cov-2.994487_pt1 | contig 13660 bp, 8 predicted proteins | sample MGYA00511556_ERZ779877 | MGnify/ENA primary metagenome ERZ779877 (study PRJEB29588, sample SAMEA2159338) | human gut metagenome | biome: human gut; feature: human-associated habitat; material: faeces | place: Denmark | collected 2008/2010 ...
CATATTTCTGCATGAACTCCTTGCCGTCCATCGTGCGGAGCACGCCGCCGTAGCCGCGCATGGCCTCGGTGATGAGGTAGGCCGGATGGGTCTCACCCGGATGGTAGAGCGACGTGGGGTGAAACTGTACGAACTCCATGTCCTTCACCGTGCCCTTGGCGCGATAGACCATGGCCTCGCCGTCGCCTGTGGCGATGATGGGATTGGTTGTCGTCTGATACACCGCTCCGCAACCGCCCGTACACATCAGCGTCACGCGGCTCAGATAGGTGTCCACCTTCTGGGTCTCCGGATTGAGCACGTAGGCTCCGTAGCACTCGATGTCGGGCGTGCGCCGCGTCACCTCAACGCCGAGGTGGTGCTGCGTGATGATCTCCACAGCGAAGTGGTTCTCCTTGATCTCGATGCGCGGATGGTTACGGCAGGCCTCCATCAGGGCGCGCTGGATCTCGGCGCCTGTGTCGTCGGCATGGTGCAGGATGCGAAACTCGCTGTGGCCGCCCTCGCGGTGGAGGTCAAAACTGCCGTCCTCCTTGCGGTCAAACTGGGTGCCCCATTCGACCAGCTCCTGGATCTGTGCCGGCGCGTTGCGCACCACCTGCTCCACGGCTTTGCGGTCGGAGATGTAGTCACCTGCTATCATGGTGTCCTTGATGTGCTTGTCAAAGTCATCGACGGCGAGGTTCGTCACCGAAGCCACACCGCCTTGCGCGAACGAGGTGTTGGCCTCGTCGAGCGTCGTCTTGCAAATCATGCAAACCCTTCCCTTGTGCGCCTTGGCTATCTTCAAGGCATAGCTCATTCCGGCGATACCAGCGCCGATGATCAGGAAATCGTATTTATGAATCATTTCTAAGCAAACAGTTGTGCTCCCTATGGGGAGCGGAATAACGTTTCGCCCGCAAAATTACTCATTTATTGGCAGATGGGCGAATGTTTCTCCCGATTTTTGTGCTTAGTTCCTTTGTGACGGCAGGAAGTTGCATGTTTTTTGAGAATTTATCGCCCAAGGCGAGGTGTAGATCTATTTTTCTTGGATCGAAATGGGAGTGACTCCCCATTTTTTTCGTACCTTTGCAGTCGAACTATGACAAGAGTATTTCATCATCGACTCACGCTGGGCGAACTGTGCGGCATCCTGCTCCTCGCCCTTGCCTCGCTCTATTGCTTTTGGTTCGGCACGTGCCCCATGGCTGTGCTTGGCGCGCTGCTTGTGGCCGTGGCCGTGCGGGGCATCGACCGTGGCATCCATACCGACTATGTCCTCGACGACGACCAACTGACCACGCAGAGTGGCAGGATAGGGCGCCAACGGGGACAGGCCATCCCATTGCAGACTATCACGGCACTTCGCCGTATGCCCCGCCACCTGCTCACGGGCAGCTATGTGATGGTGGAGCATGGCGACCACAACATCAGTATCTTCACCCCGGAGAACGAAGCCTCGTTTGTCGAGGCAGTCGGCAAGCGTGTCTCTCTTGCCAAGAACACTTGCCAAGAAAAAGAAACAGAATCTTAATCTTAAAAACCTACAAAAGAACAATGACAAGTATTCGTAGAAAACTTTTCTTCCTCCTGACCGCCCTGCTGGCTCTGCCCATGCAGGCGCAGGTCAATCTCGTCTATGTTGATAGTGCCCGCGTGGCTCGTCTCCTGGCCGAGGACGCCGGGCTGGTGGCAGCACCCGTCGCCGAAGTGGCCGACACCGATACGGTTCCTTTGGCGGACCGTCCCGTCGTAGCCGATGGGGCCGATTTCGACCGCCTTTGGACCGATAGTTTTGCCGACCGCATGGCCGCCATCGTTGAGGATCCACTGCTTCAAAGCACCCAAATGGCAGTGATGGTCTGGGACCTCAGTGCCGACCAGTGTGTCTATCGCTTCAACGAGGCCCAGCGGATGCGCCCGGCCTCTGTCCAAAAGTGTGTCACCGCCATCACGGCCCTCGACCGCCTGGGCGTGGACTATCAGTTTTCCACGCGCCTCTACTGCCGTGGCGACATCGACTCCACGGGCGTGCTCCACGGTTCGCTCTATTGTGTCGGTGGCATGGATCCCCTCTTTGGCGACGCCAATATGCGCGCCTTCGTCCGTGCGCTGCGTGAAAAAGGCATCCGCCGTATCACGGGCGACCTGCTGGCCGACAAGTCGATGAAGGACGACAAACCGATGGGAGAGGGCTGGTGCTGGGACGACGACGATAGCAATCCGCCGCTCTCGCCCCTGCTCTACAACCGTCGCGACCGCTTCCTGGCCGAACTATCTTCGCGCCTGCGAGCGGCCGGCATTGTCCTGGAGGGAACGCTGGGCGACGCCACGCTCCCCGCAGGATCCACGCTGCTGGCCGAGGAGACCCACGACCTCACGCGGGTGTTGCAGCGGATGATGAAGAAGAGCGACAACCTCCATGCCGAGTCGGTCTTCTACCAGTTGGCCAAGAGCACGGGTGTGCGGCGTGCAGGTGCGCGCCAGGGCCGACAGGTGATTAACCAGGTGGTGCGTGCGGCAGGCCTTGATCCTGCGCAGTACTACGCGGCCGATGGTTGTGGCCTCTCGCTCTACAATTATGTCACGGCCGACCTCCTCGTCCACCTCTTGCGCCTCAACTACCATAACACGGAGGCCTACGAGGCCCTGCTTCCCACGCTGCCCATCGCCGGACGCGACGGCACGCTCCGCAAGCGGCTTCGTGGCACGGCGGCCGATAGCAATGTGCGGGCCAAGACGGGCACGGTGACGAGTGTCAAGACGCTTGCAGGATTCTGCACGGCCAGCAATGGCCACCGCCTGGCCTTCTGCATCCTCAACCAGGGGACCATCCGCGCCAGCCAGGCCAATGGACTGCAGGACCGCATCTGCCGGGCGATGTGTGAGTAGGACCGATAATAACTTTCAGAAACCATCAACCAAATACCCTATATATAATGACTAAGATCGTAGAAAGAATAGCCGCGCTCCGCCAGGTGATGGAGCGCGAGGGACTGGGGGCTTTCATCTTCCCCAGCACAGATGCACACAATAGTGAGTATGTCGCCGACCACTGGAAGGGTCGCGAGTGGATCTCAGGCTTCAATGGTTCGGCTGGCACGGTCGTCGTCACGATGGATGCTGCCGCGCTCTGGACCGACTCCCGCTACTTCCTTGCTGCCGAGGAGCAACTCCGCGGCACGGGTATCATGCTGATGAAACTCAAGGTGGAGGGCACGCCGACGATCACCGACTGGCTGGTCGAACAACTCCGTGGGGCCTCCCATCCTGTGGTGGGTCTCGACGGATGGGTCAATGGCACGGACGAGGTGCAGAGGATGCAGGCCTTCTTCCAGGGCTACGATATCCAGGTGCGTACCGATTTCGACCCGCTCAACGAGATTTGGACGGACCGCCACTTCATCCCGACAGCGAAGGTGGAGCTCCATCCCCTGGAGTTTGCTGGCGAGACGACGGAGAGCAAATTCGCCCGCATCCGTGAGTCGCTGCGCAGTTGTGATGCCGAGGCCATGCTCGTCTCAGCCCTCGACGACATTGCCTGGACTTTGAATCTGCGTGGCTCCGACGTCTATTGCAATCCTGTCTTCGTCTCCTACTTGATGATAGAGCAGGAAAGTGCCACGCTCTTTGTCAACGAGGAGAAACTCGACGACGCGGTGCGTCGCTACCTCTCCGACCTTGGCGTGGCGGTGCAGCCCTATGTTGCCGTGGCCGACTACCTGCGGTCTCATGCCTTCGAGGGCGGTCTGCTGCTGGACAGTGTGAAGACTTGCTACTATCTCGCCTCCTGTGCCCTCGAGAAATCGGTGGTGAGGTTTGCCCCGTCGCCCATCCCCGCCATGAAGGCGGTCAAGAACGAAACCGAGATAGCGGGCTACCGCCGTGCCATGACGCGCGACGGCGTGGCGATGGTGAAGTTCCTGCGCTGGCTTCAGCCTGCTGTGGAGGCAGGAGGACAGACGGAGATCTCCCTCGACAAGAAACTCACGGCCCTGCGTGCGGAACAAGACCTCTTCCGTGGCATTTCCTTCGATACCATTGTGGGCTATGAGGCCCATGGTGCCATCGTCCACTACGAGGCCACTCCCGAGACGGATATCCCCGTGGAGCCCCGTGGCTTGGTCTTGATCGATAGTGGCGCACAGTATCAGGACGGCACGACCGATATCACGCGCACGATAGCTTTGGGTCCCGTCACCGAAGAGCAGCGCCGCGTCTATACGCTGGTGCTCAAGGGCCATATCCAGTTGGAGTTGGCGAAGTTCCCCGATGGTTGCAGTGGCACGCAGATCGACGCCTTGGCACGCGAACCGCTATGGCGCGCGGGTCTCAACTACCTCCACGGCACGGGCCACGGCGTAGGTTCCTATCTCAATGTCCACGAGGGGCCCCACCAGGTGCGCATGGAGTATATGCCGGCTGCCTTGCGTGCGGGAATGACCGTCACCAACGAGCCGGGCATCTATCTGGCCGACCGCTTTGGTGTGCGCATTGAAAACACGTGCTTGATCAAGGATTATATGGAGACCGAACTGGGCCGATTCCTGCAGATGGAGTCGCTGACGCTCTGTCCGATAGACCTTGCGCCCGTCGATTGTTCCCTCCTCACCGCCGAGGAGAAGCAGTGGCTCAACGCCTATCACCAGATGGTCTGCGAGAAGCTCGCTCCCTATCTCGATGGCGAAGACTTGGCCTGGCTCCAGGATCATTGCAAGCCCATCGAGGCGTAACCTTAGGTCTAGTCTCAGAAACCATGGCAATGTTGTCTCGATTGCGACGTGGCGTGTTGTGGATGAGCCGGGCAAAGTATTGCCGTGGCTTCGGTATCCAGTCACCCTGGGCCTACCGCTTCGTGCGCTATGTCGTCAATGAGCACTATCCCTACTATGCCTACGACGACCTCCGCCCCCTGTTCCCGCATCTCTCAAAGCGGGAACGGAGGGTCTGCGAACTCTACCTCCGTATCGCCAACCACCAGCAGGCCGACGAGGCCGTGCTGGTGGGCGATGTCTCGGAGGCCAAGCGGGCCTACCTTCATGCGGGTTGCCTCCGGATGGTGTTTTCTTCGATGGGGGAGGGGGCTTGCTCACTTACTGAGGATTCCTTCTCGCTGGCTGTCGTGGCCCATGGACAGGATATGGAGCAGCAGGTCTTGGCCCTGATCAAGCGGGCCACAGATGCTTCCCTGCTCATCGTGGAGGGCATCCACCGCAATGGAGAGACCCGCCGCAGCTGGGCGCGCATCTTGCAGGACAAGCGCGTGCGCGTCAGTTTCGACCTCTACTATTGTGGCCTTCTCTTCTTCGACAAGAAGAAGTATAAGCAGCACTATAAGATCAACTTTTAGTGCAAAAGGCTCCCATGTGCCCCCAAGATTCGTGGCTATTTCTATTGATATCATGTGCCCCCAAGATTCGTGGCTATTTCTATTGATATAGGTAGTTATTCCTGCTTATATAGGTAGTTATTTCAACTTTGTTTGCAGTGTGTGCGAAAAAATACGCCATAGCGCTTGCAGTTCAAATAAAATATAGTATATTTGCACGCAAGTTTTTATAAACTTAAAGACAGAAGACTATGTATTGGACTCTTGAATTGGCTTCAAAGCTGGAAGACGCGCCATGGCCCGCAACAAAGGATGAGCTGATAGACTATGCCACACGATCGGGCGTACCTCTGGAGGTGCTCGAGAACCTGCAGGAGATCGAGGACGAAGGAGAGGTTTATGAGGGCATAGAGGATATTTGGCCCGACTACCCCACCAAGGAGGACTTCCTCTTCAACGAGGACGAGTACTAATCGCTCACAAGCTGATTATCTTTATCTCAGCTCGAAGCATTGAATATAAGCGGTATGGGAATTTCGCAGCAAGATTTCCATACCACTTTTATAGCCTTTATCACCAGGCAAGCTGCTTACTATAGATAGCATGTTGTCATAGATTAATAGCGTGATGATACTACTGTTTGTCCCGTAGCAACAGGGTGAGTGACGACTTGATTTAAGTCAAAAATGGGTGATTTTCTACCCAAATCTCCCTTCTTGGCATGGATTTGGGTAGAAAATCGCGTGTTTTTTCTTTTCACCCTCAAATAGCTCGCAATAAAAAAGCGGAGCGAAAACTGTGGGAGGGCTGAGCCCCGACCCGTAGTCTCTCTCTCCGCTTTCGTTGTTCCATTGCTGGGCAATGGGCGTCTATGTGTGTGCTTTTCTTAGAAATCGAGGTTTACGCCGACACCAAACACCTTGTTGGTGCGGGTGAACTGGTCGGTATTGTGGGCCGTGGCCGACATACCGGCTGCGCTATACTCCTGGTCATACTCCTTGTCGAAGGTCTCGTAGTTGGTCCAGAAATAACTGGCCTCCACCGTGACTTTCGGGGCGACGCGCACCTTTGCGCCAAAGCCATAGGAGTAGCTGCTCGTCGTGAATGACATGTCCGTGAGGTAACTGCCGTCGCCGAGACCATATTTCGTGCGCTGCATTCCCGCACTCACCGTGAGGGCGTCCGAAATGTCATACTCCGATCCCAAGGCCCACTCCCAGGTGTTGCTGCTGAGCAACTTCTGCTTGTCCTTGTCCATGCGGGCGTCCTTGTCGAAGTAGTAGTGGTAACTCGCCATCACACGCCAGGTCGGCAGTATCTCGTAGCAACCACCCACGGTGAGGATGCCCGGGATATCGTTGGGCGTGTTCACACCATCGGCGAAGAGGCCCGTGTCGTCCACCTTCGTGTCGTTCTCGATGTTGAGATGTGTCGTGAACTCCAGGCGCGCACCGAGGTTGAGTTTGCCCCAGCGGTAGTCAACACCGATGATCGGCGTGATACCCCATCCGCGCTGCGTGCAGTCGAGGTTGCGGTCGGCCACCTGACTCCGCACGCCACCAATGGCCTGCGCGCCACCCTGCGCCAGTTGCGCACCCTTCGTGAGTTGCTCAGCAGCGGCAGCATACTGCTGTGCGGCCTGCTCGTTGCCAGCGAGTGTCGCCTCTTGGGCCAAGCGAGTATAGTTGCTGGCCTGCTCCTGATAGGAGAGCGCCTGATTGGCCAGGGCGTCCGCCTTGGTGCCGAGGTAGCTATAGAGATTCTCGTTTTGGCCGTTGATGTTCACGGTGATGTTGGAAATGCTTCCCTCATACTTGTTGTAGATGTAGTTGAAGCGGAAGCCGCCATAGACGGCCAGATTCTCATTGACCTTGTAGGTGGAACCAAACTGGAATCCGAAGACGTACTGCTGACCGTGGATGTAGCTCTCTACGGAGTAGCCCGGCGTGTTGCTTCCCAGTCCGAGGTCGATGCCATACTGCTGCTGGTAGGTGGTGTTGGCCAACTGCAGAATGGAGGGCAGCAGGGCCACCTGGCGCTCGAAGGATCCGAGACCGCGGTTGAAGGTACACTTACCGCCACCGCCCACGAGGCCGAAGGCAAACTGAAATCCCCACTTGTCGTAGTTCAGGGCCGCCTGTACCGAAGGTATGAACGGAGCAGAAGCTTCACCCTTGAAATGCTTGATGCCATTGGCGTCGCCTCCGTTGAGGCTCAGCGGATGGGCGTAGGGCGACTGCATCCATTGCTCGTCGGTCATGGGAAGACCAGCAGGTTTGAGGAGCGTCATGCCGCTACGGATGGTACGCGTCTGAGACGCGCTCTGACCACCGAGAGAGAGGTGGAGGCCCTTACCCAGGAAGGCCACGCCGGCAGGATTGGAATAGACTCCATCGATAGCAATCACACCATCACGGGCGAAGTTGCGACCGAAGATGAAGCTCTGGTTGGTGTTGGTCAGAAGACCACCCGCGAAGACGGCGGTCTGCGAAAGCATTGCCATCGCAATGCATGCAAGTTTCTTTCTTTGCATTCGTTATTTTACGTTCGTTGGTGAAAAACGGGTGCAAAGGTAGGTAGATTGTTCTGTACTTCCAAATTTTTGGTTCGTTTTTCTGTTTTCTCCTACATTTTTCTGTTCATCTTACCCCTTTTCAGTCCAAGAAAGGGGTGAGAAGCAGGGTTGTTTAGAAAAAAGACAGTAGGGTAGGGGCAGCTTTACGGTCCTGTTGTGTTGTTATTTGTTGTTTCCCTTTCAGCAGCATTTTGTGTTATATATTGTACTTGTTGTTTTAGTTGTTTTCCCTTATTAGCAAGTTGTTTTCCCTTTTGTGCCCAATAAGAGTGGGGGGCGGGTAAAATAAAAAATCCAAGTTGAAAAATTCAACTTGGACTTCAAAGCAGTTGGGATACCCGGACTCGAACCAGGAATGACAGGACCAGAATCTGTAGTGTTACCATTACACCATATCCCATTGTTTTTAGCAACCGTCATTGCTTGATTGCGAGTGCAAAGGTACGCACTTTTTTCTTTCCACCAAAACTTTTTCCCACTTTTTTCTGTCTTTTTTCAAAAAAACCTCCGAGACCGCCCTCAAGGCCGTCTCGGAGGCCCAAAATAGGGATTTTAGCACCCTTCGAAGCTACTTTTTCCCGTGGCGTTCCAAAAACTGCTGATACTGGTTCTCGTAGCCATTATAGACGTTGATGTCCACATCTCCGCGGATTCCCCTCACTCTTCCGTCCGGCGACAGTTGCCAGTAGGTGAGTTTGAAGTGAGGCATATACTCGCCATAGCGCGCTATCCAGACAAAATAGTTGTCGCCCAGGTCGGGAGCCAGCGGCATGTGCTTCAGTGCAAACGACTGACTGATGTAGAGGATCGGATAGACCTTCCACTCCCGTTGCACCTCCTGCAGCCAGGCCCGCACCTGCCGAAACATCCCCTCCGCTCCGCCCGCTTGGCTGATCTGCCAGTCCGTGGGCTCCACGTCGAGCACGGGCGGCAAGTCACCCTTGCGGTAGTGGCTCTTCTCCAGGAAATGGCGGGCCTGCGCCTTGCCCCCCGACGTGAGCGAGAAGAAATGATAGGTGCCCGTCCTGATTCCCGCCTTGCGCGCGTCGCGGTAGTCGTCATCGTAGTAGGCGTTGAAGACCGTGCAGCCCTCCGTCGATTTCACGTAGGCGAAGGAGACCGGATAATCGACCTTTCCCCTCACCCGCTTGTCGCTCAGCGTGCCGAGATGGGTGATGCGCAGTCGGTCCCAGTCGATGGGGTAGCACTTCCCGTCCCGCTCGTGCTGATGGCGCGACACGTCGATACCGTAGATGCGCTCCTTGTTGTAGGTCAGTTTCTCCCCCTTGAACACGCCCTTGCGCCATTCTCCCGCCTGCAAGTACTGGCGCGGAGCGATATAGAACCCGAACCCGTCGGACAGTCCTGCCTCGAAATGGCCCTCGTAGTATTCCCCTTGGTTTCCCCAGCGCCGTCCGTAGCCGCTCGGCCGCTTCAGCGAGTCGAGCTGGCCGGTATAGGTGCCGATCGAGTCGCGGATCGTGCGGTCGTCGTGCTTGCCCACCTTCTTCTTGCTGGGCTTCGCCTGGCGCTGGGCGATGGCCTCCTTGCCGTCGCCGATACCCATGTGGGTCACGACCCCCACGGGCGTATGATGATGGGGCAGTTGCACGACCACATAGCCGTCCTCCTCATCGCTCCAGAGCTCACACTCCTTATTATATATACGCTTCCCCTGCGCGCTGCGGACCAGTTTGTAGCGGATCACGCGCCGCAGACTGAGCCGCTCGCCAGGCTGGATGGCAAGCAGATGCTTCGCTACCGTGCGCAGCGAATCGATGCGGTGATCGATCCCCACCGAGTAGGTGGCGATGGCCCCATAGCCGTAGTCCTGCACGTTGTGCGTCCGCCGATAGTAGTGGAGCTCGTTCTGCTGCGTCTGCAGACTGGCCAGTTCGTTTTCGATGCGCTCCGCCTGGCGTCGCACCACTGTGTGGAGGTCTTGGCTCCCGCTGTCCACCAGCTGCGAGGAGGCAGGGGCAGCCTTCGTGACGATGCGCCCGTGGCAGGAGGGAAACCTTCGAAAACGGTTCACCCAGTAACCTGCCGATAGCTGCACGTGGGCCGCGGGTTGCAGGGTGTCCGTGCTGATATTCGTCAAGGCCGTGTCGCCCTTGATCTCGCCGACCGTCAGTACCGCTCCGCTGTCGTTGCGAAGCTCATACCATGATTTCACCTCCACCACCAGTTCGTTGCGGCGCACCTCCGCGTCCGAGACGGGCGTCAGTTGCCAGATGATGACGGCGATCACGGCCATCAGAACCACCGTCCCCCAGGTCCGCTTGCTCCGCAGCCGTCTGCCGAAGCTGCTCCGAGGCCGGCGCTCCTTTTCCTTGTCTTGTTCCTTGTTCTGTTCCTTGTCTTGTTCCATTGTGTTGGTTGAAGAAGATCGTAGTCCGTAGTCCCAGGCCATCCGTTGGAGACCCTTGTCGGGCTATTCTGTTGGATGCGCCCGTTGGATCATGCCTTCGGCGTCTCCTGTGCCCACGCGATCTCGCCCGAACCGTAGCAGCGGTGGTGCGCCTGGTCATAGACCACACAAAACTGGCCCGGGGCTACCCCGTGAATCGGGTCGTCAGAGTGGACCACCATCCTTCCGTCGGACAGCGTCTCCACCGTGGCGCAGTGGAATTCGGGCGTATGGCGGATCTTGAACGTGATGCGGTTGGGCACGCTCGTCACGCCCTCCGTCAGGAAGTCGAAGTCGTGGATGGCGAAGTCGCGCTTATAGGCCGTCGCCGGGTCGTAGCCGTGGGAGACGTAGAGGATGTTCTGCTCCACGTCCTTGCGGATGACAAACCACGGTCCGCCTCCCAGTCCGAGGCCCTTCCGCTGTCCGATGGTATGAAACCACAGACCCTTGTGCTGTCCGATAATGCGCCCCGTCTCTTGCTCGATGATATCTCCGGGCTGCTCGCCGAGATAGCGGCGCACATACTCGTTGTAGTCGATGTTGCCCAGAAAGCAGATGCCCTGCGAGTCCTTGCGGCGCGCGTTGATCAGATGCTCGCGCTCGGCGACCTGCCTCACCTCGTCCTTCATGTAGTGGCCGATGGGGAAGAGCGCCTTCTTCAGTTGCCATGGATGTATCTGCGCCAGGAAATCGGTCTGGTCCTTCACGGGGTCCGGACTCGTCGTGAGCCATTTGCGCCCGTCTATCCACTCCGTCTGCGCATAGTGGCCCGTGGCGATGAGGTCGTAGTCGTGGCCCCGCTTCTCGTCGAAGGCACCAAACTTGATGAGGCGGTTGCACATCACGTCGGGGTTGGGCGTAAATCCCGCCCGCACCTTCTCCATCGTGTAGCGCGTCACCTGGTCCCAGTATTCCCGGTGACAGTCCACCACCTCCAGCCGACACCCGTAGCGTTGTGCCACGACCGTCGCCATCTCCATGTCCTCCTCCGAGTTGCAGTCCCATTCCTCCTGCTCCTCCGGTCCTATCTTGATGTAGAAGCAGTCGGGGTGCAGTCCCTGGCGGGCCAACTCATAGACCACCACGCTACTATCGACACCGCCCGAAAGCAATACGGCGATGCGCTTGTCTTCAATGTTCTCCATAATCTATTTTTGTGTTCCTCGGGCTATCATCCCCTGTATCTCTGCGATCCGCTGCTTGCGGGCAATAGAAAAGTCGCTGCTGTGACCATCCACGTAGTCGTAGAGGCGGAAGGCCTTGTCGAGCAACATCCCCCTCAGGGGCTGCTGCTTGTAGCTCCCCTCAGCATAGAGCAGTTCGGCGAGCATCTCCAGCTTTTGCACCCGCTGTCCCTCGGCCCATTGCTCGTGGGCGTAGCCGATGGCCTCCTCCACGGTCATATTGCGCAGCAGCTCGTAGTCGCCGACATACTGGCGGTAGAGGTCGCGCAGCTCGTCGTCGTTGCGCTTGCCCTCGGCCTTTTCCAAAAACCGGGCCACGGCGGCCATAAACTCCTCGATGATGCGTATGAAGTAGTCTCGTTGTTGCATAGTTGCTTTTTCTGTGCTTGTCTGCCCCCGTCTGTACGCAGGGATTTGAGGACACAAAGATACCACAATCGCCACGAAGCACCAAATTTATTCCCCATTTTCTCGATTCCCCTCGCAAAATGCCACTCCTATGTATATAGTTCATCCGAGAATTATCTTCTGGCGAAGCGTTGTTCATAGTTGTTTCCCTTGCAGCAACTCTCGGTCAGCATGGGCTTCGAAGAGGCGATGTCCCCCGCGAAGCTGTTCCATTACATGGCACTCTTTCTCGCCATGGCATAACTTGACCAAGCTCAGTTCTGCTCATGGCTTACCGAAAGAGTTGTTACTTGTTGTAAAGGTTGTTCAAGTTGTCTTCTATGTCTCCACGTCGAATTACTCCATTTCCCCGAAGAACCTTATTTATTGTACTTGTTGTCCCAAGCGTTGTTTCCCCCATGCCCCAAGCGTTGTTTTCCCTCGTGCCCCGAAACGATTTTGCTCAAAAATCAGCCCCCACACGATTTTTTTTCGTGAGAAATGGCAATAAATGCGGGAAAAGCATTACCTTTGCGGGCAAAGTCGGGCATTGTGTGAAAGCAGGCCCGCAGAAAATCGTAGGAAATTAGCCACATGGAATTTGCAAGCAGGAGCTGAACTTTGATCCGCTTGAAGTTTTTAGGCCACATGTTTGCTTTTCTAAATGGCTGGTAAACAATGAATATCATGACTATGATCTTTGCAAGACGGACGCAATTCCTTTGTGGGACAAAGGCTTGGTCAAAAGACATAAAGTAGGGGAGTATTAGACACTGGATAGTTCTGACGCTCGTTCTACAGCCGACGAAACGACTGCTTTTCTATCGACATGAAAAGTATCTCTTTTCCAGAGGGCAACCATCTTCCTGGACAGGACGCAAATCCAGCCCAGAGGTAAAATTGTATGCCTACGCGTAGCCTTTTCTACTCCCCCTACAAGACAGATTCATCTGTCTCCCAGCGTTGTTCAAGTTGTTTCCCTTTGTCCAAGTTGTTTTTCAACTTTTCCCCAAGACAGATTCATCTGTCTGACAAAGTTGTGTTCAAGTTGTCCCCGTTGTTCAAGTTGTTTTTCTTATATTCCCCACAGACAGATTTATCTGTCTCAAAGTTGTTTTGTAAAAAGAAATAATCAAAAATATGCGTGATTTCAAAAATATCAAGGTCGCCGTGGCCGGCACAGGCTACGTCGGCCTGAGCATTGCCACCCTGCTGGCCCAGCACCATCATGTGACGGCAGTCGATGTCATCCCCGAGAAAGTCGAGAAACTCAACCGCCGTGTCTCGCCCATCCAGGACGACTACATCGAGAAATACCTCGGCGACTGCAGCCTCCTGCCCTGCGTGGGCCCCGATGAGGCTGAGCAGCCAGGCCATGGCACCCTCGTCGCCACCCTCGACGGCAAATCGGCCTATGCCGACGCCGACTTCGTCGTGATCGCTGCCCCGACCAACTACGACCCCGTGAAGAACTACTTCGACACCACCCACGTCGAGGAAGTCATCGACCTCGTGCTGGCCGTCAACCCCAACGCCGTGATGATCATCAAATCGACCATCCCCGTGGGCTACACGCGCAGCCTCTACCTCCGCTACGCGCGCCAGGGCGTGAAGCAGTTCAACCTCCTCTTCTCCCCCGAGTTCCTGCGCGAGAGCAAGGCCCTCTACGACAACCTCTACCCGAGCCGCATCATCGTCGGCTACCCGAAGCAGATGAACCATCCCGACTTCGCCGATGAAGACCAGGCCATCGCCTCCATCGCCGACGTCGATCGCCTCCGCCAGGC
>ERZ779877.2452-NODE-2452-length-13628-cov-22.652619_pt1 | contig 13628 bp, 16 predicted proteins | sample MGYA00511556_ERZ779877 | MGnify/ENA primary metagenome ERZ779877 (study PRJEB29588, sample SAMEA2159338) | human gut metagenome | biome: human gut; feature: human-associated habitat; material: faeces | place: Denmark | collected 2008/2010 ...
GATAAATATTCAGAGTGGACTTAATGGTGTTTACACAGTTTATCGTTCACTCTCTAAAACTAAGCCTCTGAATAATAAATATACCTAACCTTTAAGTTCCGATATACACATAATCAGAATCTCCGATTCTTGTCTCATCGAATCCCATATCAGGACCAAATCCATCATCGCTGTAGTCGCTGTGTAGTTTGATACACTTAGTAACTTGCTGATTAATTTTTTTTGTCTTTTTTTTATTTAAGCTTTCTTGGTATTCGTCCATTATTGCTTCTTCGATTTCATTTATTTCTTCTTCTAGATCATCAACCTTTGATTGGAGTATCTGTTGTTTTTCTTTTAGATAAAAGATTACGTCATACCCTAGACTTTGAAGTTCTTTATAATCTGTAACACCAGTTTTGTGCATTAAAGCTTCGATATCATATATGTGCTTCATTCTTTTACTCCTTGAGTCGTGCTCTAAGAAAAGGATTTACCCATTCAGAACTCCAGTTAAGAGGGTCACTGTTTAAGTACAGCAACTGCATCTCTTCAGCGTATGCATTTGCAATTGAGTCATCTTTAATTAATACTGCATTTTCAAGAGAATGAAGGGATAATTGCGTTAGGTTTAAAGATCCTGTCCATACAGCTTTTGGAAAATATAAATCACCTTCTTTCTTCAGAAAAGTAAGAAATTTATTATGCATTCTTGGAGTCATATACATTTTGTCTTTGTTGTAGATTCCGTAACATAGAATAGGAGGAAGATTTTTATACTTTTCACTTATGTCCTGAAAAAATGGACCTGTGGCAATCTTGGTAGCATCAAATTTATTAAAACTCGAATACAGTTTTTTTAATGTTAATTTATCGTTGGTACTCAAATTTGATTTCATATCTGGACGCAAAAAATCTTCTTTTTGAATAACCAATAGACTTTTTTTCTTTGAAAGTTCTTCAAGAATTTCATAGTCTGTAATCCAAGCTACAGCCCCAAGTATCATGTCATATTTTTTTATTGACTCTATAAGATGTCTTTTTAGATCTCTAAAAAAAACGGTAACATTTCCTGACGTAGTTTTGTTATCTACTTTTTGAAAATTGTTGAGATTTATTCCGCTAGGATTTATTTTATATTCAGAATTCATTTTGATATTTTATCTAAAAGGGTAAATCATCATCAGATGAATCTGAAAAATTAGATTTAGGTCCATATAGGTTAGGTTCGTAGTTTTTTTTACTACCAGAAGCTACGGATGAACATTCATCAATGATAGACTGAATATCTTCAATTTTAGATAAAATCTTTTCTTGCTTTCTTTTTAAATATGAGAGAACGTCATACCCTTTTTTTTGTAATTCAACATAGTTAGTTTCGCCCGTTATATGCATAACTTCTTCTAAATCATCAATATATTTCATTTTTTTTGCTTAATTAAAATGTCCGTAATTTAGCATATTTGTTCTTAAACAGTAAAAGTACAACTTGCTTCTTGTCTGTTTAAATAAAAACTGTATCTGAGTGTATTACCTTTTGATGGTAAACAAGGCATCAATCAGTGATTATATGCAAAATTAAAAATTTCGAAAAGGAATTGTTGATTCTTTGACGAATTCTGTGCTATTCTTATAACCTTTCGAGTCGCATAGATTTCTCTCTCTTAAGTAAAAAATTAAGTCTTCTTTTATGCTGTTACATCCAGGAGCTAAGCATACTGACTTTATTTGCAAGAAATTTGTGAAATCTAGTTCTGCATAAGAAATTAGAGTATTACCCTTAAATCTGTCTTGCGTAACTGCGTTTAAGCTCTTTAGGTCGTCTTTAGACAGTATTAATCTAATTTCATTCTCATATTCATAAGCTTTACATTTGAATTGAAGATAGATGTTTTGTAGGTATATTCCTAACCAGTTGTCCACTTGATCTTGCAATTGACTAAGAAGAGTCGGTGAATTATCAATGTCTTCAAAAGGGGTATTCATTTGTTCTCTAATGATTTGTTTTTCGTCAGGGAAAAAACTCATAATATTGCGTGCAATATTATTTAAGCGAGCCTCTAGCTCTGAAATATCATATTTTACAGTTTTGAATTTTTCTAATTGCTTATCGTTTCTTTCAAATTCAATACATAATCCTTTATTCCCTGTATACATGCTCCATAAAGGTAAGTAATCATAATTTTTTGAAAAACAGCAAACATATCTGTGCTCTAAATTAGCATCAAAACTAGACTTCCATGTATTAAAAGAATCCTTTAAATATTGATTGTTTTTGAATTGGTTTGGTATTTGTTTTGATATGTAGTTAAATCCATAATCAACTTCACTAGGATCATTAAAATACTTACTGTTTGTAAGCCATAATTTTTTATTATTAATTATTCCTTGAAATGCTTCTATGCTGGTGTAGTGGTAAAAGACTTTAGGAATTTTATTTGGAGTTGATAAAGAATCTGTGTAATTTTCTAAACACTCATCGTTTGATGAAACATATTGCAGATTTTTAAAATAATCTTCCATGGTTTTACCTACAAAATATACAGATTAGAGAGTAGTGATAGTTACTCGTGAGTCTCGTTCAATTAAACATAGTTCTTTTTGACCAATTTATTAACTTGTTCTTAATAGAGAAATTTAACTAAAATTTTTGCAGTTAGCATACATATTGATTATAAGATTCATACCTCATAAAGTTCTATTCATCTAGAATACACCATGTTGGTTATATTATTTATGATTTAGCTTAGCAAATATTGTCAAAGTGTAGATACGTCGATTATAATTTATAACCAAAATATAAGCTAATGTACTTATGTTATTGGAAATAATGTCTTAGGAAAAGACTAATGAAACAGTCTCTTTAACCTTTGAGATGCCTGATGCTCAGCATGAAGAAGCTTATCTTTAAAGGTTACTTTCTCTTTAACCTGAATCTCACCTAAGATCTCATTTAGAATATAATGCTCTAACTCCTCGTTATTAAAGAGCACAGGAGAGTAATGATTAGGAGCATAATCAACACACATATTAAAACGTACAATACCATCAGAGCTGTCAGGCTCTTTTGAATGGATATGTCCATGGATTACAGTATTGCAGTTATTCTCTTCAAAGATCTCTTTAAACTCAGCTTCTCTTTTTGAATCAGGTTCTGATAAAGGATAGTGACAGATAAAGATATTCTCAAAAAGAATGTAATCTATGATCTTTTCAAAACCACAGCTTAAAAAGAACTTATCCGTAATGGTATCGTGGTTTCCTCTGATCATGAGCTTTCTGCCTTTAAGCTTTTTGCAGTACTCAGAAATATGAGGTTTAAATTCAGACTTTAAGAAAGCTATATCACCTAAAAAGACTACGATGTCGTCATCGGTGATGACATCATTGTAGTTTTTTAGCATTAGATCTTCACACTGCTGTAAGCCTTCATCTGAAAACTCAAACTGAGGACGAGCATACTTAATTATGTTCTTATGACATAAATGAAGATCTGAGGTGAAATAGAGCATGGTTGCCTGCCTTAAAACAAAAGTGTTAATACATTATTTGATGAAAAAGCATCAGATAATGTAAAAGGTGGTGTAACGTAAACTAAAAGTTAAAGTCTTTCTTTAAAATGAATGAGTAAAACTTCATAATACTCAAATGACAGACTTTGACTTTTAGCTTTAAAAAGTTGTTAGCTTAAAGCTAAGCTTTAAAACTGCTTAAGTTTCATCACTTATTGCAAGCAGAAAGTACAAATTAGGGTAACTTACTGAACACTAAAACAAAAACGGACCTTAACGGTCCGCTTTAGTTTAAGAGAAAAGATTATTTCTTTTGCTCTTTAGCAGCTTCGAGTTTCTGCTCAAGGTAGTGAATGCTTGCACCGCCCTTGATTTCAACAGGATCAGTTAACAGATCCTTGTGTAGAGGAACGTTAGTCTTAATACCGTTAAGTACTAATTCATCTAAAGCCTCTAAACCGCGCAGACGAGCTAACTCACGGGTATCATCGTAAACAATTAACTTGCCTACTAATGAATCATAGTGAGGTGGAACCTTGTAACCCTGATATACATGGCTGTCCCAACGTACGCCTGGACCACCTGGTACATGCAGATACTTAATCTCACCAGGAGATGGCATAAAGGTAGCAGGATCTTCAGCATTGATACGGAACTCAAATGCGTGTCCACGTAACTTGATGTCTGACTGCTTGATTGATAGTGGGTTACCAGCACAAACTGAAATCATTTCACGAACGATATCAACGCCAGTGATCATTTCAGTAATAGGGTGCTCAACCTGAACACGAGTGTTCATTTCGATGAAGTAGAACTCACCGTTCTCATATAAGAACTCGAAAGTACCTGCACCACGGTAGCCAATATCAATACATGCCTGAGCACAACGTGAACCGATAGTCTCACGCTGCTTCTCTGAAATGAATGGAGCTGGAGCTTCCTCTAGAACCTTCTGGTTACGACGCTGCATTGAGCAGTCACGTTCACCTAGGTATACAGCATGACCCTGACCGTCAGATAAAACCTGGAACTCAATATGGCGAGGGTTCTCTAAGAACTTCTCCATGTATACAGCAGGGTTGTTAAAGAACATGTCAGCTTCACGGCGTGTTAGAGCGATTGACTCCTCTAACTCAGCGTCAGATCTTACAACACGCATACCACGACCACCGCCACCACCAGCTGCTTTGATGATGATTGGGTAACCAATCTGGTTAGCTAAACGTTTGTTCTCTTCAAAATCTTCACCTAAAGCACCGGCAGAACCTGGAACGCATGGAACGCCAGCTTTCTGCATAGCCTTTTTAGCTGAAACTTTATCACCCATTAAACGAATGGTATCAGCAGTAGGGCCAATGAAGATAAAGCCTGACTTTTCAACCATCTCAGCAAAGTCAGCATTCTCTGATAAGAATCCATAACCTGGGTGGATAGCATTAGCGCCTGTAGCCTCAGCTGCAGCGATGATTGATGGAATATTTAGATATGAGTCTTTAGGAGCTGCAGGTCCTATGCACACAGCCTCATCAGCTAATTTTACATGCAATAAATCGCGGTCAGCAGTTGAATGTACAGCAACGGTCTTTAAACCTAACTGACGGCACGCTCTTAAAATACGTAAAGCAATTTCACCGCGGTTTGCAATCAGAACTTTTTCAAGTTTCATATTTATGGGTTACCCCTTATATTATTCAAACTCGAATAATGGCTGATCAAACTCAACGGTAGAACCGTTCTCAACCAAAATTTTCTTAATAACACCTGATCTGTCAGCCTGAATCTGGTTCATCATCTTCATAGCTTCGATAATGCACAGGGTATCGCCTTCTTTTACTGAAGTGCCTTCTTCCACGAAAGGAGCTGCAGTAGGGCTTGCTGAACGATAGAAAGTACCAACCATTGGTGACTTCATAAGTTTAGCTGCATCAGGAGCTGCAGGTGCTGATGGAGCTGCTGCAGTAGCAGTAGCAGCTGGAGCTGCAGGTGCTGCTACAGGAGCAGGAGCTGCTACAGGAGCTGCAATTACGGTCTGAACTGACTGAGCTACAGCCTTTTCACGGGTAATCTTAAGCTCTTCTTCGCCTTGCTTTAAGTTGATCTCAGATACATCTGACTTAGATACAATTTCGATAAGCTTAGCTATCTTATGAATATCAATTTGCATGAAAAATATCCTATTTAGTTGATTCTAATCTTAATGCTTACGGTCTAAGAAACGAACAGCGCCTCTTAGAGCAAACTCATAACCATCAAGTCCGAAACCTACAATGACTCCAACAGCCACATCTGAAAGAAATGAATGATGTCTAAATTCCTCTCGTTTGTGAACATTGGAAATGTGAATCTCATAGAATGGCATATCAATACCTGCAAGCGCATCACGAATAGCTACACTAGTATGGGTATAGGCACCTGCGTTTAATAGTATGAAATCTACTTTGTTGCGGGAATTTTGGATCTTGTCGACGATGTCGCCTTCATGATTAGACTGGTAGCATTCAATATCAACATTAAGTTCATCTGCTACCTTTTTGAGCATATTTTCAAGATCTTTTATGGTTTCATGACCATAGATCTCAGGCTCACGGGTACCAAGAAGGTTAAGGTTTGGTCCATTAACCACTAATATTGAATATTTAGCCAAAATCTAACTCCAAAAAACTGAATTGGCGCATTCTATCATTTTTATAGTAAAGTGGCGCAAATTTTCTTAAAAAGTCGGTATTTTTTATAAAATTTGACCTTTTTCAACTTAAATTACTCACTACAGAGAACTAATAAAAGGCTCACTTACTGAATGTAATTTGTGTTTTTTTATTTGGCAAATTTAAGATACGAAAACTTGTAAAAACTATGATGTACAACACAAAAAAATGTTAGAATGTGCTCACAGTTTTTTCTTTCATTTTAAGGTGCCTGTTGAAAGGTGCCTAACCTTAATAATTACTGAGGAACACTCCATGAGCTTCATTAACAAAGCCAAGTCAATCGCAGAATATGATCCAGAGCTATGGACCGCAATGAGCGGCGAATGCCAGAGACAGGAAGATCATATCGAACTTATCGCATCAGAGAACTATGCTTCTAAGTGTGTAATGGAAGCACAGGGCTCACAGCTAACTAACAAGTATGCTGAAGGTTATCCTGGAAAGCGTTACTACGGCGGTTGCGAATACGTTGATGTTGTGGAGCAGTTAGCAATCGACAGAGCATGCAAGCTATTCCACTGCGATTATGCTAATGTTCAGCCTCATGCTGGTTCTCAGGCAAACAATGCTGTATATCAGGCACTGTGCAAACCAGGTGACACCGTAATGGGCTTATCACTAGCTTCAGGCGGTCACTTAACTCACGGTTGCTCTGTAAACTTCTCAGGTAAAATTTACCATGCTGTAGGTTACGAAGTTAACGAGAAGGGTGAGTTAGATTATGATGCAATCCGCAAGGAAGCATTAGAGTGCAAGCCAAAGATGATCATCGGCGGTTTCTCAGCTTACTCAGGCATCGTTGACTGGAAGAAACTTCGTGAAATCGCAGACGAAGTTGGTGCTTACTTATTAGTTGATATGGCTCATGTTGCAGGTCTAGTAGCAGCTGGCGTTTACCCAAGCCCAATTGAGTATGCTCACGTTGTAACCTCAACTGCTCACAAGTCATTAGGTGGTCCACGTTCAGGCTTTATCTTATCAAACTGCCACGACGAAGCTATCTACAAGAAATTAAATTCAGCTATCTTCCCAGGTACTCAGGGTGGTCCTCTAGAGCACGTTATCGCTGCTAAGGCTATCGTATTCAAAGAGGCTATGGAGCCATGGTATGTTGAGTACCAGAAGCAGGTTGTAGCTAATGCTAAGTTATTAGCGCAAGAAGTTATGAAGCGTGGTTACAAAGTTGTAGCAGGTGGTACCCACAACCACTTATTCTTAATGGACTTCATCGGCTTAGAGATGACCGGTAAAGATGCTGAAGCTGCTTTAGGTAAGGCATTCATTACTGTTAACAAGAACACCGTTCCTGGTGAGCCACGTTCTCCATTTATCACCTCTGGTATCCGTGTTGGTACTCCAGCATGTACCCGTCGTGGTTTCAAAGAAGCAGAGATCAAAGAGTTAGCTTCAATCATGTGTGATGTTCTAGACAACTATCAGAATGATGAAGTTATCTTAAAGTGCCGTGAGCGTGTTAAGGCTCTATGCGCTAAATTCCCTGTATACAAAGACTAATAGTCTCAAGATAGGAAATTTACATTGAGTCAAGTATCAGATACTGACAAAAAATTCATGATGCAAGCCCTAAAGCTTGCATCATGTGGCTTATACACATCCTACCCAAATCCTGCGGTGGGATGTGTCATTGTCCGTGACGGTAAAATCATCGGCAGGGGGTACCATCATAAAGCTGGTTGTCCACATGCTGAGATTATGGCTTTACAGGATGCTTCTTTCGATGTTGAAGGTGCTACTGTATATGTAACCTTAGAGCCATGCTCTCATTATGGCAGAACTCCTCCTTGTGCCTTAAAGCTTAAAGAGCTGAAGGTCAAAAGAGTAGTAGCCGCAGCAGATGATCCAAATCCTAAAGTAAACGGTAAGGGCTTTAAAATCCTACGTGATGCGGGTATTGAAGTAACTCAGCATGTACTAGAAAAAGAAGCTTTAATCCAAAACCGTGCTTTCATGAAATCCATTACAGGCCCTATCCCTTACGTATCTGTAAAGGTTGGTATGTCATTAGATGGCAAAACTGCCTTAAAGGATGGTTCAAGTAAATGGATCACAGGTTCTGAATCTCGTCAGAAAGTTCAGGATATCAGAGCAAAATCTGACTGCATTATTACGGGGGTAAATACTGTAATTGCAGATGATCCTTTAATGTCTGTCCGCTATGATGAGTTAAAAGAAAAGTACTATAAAAAGATTGATAAAGAGTATTTAAGACAGCCTTTAAAGGTGATCTTAGATACCAACTCAAGCCTAAATATTACAAAGTACAGGATCTTTAAAGAGGGCAAAGTGCTGTTAGTTCATGGCACAACTGACTCTGAGCTTTTGGGCACAGAAAAAGTGGTTAATGAGCATGTAACTCGCATCTTTATGCCTTTAAGACATGATCTAATCGATCTTGAATATCTGTTAAAATATCTAGGCGAGTTAAAAATCCGTCGTGTGATGGTTGAAGCTGGTTCAATTTTAACCACAGCTTTTATTAACTCAGGTTTCTGTGATGAACTCTATCTTTTTATGTCAGGTAAAGTTTTAGGTAAAGACGGTCGCAATGCCTTTAATCTTGAGAATGCACTGTCTTTAGATAAGTGTCAGGAATTTACCTTATATAAGACTAAAAAGTACGGTTCGGATGTGCTCTTACATTATCTATCAGGTGGTAACTGATGTTTACAGGTATTGTTGAAGCTGTAGGCACCCTGAAGGCTTTAAAAAAGCATGGCCACGGTTACGAGATTTTAGTAGAGACTCCAGATTCTTTTAAATTAAAAGAACGCGTTAAATTAGGCGACTCTATTGCCAATAATGGTGTTTGTCTTACAGTTACAGCTATGTCAGGTAACGCCTTTTATGCAGATGTGTCTTCAGAGACTGTAAAATGTACCTGTTTGGGCAGTTATTCATCAGGGCATAAGATAAACCTAGAGCTAGCCTGTACCCCGTCTACTCATTTAGGAGGGCACGTTGTACAGGGCCACGTTGATGGCATCGGTACAGTCATCTCAAAGCATACCTTAGATGAGGCTTATGATATCTGGATAAAAGCTCCTAATGAGCTTTTACGCTATATTGCTCCAAAGGGCTCTATAGCAGTAGATGGTGTGTCTTTAACTGTAAATGAGATAAAGGGTGACTGCTTTAGATTAACCTTAATTCCTCATACTCAAAGTAATGTAAACTTTGAGAACTTTAATGAAGGTAATAAAGTTAATCTTGAGTGTGACGTATTAGCTAGATATTTAGAAAGACTGTTTACGGCAGGAGCCGGCTCCATTAACGCAGGAACTCAAAGTCTAGCTAAAGATGGCGCCATGAAAGGTCACACCACAAACAGCAAACAGAATAATTTATCAAATAGCAAGAGCTACAAGTCCTCTGCTATTACCATGAGTGCATTACTCATGAACGGTTTTAAGTAATTTTGGAGAACCTATGTCTATCAAAGTAATTGAAGGTAACAAGCCTTGCCGAGAGGGCAAGTTTGCTATTGTAGTATCTCGTTTTAACAGCCTTATCTGTGAGCGCCTGGTTGAAGGTGCTGTAGACGTTTTAAAGCGTGAAGGTGAGGTGCCAGAGGAGAACATTACTTTAGTACGTGTTCCAGGTGCTATTGAGATCCCAGTAGTATGCGAAAAGATTGCACAGTCTCAAAAGTACGATGCTATCATCGCTTTAGGTTGTGTAATTCGTGGTTCAACCTATCACTTTGAGGTTGTAGCAAACGAGTGTGCTAAGGGTATTACTCAGGTAACCTTAAAGTATGCTATTCCTGTATCAAACGGTGTTTTAACTGTAGATACTCTAGAGCAGGCTTTAGAGAGAGCAGGTTCTCATACCGGTAACAAGGGCGCTGAAGCTGCTTCTGCTGCACTTGAAATGGTAAATGTAGTAAAACAGTTTTAATTAAAGCTGAATTAAAAGTTTATAAAAAGTTATAAACAAATGCTTTAAATTTATAAAACAAAGCGTTAAATAAAGCACTTAGATAAGAGCTTTAAACTAAAACAATAAAGGATTTAAAAAGATGGATTCAACAGAAGGTGCAGTAACACCAGCTCAGCGTCACAAGGCAAGACACTTTGCGATGCAGGCTATCTATCAGTGGCAGTTAACTGATTTAAGCCCAACCGAGATTGAAAAACAGTTTTTAGAAGATCAGCCTATGAAGGGCACCGATCTTGATTACTTCCATGATTTAGTATCAGGTGTAATTAACAATGTTCATGATATCGACATTGTTTATGCTCCATACTTAAGCCGTCCATTAGACGATCTTGATCAGGTGGATAAGGCAGTGTTGCGTTTAGGTACCTTTGAGCTGATGTACCGCCAGGAAGTTCCATACCGTGTAGTTATCAACGAGGCTATTATTCTTGCAAAGGAATTTGCCGAGCAGGACAGCCACAAGTTCGTAAACGGTGTGTTAGATAAGGTCGTTAAGTCTTTTAAGGCTCACTAGTGTCACTAGGTGAATTTGAACTTATAAAAAAGTACTTCTGTCAGAATGACAGAGGTACTGGTATTGAATTAGGCATAGGCGATGACTGTGCCTTATTAAATCTGCCTGAAAACAAAACTCTTGCTATCACCACCGATACCCAGATTGAGGGTATTCACTTTTTTTCTAACACCTCTCCTTACTATGTCGGTTATAAGTCTTTGCTGGTAAACTTATCTGACTTAGCTGCCATGGGAGCAAAACCATACTGTTTTACATTATCACTTACACTGCCTGAGGCTAACGAGGACTTTTTAAAAGAGTTTTCAAAAGGATTATTTTCACTAGCTTCAAAAGTAGATATTCCTCTAATTGGAGGGAATACTACTAAAGGTGAGTTATCCATAACCATCAGTGCGTATGGTCTTGTAGATAAAGGTAAGGCTTTAAGACGAGATAAGGCAAAAGTAAACGACGACATCTATGTTACAGGTACACTAGGCCTTCCAGGCCTTGCTGTAGAACTAGGTTATAAGAACATTTGCCTTGATAAGTTTATTGATGGAAAAGATGCTTTTTCATACTGCTATGAAAAGAGCATGATAATTCCTGACAGATGTGAATTTGCTCATAAACTTGTAAATTACTCAGACTGTGCTTTAGACATCTCAGATGGACTTGTAGGAGACTTAAGACATATCTTAGAGCGTTCTTGCGTAGGTGCAAGAATCGATGTTGAAAAGTTGCCAAAGCCCTGTGAGTTTTCAATTTACAACCTTGATAAAAAATTACAGGACAAACTTTGTCTGTATGGTGGCGGTGATTATGAATTGTTATTTACAGCACCAAGTGCGAATGAAGACAAGATCATGGAATTGGCTTCAACATATGCTGTAAAAGTAAGCAAAATTGGTAAAATTAAAAATGGTACATTAGAGATCTTAAAACATGGTAAGATGTACCAACAAAACGTAAAGTCGTTCGAACATTTTTAAGTACAAGAATTCAAGGAACACTGGAGATTATCTTGAACACATTATTAAAAAAGACTGTCATCGCAACAGTACTGGCAGCATCAGTATTTTCATTAAACGCATGCGATCACGAAGTTTCTGTTTCAGAAAATGGTGCTGTAGTTAACGCAAACGCAACAGATAGTGCAGCTTTAAATGACAAGAGCTCTTTTGAAGAGAAGGCCGCCTATGCTATCGGTGCTTCTTTAGGCGAGTATGTAGCTCAGATGAAGCAGAGTCAGGAGCAGTTAATCGGCCCAATCTCTGCTGAAAAAGTAATCGAAGGCTTTACTGATGGTGTAAACGGCGCTTCAGCATTAGACAGAGCTCAGATTGAAAAAGTATTAAAAGATCTTGATGCAAAGATCCAGGAAAAGATTGCTCAAGAACAGAAGATATCAGCTGAAGATAACTTAAAGGCTGGTGAAGCATTCTTAGCTGCTAACTCAAAGAAAGATGGTGTTGTAACTACTACTTCTGGTTTACAGTACAAGGTTGTAAAGCAGGGTGAAGGTGAGACCGCTAAGAAGGGTGACAAGATCACTGTAACCTATAAAGGCACAACCATTGATGGTGTAACTTTTGACGAGTCTAAAAAGCCTATCGAGTTCCCATTAGAGAACATGATTGAAGGTTGGATCGAAGGTTTACAGTTAATGAACGAAGGTTCAGAGTACATCCTCTACATCCCATCAAAACTAGCTTATGGAGAGAATGGTGCTTCACAGATTGTAAAACCAAACTCTGTTTTAATCTTTGATGTTAAGTTATTAAAGATTGAAAAACCAGCTTCTAAGGCTGAGACTGAGTCAAAAGAAGCAGCTAAGAAGTAGACTTAAGCTTTAAAAATATAAAAAAGCTGTTCTTTCATTTAGTGGAAGTACTCGCATCTAAAAGCTCTAACCAAATGTACGATCTTTGGTTGGAGCTTTCAATTTTAGAAATACGTAGTAAGAAAAGATTCATCATTTATGTTCACCATAAATGGTGCCAACCTTTATTGCTAATGGCATCTGTTCTGTTGCTAAATCCTCACATTATTAAGAGAGCATTATGTTTAAGTAGAAGTTTTGAACTTAATGTTAAACTTTAAGATAGAGAAAAGGTCTTATGAGACAGGATATAAGTTGTTTTCTGCACTGTCTTGATCCATCCATAATTTGTCACTGATAAAAGAAAAAAATTGCTTTTCAATATATAATCTAGAATAAGGTTTGGAGATAATTACATATGAAAGATATCAGCTCAACAGGTTCATTTATAGATTTTACTTTAGAGAACTTTATCTATGTTGATAAGACTGAATATATTCCAAAGCTCGTCAAACTAAAGCGAGTTTTTATCTCCCGTCCACGTCGTTTTGGTAAATCTCTTACCTTAGATACCATAGCAACTTTATTTGAAACAGGTGTAGAGCCTTACTTTAAAGGAACCTGGATTTATGACAAGTGGACAGAGCCTACCTATCCTGTATTAAGACTGAGTTTTCTAAATTTAGATAACTCCTCATTGGACTTATTCAAAAAGCAACTAAATTCAATAATTTCTGAATTTGCAATCAAAATCAGCGTTAAAGGCTATGTTGAAAAAACAGAGCCTGAAGACACAATCTTAAGTCTTCTTGAAAAACTAGAAGAAGAAACTCGTCAAATTGTGATCTTAATTGACGAGTATGACTATCAGTTAACCTCTAACATCAATCATGATGACCTCTATAAGCAATTTCAGCAAAAAATTAAAAGATTTTATGCCAACATCAAAGATAAGTTGGCAATTAAATTCTTAGGAATAACAGGTGTCACGAGATTAAAAGATGTAGAAATCTTTTCAATCGGTTCTGATATCAATGATATTACTAATGAAAGTGCTTTTTCACAGTTAATAGGTTTTACTCGTGATGAGATTAAAAAGTACTGTTATGAACGAGACCATGTCAAGTAAATTTTTTAATAATTGCAAATAA
>ERZ779877.2455-NODE-2455-length-13618-cov-3.002138_pt1 | contig 13618 bp, 14 predicted proteins | sample MGYA00511556_ERZ779877 | MGnify/ENA primary metagenome ERZ779877 (study PRJEB29588, sample SAMEA2159338) | human gut metagenome | biome: human gut; feature: human-associated habitat; material: faeces | place: Denmark | collected 2008/2010 ...
TAATTTAAGTTTAAAAATAAATTTTGCGCAACCCGATAGTGAACCATATTATGAAGTTTGCGACTTTAGAAATTTAGGAAATCAATATATGAGGTTGATCGGACAACCCTACTTTGAATGTAAATCTTGCGGATTGGTTGTCAAACAAAACTCAAATCATCAAAAATATTGCCAAACTTGTGCGGAAAAAATGAACCGAGAAACTACATATATAAGGAAATATGGCGCTTTAATTCACTGATTTTTTGCAAAGTTTTGCAGGAGTTTGAAATAGACACCCCTTGAAACAACGGATAAATACACCGTTTCAGGGGGTGAGTCCAAAATGCTATATATGAAGAGGAAAGATTAACGCCGCTTCAATATAGTACGAAAGGATTTGAATTTTTGATTAAAATATCAAAACAGGAGGCTATAGAGATAAAGAAGCTCAAGCCTCAAATACATATTAGAAAAACAGTGAATAGTTATTATATGGAAGAGACTTCAGTCGCCAGAAAAACACTTAGCACTCTCCGTGCAAATTGAGAACGTTAGGAGAGATGGACTATGTTTTTTAAGAAAAAAGATGGCGAAAGCAATGTCGACTTTCACAAAAGATTAGTTTATGGCAAGTTGGTCGATAAGACACTCGCAGACGAAGACTACTCTGAGCTCTCAAAATACTTATATGGCAAAGAGTATAGCACCGATGTAGCGAGAAGGATGATGTATGGCTCTTGTAAAACATTAGCTTTGATTGACGAAGAAAAGAAAAACAAGGTTTTAAAGGGTGCAAGCGTATCAGAGGATAGCTATGAAGAGTTGGCAGATTTAATTGGTGAATACGAAAAAGTCATTGTGCAGGCTCGTGTAGAAAAGCAAAAATTCTTCGACTACAGAAATGCATTTAACGCAACGGTTCGGAGTCGTTCAAGAGAAGAAGAAATTAATGAAATTATTCAGTCGGCTATTAGAGATAATAATAATTTACCAATTTTAAACGAAGTCAGCAATTCTGAGATAAAACCAACATCAGACGATAAGTCGCTACTTGTTAGTTTGAACGACATACACTACGGGGCAAGTGTCGATAACCATTGGTGCAAATATAACCCTGATATATGTAAGAAGATGATTGAACATTATTATCATCGAATAATTGAAATCGCAGATAGGCATAACACAAACAAGTGTGTAGTTTGGTGCAATGGGGATTGTATCAGCGGTAATATACATAAAAGTATAGCTGTCACCAACAAAGAAAACGTAATTAAACAAATCATCGGGGTGTCAGAACTCATCTGTCAATTTTTGGCGAATTTACAACACAGTGGCAGGTTTGATGAAATAGAGTTTTATTTAGTAGCAGGAAACCATTCAAGAATTGAAAGAAAAGAGGACGCATCTAAAGACGAACGTCTTGATGATATTATTGAATGGTACGCCAAAGCACGACTTCAGAATTTTTCAACAATAAAAATTTGCGACAATGCAAAAATTGACAATACAATTTATACATTTGATGTAAACGGGAAGACATTTGTAGGTGTGCATGGAGATTTTGATCTTGGACAGAGTAAAATCACGGCACTACAGCAAATGGTTGGCAAACCGATATATGCAATATTGTTAGGTCATATGCATCATAACAAAGTTGACACTGTGCAAGGTATAAGAGTAATGATGGCAGGTTCATTTTTAGGCACAGACGACTACTGTGTGACCAAAAGAATATATGGACGCCCAGAGCAGCTGGTTAGCGTAATGTCGTCCGACGGCATAGTGTGCGACTACCCTATTTTATTAGACAAATATGAAAAATAATATACGATTAGAGGCAAATGCTGACAATTTGTTAAGTACAATTCATTCATACATAAGATGCAAAGATTGTTATTACTATGACAATGGATATTGCATTAGACTTGGGTTGAGTCATAAACGAAAAATAATAAACAAATTCCTTAGTAAATGTGATTACTACGAGGAATTTTAAATAAAAAAGAGGTAAGAGGCTGGGGAGACTCCCCTACTCTTACCTATAACGTATTGAAAGGAGTGACCTAAATGGCGAGAAAAACGAAGGTTAATGATATCACTAATCCCGAACTGCTCAAACAGGTTAACCCTGAAAATACGAGATTAGTAAATGATTACATAAGTTATTTAAAATCTACACAAAAAGCAGAAACAACAATCAAGGTTTATAGGAACGATTTAGACATCGCAATGGTTTGGTGTTTAAAAAACAATTCAAATAAGTTCTTTATAAACTGGACAAAACGAGATATCGTTTCTTTCCAAAATTGGCTAATTAACGAAAACGAAAACAGTGCCGCAAGGGTTCGTAGAATTAAAGCGACGTTGTCTTCAATGTCTAATTTTGTTGAGAATATTCTTGACGATGAATACCCAGACTTTAGAAATATAATTCATAAAGTTGAAAATCCAGTCAATCAGCCAACGAGAGAAAAAACCGTATTAGAAGACGGACAGTTAGAGGATTTATTAAACGAGCTTGTTAATAAAAAGAAATATGAAAAAGCGTGCATGTTGGCACTTGCAATGTCATCTGGAAGGCGAAAATCAGAGCTTGTTAGGTTTAAGGTATCATATTTTGATGATAAGAATATAATTCTTGGTTCATTATATAAGACGCCTGAAAAAGTGCGTACGAAAGGGCGTGGTAACGGTAAATACATTCATTGTTATACCCTTGTAAGCCGATTTAAGCCTTATCTTGATTTATGGCTTAAAGAGCGAAGCGAAAAAGGGATCGATAGTGAATGGTTATTCCCTATGCCAGAAGATCCGACAAAACATATTAAAGCAGAAACGCTTAATAGTTGGGCGAACACATTTACAAGGATTTTAGGAGTACCATTTTACTTTCACTGTCTTAGACATTATTTTGTTACATATTTAATTAAAGCAGGAATACCAGAAGATGTTGTTACAGAGATAATTGCGTGGGATTCTGCTGAAATGTGCAGGTTATATACAGATTTATCAACTGAAGACAGAATTTCAGAATATTTTAGTGCCGACGGAATTGTCAATAAAGGCACAACAAAGCTTGAAAATTTATAAAAAATTTACAAAAGGAATTAGAGGGATATAATGAAAATTAAAAGAGAAGAATTTGTGGATTTATTTTCACAAAAAGGTTATACCAAGAAAGATTCGGCAGTCATTTTAGATGATTTTATTTTGACTTTAAAAGAAATTTTAGCCGACGGTAAGGGTGTGTCTTTTCATGGATTTGGCTCATTCGAAGTCGTTGACCGTTCTGGAAAAAAGATGATGGATTATCAATCTAAAGAAATTATTGAAATCCCAGCATACAAGGCAGTTAAATTCACCCCTGGTGATTCTTTGAGACGTTCTGTAAAAGAAGGTTTTGTAAGAGTGTGAGGTGATTTTAATTGCCAAAGCAAAGTAAAGTAGCCACGAAAGGCTCTAAACCAAATCAGGCAACTCCAATTAGGGAGGAGCCTGATTTTTATTATTGTAGCAGATGTGAAAGAAAATTCAGAAAACAAAGAGGAAATTTTCCGGCATCACAAAGTCCGTTATTCACTGCTAACAATCGATATTTACCAATATGCAATCATTGTATTGATGAGCTATATGAGCATTATAAAAACGCATTAGGAAGCGATGAGGAAGCGGTAAAACGACTTTGTATGAAATTTGACATATATTGGTCGCAAGAATTGTATGATATGACACTTAAGTCAGTCCATTCAAACACCAAAATCAGATGTTATATAGGCAAGTCAAATCTTGCGAAGTTTCATAGCAAAACTTACGACGATACTTTGGACGAAGAAAAAGAAAGCGCTAAAAACATTATAACAAGCGACAATATTGAGACTATTGAAGATGATGAAAAAATACAGATTGATCCAGAAATAGTCAAATTCTGGGGATATGGATACTCGCCGGATTTCTATCAACAGTTGCAAGACAGATATGAATTTTGGACAGAGGGAAAAGAAGAATTAGACACTTCTGAAATATCATTATACCGACAAATATGTCTGACGGAAGCCACAATCAGTGTTGAAAGTGCAGCTGGACGTCCGTTTGATAAATATACAAACAGCCTTAACAATTTACTTGGCAGTGCAAATTTAAAGCCAAGTCAAAGGAAAGCCGAGGTATCGCAAGAATCATCCATTGGCAACTTACCGTTCGGTATGGGTATTAAGCAACTGGAAAACACTCGACCAGTCCCTAAACCAGATCCAGAGTTTGAAGATGTCGATGGAATAATTAAATATATTTCAACTTGGTTTTTAGGTCATTTTTGTAAAATGACAAAAGTCAAGAATTTTTACAGTAAATTATATGAAAAGAAAATGAACGAACTTAGGGTCAAAAAACCAGAATATAAGGGTGACGATGATGAAACATTGTTCAACGACATATTTGGAGGTGATTAGCAATTCCTAAGCAAACGACAGAAAAAAACAAAACAGAAAGGATTTTAGACGGCGTAGCTGTATGGGCAAGTTACTATAGGGCAAACCCGCACAGATTTGCAGAAGATTATCTAAATGTTCATCTTAAATTGTTTCAAAAAATACTACTTTTTATGATGAACATTGATAACTACTTTTGCTATATTGCCGCAAGAGGTCAACAGACTAAACTGGCTTCCTTATACAGTGATGTATTAGAAAAAGGGCGCAAAATCGGTGAAGACTAAGTTTTTTATTAGAAAAATATGTTAACACCGAGGTAATTATCTAAATAGCGAAAGGTTAGATGACACCGTAACGCGTAGATGGTGAATAAATATAATCCATCCAAGAGTGTGCCCCTCTCTATTTAGAGATGAAAATGTACGCTAATCTGGAATAGAATTAACTATTCAATGAAAACGAGAGAAATCTCCAGAGTGTGAGATAAAAAGCTCACAGTTAATAACAATATGCAAGGCAAGTCCTTTCTGATAGCAATATTTTGTTGTGTGAGATGCATTTTGTATCCTGGTACAAAGATCTGTATAGCATCGGGTACAAGGGGGCAGAGTGTTAACATCCTTGAAAAAATCAAAATGGAATTAATGCCGAACTCCCCGCTTTTGAAAAGTGAGATATTAAGTGTGCAAATAACAGCATCAAATGCATGTATCGAGTTCTATAATGGCTCATTTATTAAAGTAGTAACAGCCTCAGATAATTCCCGAGGCAACAGAGCAAACATTCTTATTGTCGATGAATTTAGAATGGTATCTCAGTCCACGATAGAAACGGTTCTTAAACGATTTTTGACAGCAGAAAGAACGCCACCATATTTGAACAATCCTAAATATAAGCATTTGTCGGAAGAAAATAAAGAAATTTATTTGTCCAGTGCATTTTACCAAGATCACTGGTCATACGAAAAAGTACTAAGTTTCTCAAAAAATATGCTTGATGACCATAAGAAATACTTTGTGTGTGGCTTGCCGTATCAGCTTTCTGTAGATGAAGGTCTTCTTCGTAAAAGTTATGTAGAAGATCAAATGTCAGAGAGTAACTTTAACGAAATCACGTGGAGCATGGAAATGGAGTGCCTGTGGTTTGGCGATATAGAGGGCACATTTTTTGATTTCAATAGCATTTCAAAGAACAGAAAAATTCAGTATCCGATGTTGCCGTCGGACAAGTCATCGTTATTAGGCAATGATAAGAAGATATCAATACGACCAAAAATAGGTGGAGAAATTAGAATTTTATCAGCCGATATTGCGCTTATGTCAAGCAAAAAGAATAAAAACGACGCTTCGTCTATATTTATCAACCAATTAATTCCTACATCCGACAACAGATATATGAGCAACATAGTTTATACTGAAAACCAAGAAGGATTACACACCGAAGATCAAGCTTTAAGAATTAGAAAATTATATACAGAGTACAATTGCGATTACATAGTTATGGACGCAAACGGTGTTGGTCTTGGTGTTTATGATGCTTTAGTGCGTGATTTAGTTGATGATGATACGGGCGTATTATACCCTGCACTTTCGTGTTGCAACGATTCCGAAATGGCATCGAGATGTACCTCATCGGAGGCGGAAAAAGTAATTTGGTCGATTAAAGCAAATTCAAAGTTTAACTCAGACTGTGCAATTCAATTGAGAGAGGCATTCCGAAACAACAAAATAAGATTATTAGTTCCTGAACAAAATGCAGAAAAGGAACTTTTACCAAACATCAAAGGATATAACAGATTGACAGCGGAAGAGAAAATAGAATTACAGCATCCATATATTGATACAACACTTTTGGTTGACGAAATGATCAACTTAAACCACGATGAGAGTGGCGGTGTTGTTAAAATAACTGAAAAGAGTGGTAAGAGAAAAGATAGATATTCCAGTCTCAGCTATAATTATTACGTTGCTTGTCAACTTGAAATTAAAAATAGCAGAAAAAAGAGGCACTCATTAAGTTCATCCATTGGATTTATGTATCGTGCCCCAAAGATTAAGTAAAAGAGGTGATTTTGACGAGTAATAAAAAAGTGATTAAAAGCAAATACGAAATTAACAATGATGATAAGAAAACAAATTATTCATTTGAAGATACAATAAGATTGCCCGACAAATTTGCCTCAACAGTAGGTGCGGCAAGTCGTTTGATAATGAGGGATTTGAACAATAATAACGACTCCCCTACTTTCTTTAGATATACGAAAGAGCAAATTCAAACATATTTAAAGAATCCATATACAAACGAAAAGCCTTTACGAGACGCCGTAATTTACATTTATGGCGCAAGCTCTCACTTTAGACGGCTTATTCAATATTTTGTTGGACTTTCTGACCTATCTTATGTCGTATCGCCATATAAAATTGACACAAAAAAAGCCAGTACAAATAAAGTTTATAAGAATTATAGACAAGTATTAGATACTTTAGCTGGATTTGATATAAAAAATCAAGCAAGAAAGATATTGACCGTCGTTTTGAGGGAAGATGTCTTCTACGGAACAATGTGGGAAAGTTCGGATAGCGTAATAATTCAACAATTACCGTCCGACTATTGCTCTATAGCTGTTATCGAAAATAATGTTTTGAATGTATCTTTCGATTTTTCGTATTTTGACTCTCATTCAGAATATTTAGAAACATATCCCGATGAGTTCAATCAAAAATATAAGATTTATCAAAACGATAGAGGTCAGAAGTGGCAAGAATTAGATAGTCCTACATCTTTTGCTATTAAATGCAATAATGATATTTTAACATACGCGATGCCGCCATTTGCTGGCATCTTGAGAGAGATTTATGACCTCGAAGATTATAGGCAATTAAAACTTACAAAAACGCAGTTAGAAAATTATGCAATGTTGGTTATGAAATTAGGCATAAACAATGATGGCGAATGGACAATGGACTTCGACATGGCAAAAGATTTTTGGCGAAATCTTGATAATGTATTGCCAGAAGAAGTTGGTTCAGTTTTATCACCTATGGATATCAATAAAATTTCATTTGAAAAATCCAACACCGGTGATACAAACACGATTGCTGACGCGGAGGAAAGATTATTTAGCGCAGCCGGGGTATCCAGCCTTCTGTTTAACAATGAAAAGGCATCAAGTAATGCTCTTTTGTTATCCATAAAGGCAGACCAATCAATTACTTTTGGCATAGTTAAAAGCCTCGAAGGCGTTTTAAACAGATATATTCAAAGTAAGTCTTATGGTAAGAATTTCAAAACAACATTCTTAGATTGTAGCCCTTTCAATAGAAAAGATTTGGGCGATGCTTATTTGAAAGCTTGCCAATACGGTTTCCCCATGGTGTCATATTACTGTGCTTCACAAGGTATGTCTCAGGACGAAGTAGATTACATGAATTTCTTAGAGGACGACATTCTCGGATTAAAGCAAAGATTCGTACCTGTTCAGAGTTCGAACACGCAGTCCGGTACGGCTGGAGACGCTGGAAGGCCAGAAGAAGACCTCGGAGACCTTGGTGAGTCTGGTGAAATCACACGAGAACAAAATTAAATGAAGGAAGTAATCTGATGAAATATATTTATGTAAACGGTAAAGAAGGTAGAGATTACTTTTTAAAGCAGGGCTATGCCCTCATAAAAGAATTAAACAAATCTGATGTTTATGTTTTTGAAAATAACGTAGGTAAATTTTCTAAAAACGAAATAAAAAAAAATAAATTTAATTATGTTTTATCAAATACATTGACATTCTAAATATTTATAAAAGACCACTTTTATTAGTGGTCTTTTGTTATATAAACACAAAACGATAAGGTGGTGAGATTGTGAAAAAAGCGATGATTAAATACTCTTCCTCATTGAACATCTTAGATGAATTAAATGGTTCTTTTGATAGAGGTGTTTTGAAAGTTGCCTATTGGGGTAGAAATAGAAACCGCTCGTATATATCAAAAGATAGTTTTGAGAGAGCTATGAAATCAATTTATAACTGCCCTATCGTCTGTAATTATGACAGAGAAGATAACTCCATAGGAGGACACGATGTAGAAATCGTCACCAACAACGACGGCGATATGAGATTAGTGAATGTAACACAGCCTGTCGGAGTAGTTCCCGAGTCAGCTGATTATTGGTGGGAAACTGTTCAGGAAGATGACGGTGCATCGCACGAATATTTATGTGTAGACATATTGATATGGAAAAGGCAAGAGGCTTATCAGAAGATAAAAAACAACAAAATAACTGATGAGTCGATGGAAATTGATATCCATAGTGGCTACACAGATGAAGAAGGTTTTTATCATATCGAGGATTTTGAATTTACTGCATTTTGCTTATTAGAAGATGTCGAACCTTGTTTTGAATCAGCAAGTGTTGAATTATTCTCATTAAATACGTTTAAGAGAGAATTTTCAAAGATGATGCAAGAATTCAAAGAGACTTATAACGATAGTGAAAATAAAAACAAAAATACATTGAAAGGAGGCAGTGATGTTATGGATTATGAAAATATTTTTAAAGAGTATGGCATCAAACCAGATGATGTAGATTTTGATTATAGTCTTATGACTAAAGAGGAGATCACAAATAAACTTGATGAACTTTTTGCAAATAAAAAGGCAGATGATTCCGATGATGACCCTGATGAAGGCAAGAATATTGAAGACAAAGACAAAGACGCTTTAGAACCTAACGGTCAAGAAAAAGGCGAAGAAGGAGAACCAGCAGATGATGATATCTCCAACGAACCAGACGGTTCAGCAGAAGACGGTTCTGGGAGCGAGCCAGATGATGTTAGCGATACATATAGCTTGTCGGTTAATGATTTAGTGGATGGAATTTATGAAGCTTTAAGCAAAGTTACTTATGAAGACCCATATTGGGGCGAATGCAAGAAGTATATGTACGTTGATTGTGATATTGATGATAAACAAATATATTGCTATGACGATGAAGATTGGCATTTATATGGTTTTAACTTCGAGATGAATGGTGATTTGGTTGAAATTGATTTTAACTCGAAGAAAAGAAAGAAATATAAAATTGTAGATTTTGATGAAGGAAGCGTCCAAGGCGCTGAATTTTCTCAGAATATGATTAGTAGATTTAATGCTATTAAAACTGACTTTGAAAAGATTAGTGAAGAATCAAAAATTTTATCTGACGAAGTTATTAAATTAAAGGAATATAAAACTGCAAAGGAAGAAGATGCGATAAACGATGTCTTTTTAGGTTTTTCTGAATTGCTTGGCGACTCTGATTTTGAAAAGTTAAAAGAAAATCATGAACAAATGACAGCACAGGAAATCGAGGAAAAGTGTTATACGCTTCTTGGCAAGAAGCAGCATCAGACAAAGAAGTTTTCTATTCAGAAGGACAAGCCAGCAAGGATTGGTGTCCCAAGGAACAATTATTCGGACGAACCGTATGGCGGATTGTTTGTAGAATATAATCAAGATTAAAACAGGAGGAAATATTATGAGTTATCCAGTAATTAGAACAGATTTAATGACTGGCACAGACGTAGGTGCTGGTCTTGTATCACTTAGATATTGCACTGGCGCAAAGGGTGCATACGTGCCAGCTGAAATTCCAAACGGCAGTGTCGTTAAGCTCGTAGAGCTTGAAGAAAATAACAGAGAGGTATGGGTTGCAACAGACGTTGCTGCAAATGATAAGCTTTCAGATGTAGTTATTGTGGCTTCTGTTGAGACTATTTATGATGAGCGCAAGCATAATCTCGATGAATTCACAAATGAAGCAAACGCAATTGCAAGAGGCTTCAGATTTTATTCGGGCAATATGTTCTCTTTAACAGCAGATGCATTTGCAGACACTACTGACCTTAAAAAGGGTGCAATTGTAGAACTCGCAGCTGGTCATAAGCTTAAGGCAGTAAAGACAGCAACAGCAAGCTCAACAACCATTGGTAAAGTTGAAGCTGTAGAGATTGCAGGTCGTTATACATATTACGTTATCAAGGTTGACTAATATAGGAGGATTATAGATATGGCAGATGTAAAAGATATTGTTAAGCTTGGCGTCGATGCCTATAAGGGCGCACCTGAAAAGTATTCTGTTGAAAAGTCAATGGATGTACTTAGGCAGGCTCTTATCGATGCTAACGGTGGTAGCACAAAATTAGATTACAAGAAAGTTCGCGATGGCAAGTGTGCTGGTCTTTTTTCAATTGTAGAGGAAATTCTTAAAAATACAGTTGTAGACGGCTTCCAAGGTGATGAGTTTTTCACCCAAATGGTAGACTTCAGAAATGTAGCAGCTGGCGACGAAAAGAAGTTTCTTGTAGAGGATAAGGAGTTGTTTGTTGTTTCAGAGGCAGCTGACGGTACACAAGGTATCAGACGCCAGAGACTCGGCGGTTATAACGAAGTAACAATCCCTACTTCTCTTAAGATTGTAAAGATTTATGAGGAACTTAACAGAGTTCTTTCAGGACAGGTAGACTTCAACCACTTTATTCAGGTGGTTTCAGAATCATTCCGTAAGAAGTTACTCGACGATATTTATGCTCTTTGGAGTGGTGCTACTGCTAATGATTTCGGAGGTACAACTTACTTCCCAGTAGCAGGTAGCTATAGTGAAGACGCACTCCTTGACCTTATCGGTCACGTTGAGGCTGCTTCAGGTGAAAGCGCTACTATCCTTGGTACAAAGAAGGCACTTAGAAAGCTTGCTCCTGCAATTCAGGGTTCAGATTCTAAGAGCGATCTTTATAACCTTGGTTACTATGGCAAGTTTTATGGAACACCAGTTGTTGCTACTCCTCAGCGTCATAAGACAGGCACAAGTGAGTTCGTATTCCCTGATGATGTTCTTACAATCGTAGCAGGCGGCGAAAAGCCAATTAAGTGCGTATACGAGGGTCAGTCAACAATTATCCCAGGTACTCCTACCGAAAGACAGGATCTTACATATAACTTTATGTATGCAGAAAAGTACGGCATGGGTATCGTTCTCGCCGGTGGTAATTCTGGCGTAGGTCGTTATGAGATGACTGCTTAATTATGGAATAACGAGGAGAAAGGGTTAATGCTCTTTCTCCTCTCGGAACGAAAGGAGAAATAATGGCTAAAACAGCAAATAATACAGATACCGAGAAAAAGACTTATAAAGTAAAGAAGAACTTAGACCCCAATATGGTAGTAACCATAAAAAACGGCTTTCAAGGTCGTTTAGTTTACCAAAGCAAAAAGACGGGTGAAACTTTCATTTGGGAAGAATTTGGCGATGAACAAGATATGGAATTATCTGAAGTAAAAGCGGCAAGAAATTCAAGTAAGAAATTCTTTATCAACAACTGGTTTTTAATCGATGATCCAGAAGTTATTGAGTATCTCGGCGTAGAGCAATATTACAAACACGCTCTTAATTCTGAAAATTTTGACGAAATCTTTAATAAGACGGCAAAAGAGATTAAAGAGATCATTTCGCAGTTATCAACTGGTCAGAAACGTTCTTTGGCATACAGAGCAAAACAGTTAATTGAAGATGGAACAGTAGATTCAATTAAGGTCATTAAAGCGCTTGAAGATGGACTCGGAGTTGAGCTTATTTTAAGATAACAAGGAGGCACTAATGAATATATCATATGATGATTTTACAAGTGTTTTTCTTGATAAAGTTACAGAATATACCATTGTTGGTATGGCTGACGATTTTAGAACGGAAATCGTTGATGGTTATATGAAACGTGCAATAGCACAATTCGATAAAGTTTGCAAATATGATTTAAAAAGTAGAAACGATGATGAAAGAAAATTTAATGCTGATATTGAAAAAGAAGACATCGATGAAATAGTTGACATAGTTACAGAAGGTATGTTGGTTCAATGGATGAAACCATATGTTTATAAGCAAGAAAATCTGGAAAATTCTTTAAACACAGCGGATTATAGCGGGTACTCCCCTGCCGAGCTTCTTCACAGAATAGAAGAGGCGTACAGTGTTGTGAAAAAAGATTTCACAAACAGAATACGCAGTTACTCTTATGAAAAAGGAGACCTGACAGATTTACATATATGAATACAAAATACGATAATAAAATACCAGATTTATTAATTAAAAACTATTTCAAAAATTTGATTAATCAGTTCTACAAAATCTTACCTATTAAGGAAAGCGGCGAAGATACATTACAAAAGTATATGGAAAGCTTAATGCGTGAACTTATTGGGTGCGGCTCATTAATTGATAAAATCAACAACGACAGCTTGTATATGTGTTTATTATGCACACTTCAATATCTCATCGACAACAATGGCGACATTAATGTTATTCGCTCAGAAGTTTTTAAGTCAATTTCTATTTGCAAAAAACTTGAAAACAAATACTCGGATGTGGAGGGTTAGATATGTCAAGTTGGGACAAATATCAAGAGCGCATCAGAGTTAGCGGAGAAAGTTTGCGAGATGTTTCACATACACGGGCAGTTCGCAGATTAAAAGATAAAATACCAAATTCATTATCATTCAAAACAGTTGAGATTAATGGCATAACACAAAACGTGAGCATAATCAGCACAGATGATATGAATATTAAAAAAATTATCTCTATGCCGGGAGAAGAGTTGGAACACGGCGGATATGTTAATTGGAAAAATTTCAAATGGCTAATAACAGAATTAGATGCTGACGATGAATTGTATCAAAAAGGTACAATGCAGCAATGTAATTATCTTTTAAAATGGATTGATATTGACGGCAAGATCGTAGAAAAATGGTGCATTGTAGAAGACGGAACCAAGTATCTTATCGGCGAAAAAAGTGCTGATATGATGGCAATTGGTGATGCACGAATTGCTATAACCATTGGAAAAGACAACGACACAACAAGATTAAAACGCGGAATGAGATTTTTAGTTGACGATATAGTCGACGAAAATCCGTCGGCATATCAAATAACTAAATCAAATAAATTATACAACATTTTTGAGAGTAAAGGTGTGTATAGATTTATTTTAAATGAAGTTAACTTAACAGATAATGACAATACTGACCTGATGATTGCCGATTATTATAGTTGGAAACCGAAAATACCGTTAGATACGGATCATATCAATGTTGATAAAAGCATTGACGAAATCGTTGACGAAGCAAAGCAAAAAATCGAGGAAGATAATATTGACAATAAAGGGGTGTGGATATAGTTGGAAC
>ERZ779877.2459-NODE-2459-length-13596-cov-2.857322_pt1 | contig 13596 bp, 6 predicted proteins | sample MGYA00511556_ERZ779877 | MGnify/ENA primary metagenome ERZ779877 (study PRJEB29588, sample SAMEA2159338) | human gut metagenome | biome: human gut; feature: human-associated habitat; material: faeces | place: Denmark | collected 2008/2010 ...
CATAGAGGTAGTTGGTCTGAGCAGGATACTCTGCAGCCAGGGTATCAATCTGCTTTACTACAGGCAGGATGCCATAGCTCTTGCGCTTGTTGCGAACCAGGAGGGCTGCCTTGTGCATGTTGCCCAACTCCTGCTCCAAGCCCACGGCACGGGCTACCTGGAAGTCGGTAAAACCGTAAACCTTAGCGGTGCGGAGCAAATCCTGGTCAAGAGTATTGATGTTGCACTTCTTCATCGCCTCGTCGATGTCGATGATGTGCTTCAACTTCTCAAGGAACCACTTGTCAATCTTGGTCAAGTCGTGAATCTGATCTACGGTATAGCCCTTGTGCATAGCCTTTGAAATCACGAACACACGCTTATCTGTTGGCTCGCGCAAAGCTGCATCGATATCGTCGATTTCAAGTTCCTTGTTCTCTACGAAACCGTGCATGCCCTGACCAATCATACGAAGACCCTTCTGGATGGCCTCCTCGAAGTTGCGGCCGATGGCCATTACCTCACCTACTGACTTCATAGATGAACCCAACTCCTTATCTACGCCACGGAACTTAGACAAGTCCCAACGAGGAATCTTACATACCACGTAGTCCAATGCTGGCTCGAAGAAGGCAGATGTAGTCTTGGTTACCGAGTTCTTCAACTCGAACAGACCATAGCCCATACCGAGCTTGGCTGCAACGAAGGCAAGAGGATAACCAGTAGCCTTAGATGCCAAGGCAGAAGAACGGCTCAAACGGGCATTCACCTCGATTACACGATAATCCTCGCTCTTAGGGTCGAAGGCATACTGCACGTTACACTCACCCACGATTCCGATGTGACGGATAATCTTGATGGCGAGGGCACGGAGCTTATGATACTCAGAATTGCTCAGGGTCTGAGATGGAGCGATGACGATACTCTCACCTGTATGGATTCCCAGTGGGTCGAAGTTCTCCATGTTACAAACTGTGATACAGTTGTCGTAACGGTCGCGAACTACCTCATACTCAATCTCTTTCCAGCCCTTCAAACTCTTCTCTACCAATACCTGTGGAGAGAAAGAGAAAGCCTTCTCAGCGAGCTTGTTCAGTTCCTCCTCGTTGTCTGCGAAACCGGAACCGAGACCACCCAAGGCGTAAGCAGCACGGATGATGACAGGATAGCCGAGCTCGGCAGCAGCCTTGCGGGCCTGCTCGATGTTCTCGCAAGCCTCGCTCTTGATGGTCTTCACATTGATTTCATCCAACTTCTCTACGAAGAGTTCACGGTCCTCAGTGTCCATGATAGCCTGAACTGGAGTACCCAATACCTTGACATTATATTTCTCCAGGATGCCCTGGCGATAGAGTTCCACACCACAGTTGAGGGCAGTCTGACCACCGAAGCTGAGGAGGATACCGTCTGGATTCTCCTTCTGGATGACACGCTCTACGAAGTAAGGCTGCACTGGCAGGAAGTAAATCTGGTCGGCAACACCTTCTGATGTCTGTACGGTTGCGATATTCGGGTTGATGAGCACAGTCTCGATACCTTCCTCGCGCAATGCCTTCAGGGCCTGCGAACCTGAGTAGTCGAACTCACCTGCTTCACCGATCTTCAAGGCTCCAGAACCTAAGAGGAGCACCTTCTTTATATTTTCGTCTTTCATTATTTTCCTAATTATTTTAGTGTTTCTACAAACTTATCAAACATGAACTCTGTATCCACAGGGCCTGAGCAAGCCTCTGGGTGGAACTGGCTTGAGAACCAAGGGTTCACCTTGTGGCGGATACCCTCGTTAGAGCCATCATTCATATTTACAAAGAGTTCCTCCCAATCGTTGCCCAATGTCTTGGCATCAACGGCATAACCGTGGTTCTGAGAGGTGATGTAGCAATTGTTGGTTCCTACCATGCGCACTGGCTGGTTGTGTGAACGGTGACCATACTTCAACTTGTAGATAGTAGCACCGGCTGCCTTAGAAAGCAACTGGTTACCCATACAGATACCGCAGATAGGCTTGCGGCTCTGACTGATCTGCTTGCGAATAATGTTTACGGCATCCTCGCACATATCTGGGTCACCAGGACCATTGGCCAGGAACAATCCGTCGAAGTCCATATCGGTGTAATCGTAATTCCAAGGCACACGGATCACCTCTACGCCTCTGTTGATGAGGCAACGGATGATGTTTGCCTTCACACCGCAGTCAACGAGAACCACCTTCTTGCCGGCAGCCTTCAGCGCCTTCAGCACGTCGCGCTGCACCTGCGGCAGTTCGATTGTCGTGCGGTCGCCCCCGGCAAATCCCGGATAGCGCACGTGGTTCATCTCTTCACCTTCCAACCGGGGCGAGATGCCGCCGACGAAGACGACCGTCGCCGCATCCTTCACGCGCCCGGCCACTTCGGCCGGCGAAATCCGCCGGCGGATGCCGATGTCGAACTTCAGCACGGCGCCCTGCCCGGCCTGCATGTATTCCACCTTCAGGCCGTAGGCTTTCCCGGCCTGTGCCTTCAGGACGCACTCGCGCTTCTCGCTGGCATGCTGCCCCCAGTGGTCTATCACCTTCTCCCCGTCGACATACACGCGGTAGCCGTCGTCGCCTTCCACCGCAATCGTATAGTCTCCGCCTTTCTCCGGCCGGAACGTCCCTTCATAGACGGCCGTGAAGTTTTCCAGGTTCACGCCCGGGGCAAAAGCCGTGTTCCCGCCGTTGTTCAGGTTCACGGGCGTGGGCAGTTGCTGCACGGCGGCCACATCGCCCTCCATGCGCAGGTTGTTCCAGTAGGTGCCCTTCAGTCCCCTCTGCCCGCCGTTCGACAAGCAGTGGTAGTAGGATTCCAGCACCTGGTCGTCCACCAGGTCGCAGCCTTTTTCGTAGATTACCTGGCCCACCTTGCCACGGATACCGTCGAGAATAGTGTACGTGTGCGAAGGCGTGCCCTCGTAGTTGCCCCACTGCATGACGGAGTCCGCAGCATTCGGCCCCATCACGGCAATCGTGCCCGCCGCGCCCTTGTCCAACGGCAGGACGCCGCGGTTGTGCAGCAATACCATCGACTTGCGCGCCACGTCCAAGGCCATCTGCCGGTGCAGGTCGCAATCCACCGTGTCGATACCGATGCGGCTCCAGGACACGAGGGCGTCGTCGTCCATCTCGCCCAAGGCGAAACGCGCCTGCAAGAGGCGGCGCAGGCTGGTGTCGATGCGCTCTTCCGTGATAAGCCCTGCCTGCACGGCCTCGCCCAGATGGGCATACTCGCCGCCACACTCCAGGTCTGTGCCGCGGTCTACGGCCGCGGCACTGGCCGACGCGGCGTCGGGATGGGTTTCATGATGCCCTTTGCGGAAAAAATCGCTGATGGCCCCGCAGTCGCTCACCACCAAGTGCTTGTATCCCCACTCCTCGCGCAGGATCTGGGCCAACAGGCGGTCGCTCCCGCAACATGGTTCACCCTCGAAACGCTGATAGGCGCACATGACTTCCTTCACGTCGGCTTCCTGCACCAAAGCCTTGAAAGCCGGAAGATAGGTTTCCCACAAATCGCGCGGGTCCAGGTCCTCCACGTCGAAGAAATGCCGCGTCGACTCCGGCCCGCTGTGCACGGCAAAATGCTTGGCGCAGGCATGGAGCTTGTCGTAGGGCGCGTCGGCCGGCCCTTGCAGCCCCCTCACCACGGCCACTCCCATGCGCGACGTCAGATAGGGGTCTTCGCCCCACGTCTCCTGGCCGCGCCCCCAACGCGGGTCGCGGAAGATGTTCACGTTCGGGGTCCAGAATGTGAGCCCTTCGTATCTGCGCCCGTAGCGTCCGTTCCGGCGGGCGTCGTGGAACTTGGCGCGGGCCTCGTCGCTCACGGTCGTGTAGACGCGCTCCACCGCCTCGTCGTCGAACATGGACGCCATCCCCATCGTGATGGGATAGACCGTGGCCAATCCGGCACGGGCCACTCCGTGCAATGCCTCGTTCCACCAGTCGTAAGGCTTGATGCCCAAGCGCTCCACGCCCGGCGATGAATTCTGCATCAACGAGATTTTCTCCTCCAGCGTCAGCCTGCCCAAGAGGTCTTCGGCCCGCTCTTCGGGCGAAAGCTCCGGGTTCTTGTAAGGCTCCACCTGCGTCTGGCAACCGGCTACTGCCAGCATGCCCACGCAAAAAGCAAAAACAATTGTCCTCATACCTTTTCTCCTTATTATATATGTGTTCTGTTTGGTTTCTCCATTCCGCCTGTTCCGGTTCCAGACCGGCAGAAACTAAAGAAGGCCTTGCGGTGTCCGCAAGGCCTTCTTTAATTCGTTCTCTCCGCGGTGTCCGCCCATCACTTCAAGGTGACGGACAACGGTGTCTTCAGCACGCGCGCATAGCGCTCCAGGCTCTGCTGCCAGTTCCCCATATCCGGCATGTCGTACTTGCTCCACGCGGCACCGAAATAATAAGTATAGGTGCTGCCGGGCTTGTACTCACCCACGCCCACGACGTGGCCCGTGGCACCGGCTTCTTCTTTCTCCATCGGCACATACTTCACCGCATCCAGGCCGTCGGGGAAGAGACAGGCAATGTAGATCAGCCCGTTCATGGCCTCCGGGTGGTCCATCGGGTCGGCATAGGCCACATAGCCCTTCTTCTTGTTCATGACATAGGCTTCGGGGTTGCTCTTGTGCACCACGATGCCTGCCGCCACGTCACGGGTTTCCGTCAGATTCGTGTACGTCAGGTCCAGACGGTTCAGATGCGTCCCCTTGTCAAGGGTGATGACACGGCTCTCTACCACATTCTGGTCGCCACCCACCCGGACACCGCCGAACGTCATGCGCACGGCAAAGCGCAACGGGCCCATGTCGAGCACCTCGGCTTCCTTATAACACAACGGATAGACGAAGTGTCCCCCGTCTAGCAAAGCCGGTACGCCGGCGCCCAAAGTCGGGCCCACGGTATAGGCATCCATACCGAAGCCATGGTCGCGGTGGTAAGTCATCGTGCGATGCAGCGCGTCGCACTCATTGCCCCGACCGGCCTTGCGCAGGCGGTCTTGCAGTCCATACGAGGTCAGTTCGCTGTTGTAGAAAGTCTCCAGCATAGGATAAGGCACATTTTTGTTGAACACATCGAAACCATAGATGTGCTGTCCGCTGTTCTGGATGGCCGGTCCGTAAGCGCGCCATGCGTTACGGTCGTTCTCCCACGCCAGGTCATCCTCGCGCGAGGCATAGGTGCGCCCCCACGCCGTGAAACGGAAATCGGAAGGCATTCCGTTCACGATGGTCAGCGTCGTGGCCGACTGCGGACGGACGAAGGCCTGCACGAGCAGTTTGCCGTCGTGCGTCAGCTGGTAAGGCACTTCCGTATTGTCGCCGTCGTAAACCACCATCTGGCGTCCGCCCCCGAGGCCCAGCTTGCTGAACACGGACTTGGCGTCCAGTTCAATCACATCGTTCCGGTTGTCTGCCGTGGGATTCTGAATCTCCACCGTCACTTTCAATGAACCGGCATCGGCCACACTGCCGTCCAGATAGCGCACCCGTTCGCACGCGGCCAACAGCCAGGCGCCCGTGCCGAAAGGTGCCTGCGACTTCGCGTCCACCTTGCGGGTGGGATCGGGCTTCTCGCCGATGGGCTGCACGTAACCGATGCTGCCGTCCGGCTGCAGTGCCGTCGTCACCAAGTAGTTCCAAGCTTTCTCAATCACCGGAGCATATTCGGCCTTGTCCAAATAACCATGGTTCACGCCCCACATCAAGCCGTAAGCGAAGAATGCCGTACCGCTGGTTTCCGGTCCCGGCGCATCTTCCTCGCAGAGCATGCTGCGGCTCCAGTAACCGTCCGGACGCTGGCAACGCGCCACGCCCTGTGCCAGTTCGCAGAAACGCTTCACAAAAAAGTCGCGGTGCTCGTAATCCTTGGGCAGGTCGGCCAGCACCTTGGCCAGTCCGGCCAGCACCCAACCGTCGCCCCGCGCCCAGAAGCTCTTGCCGCCGCTGGCCGTCTTCACCTTCGGATAGATGTATTTCGCATCGCGATAATAAAGCTGCGCCTCCGGATCGTACATCAGGCTGTCGCTCCAAAGATAGTTCTCGTACATGCGGTCGAGGAACATGCGGTCGCCCGTCAGCTTGTACATTTTCGACATCAGGGGCATGGCCATGTAGAGCGCGTCGGCCCACCACCAGAACTTGTTCTCGTTGAGATGGCAGGCATAGGTCATCACCTCCTTGGCCCGCGCCACTTTGTAGTCAGCGGGATTCAGATGGTACATGTCGATATAGGTCTGGAAACAAATCTGCCAGTCGCCGAAGAGCACGAAGTCCTGCCCCTCGCCGTAGGTCTTGTACTTCCAGTTGCGCTTGTCGTCGCTGTTGGCGCCGCGCCAGCGGTTGTGCTCGCACCACTCGTTGCTATACTCATAGTAGGCGGGCTTCCCCGTCAGCCGGTAGGCTTCCATGTTACCGGTGTAGTAGGCGGCATGATCCCAGAAAGCCCTTGTCTTGGGCGAATTGTGCGCCTGCCAGTAGTCGTTCACTTTCTCTATCAGCTGCAATACTTCAGCCGACCCCGTCCCCTCGCCCCGGACTGTGACGGGCAAGAACATCATTGCGCAAAACAGAGCCGCGCAATGGGACAGAAACTTAATTCTTACGTGTTTCATGTAGATTGATATTAATTATTAAATGAATGGCCTTTCATCAATAATGACTTGTGCGCAAAAGTAAATAAAAAAAACGTAACCGCGAAGCTTTTCCCCGATTACCTTCCGGCCAAACGTCCTTGACAGGTTCTCCGCTCCCCCATACGTCGTTTCAGCCGCTCGGTGAACTCATGGTTCTTCAGTCCCCAGTCGGGAGCAATCAGCAATTCCTTGGGCGACTGCGACACGAAACGCTCCAGATATAAATCGGAGCGCAACCGCTCAATGTAGTCGATAACCAAGTCGATGTATTCGTCCACGGCATATAAATGAAACTCCTCGGGGTGTTCGGCATATTCGCGTGCCATGCGTGTCCCGCGAATAAGCTGGAGTTGGTGGATTTTCAGGGCTGTCAGCGGCAACGCCGACAGTTTGGCGGCTTGCAGCATCAAGGCGTCACGGCCCTCGCCCGGCAGCCCGAGTATGACATGACCGCCCACGGGAATGCCCGCTGCTGCCGTGCGCCGCACTGCTTCTTCCGTTTCGGCAAAGGTGTGGCCACGGTTGATGCGGGCCAAGGTGGAGTCGTCCGCGCTCTCGATGCCATATTCCACCATCACGAACACCCGGCGGGCCAAACCGGCCAGATAGTCCAGCAACGGTTGGGGCATGCAGTCGGGACGTGTCCCGATGACGATGCCCACTACGTCCGGAACGGCCAAAGCCTCCTCGTACTTCCGCATCATATCATCCAGTTCGCCATAAGTGTTCGTGTAGGCTTGGAAGTAAGCCAGATAGCGCATATCGGGATATTTCCGGGCAAAAAACCGCTTGCCTTCTTCCAATTGCTCCGCAACGGATTTCTCTGTCCTGCAATAGGCCGGATTAAACGTCTGGTTGTTGCAATAAGTACACCCGCCCCACCCTTTCGTCCCATCCCTGTTGGGACAAGTAAAACCAGCGTTAACGGAAATCTTCTGCACCTTGAAAGGAAACGCGCGGCGGAGGAATTCGCCATATTCTGTGTATAAATAAGGTGTAACCATACTTTTTCAGGGCCTATCTCTCCGCAAAGATAGAAAAAAAACTTATCTTTGCGGTCATAAAGGTTTAAGATTAAAACATTATCCATACATCTATAATCAAATGAAAAAGATTTCAACCGTACTCATCGGATGCATGATGGCCATCTTCCCCGTGCATTCAAGCGCTGCAGAACTTTCGCTCAAGGACTTGTGCTCCGGCGCGTACGCGGCCAAACGCATCAACGGCGTGAATCCCCTCAACGACGGAGAAACTTATTCCCGGCTGAGCGATGACCGCAAGCAAATCATCACCTATTCTTTCAAGGACGGCAAGCAACAGGACATCTTGTTCGACGTGGCTACGGCACGCAATGTCAAACTGGACCGCATTGACGGCTACATCATGTCGCCCGATGAAAAAAAGATGCTGATACAGACCGCGACCAAACCCATTTACCGCCACTCTTTCACGGCCGTCTATTACCTTTACGACATCGGGAACAACACCCTTGAGCCGCTTTCGGACAACGGGCCGCAGCAGGCACCCAAGTTCTCACCGGACGGCAACATGGTGGCTTTCGTGCGGGACAACAACCTGTTCCTCGTCAAACTCTTGTTCGACAACAGCGAAAGCCAGGTGACCAAGGACGGCAAGTTCAACGAAGTGATCAACGGTATCCCAGACTGGGTCAACGAAGAGGAATTCAGCAACAACCGTTCCTTCGAATTCAACGCCGACAACACGATGCTTGCCTGGATTCGCTACGACGAAAGCAAAGTGCGGACATTCTCTTTCCCGTGGTACAAAGGCAGCCATCCGGCCAAAGAGGAATACGCCGAATATCCGGGCCAATATGAATACAAATATCCCATGGCCGGTACGACAAACTCCACCGTCAGCGTGCAAACCTTCGACATCAAGGCACGCGTCATCCGCACAATGAACCTGCCGCTCGAACCAGACGGCTACATTCCGCGCATCCGCTTCACCAACGACCCGTCCAAACTGGCCATCTTCACCCTGAACCGCCACCAGGACTGCCTGGAAGTGTACATGGCAAACCCGCGCTCTACGGAATGCAAGAAAATCCTGCGCGACGAAGTGGACAAGTACATCAACGAAAACATATTCCGCAACCTGGCATTCTACCCCAACCGCTTCGTGCTGACCAGCGAGCGGGACGGGTACAACCACATTTACCTCTACGACCTGAACGGAAGCCTCGTGAAGAAAGTCACGGACGACAAACTCATCGTCAAGAACTTCTATGGCTACGACACCAATGACGGAAACTTCTACTTCTCGGCCAACCATGCGGACGACCCGATGCGCACCTACATCTACCGCAGCGACGGCAAAGGCAAGACGGTGAAACTTTCCTCGCAGGAAGGCGAGCACAGCGCCATCTTCAGCAAAAACCTGAAGTATTACATGGATGTCTATTCCAATATCCGCACGCCCTACGTCACGTCGCTCTGCAACCGCAACGGCAAGACGCTGAAGGTGCTCGAGGACAATCAGGAACTCAACGCCAAGCTGGCCGGACAGTCGCTGGGCAGTCGCGAGTTTTTCAAGTTCACCACCGGCGAAGGCGTTTCGCTGAACGGCTACATGGTGAAACCCGCCGATTTCGACCCGTCGAAGAAATATCCCGTCGTCATGTTCCAATACAGCGGTCCCGGTTCGCAACAGGTGCTCGACTCGTGGGGCACCGGCAGCATGGGCGGCACGCTCTATGAACAATACCTGACGCAACAAGGCTTCATCTGCGTCTGCGTGGACGGCCGTGGCACGGGCGGACGAGGCGCCGAATTCGAGAAGTGCACTTACCTGAACCTGGGCCTGCTGGAAGCCAAGGACCAAGTAGAAACGGCCCTCTATCTGGGACAACTGCCCTACGTGGACAGCCAGCGCATCGGCATCTGGGGATGGAGCTACGGAGGATTCAACACACTGATGAGCATGAGCGAGGGGCGGCCCGTGTTTGCCGCCGGAGTGGCCGTGGCACCACCCACCTGCTGGCGCTATTATGACACGGTATACACGGAACGCTTCATGCGCACCCCGAAAGAGAACGCCGAAGGCTACGGCCGCGGCCCCATCGGCCAAGCCGGACAACTGCACGGGAAGTTGCTGATTTGCCACGGCACGGCCGACGACAACGTGCACTTCCGCAACTCCATGGAGTATGCCGAAGCCCTTGTCCAAGCCGGAAAACCGTTCATGATGCTGCCGTACAACAACCGGAACCACAACATTACGGGAGGCAACACCCGTAACCATCTCTACACAAGCATCACGAACTTCTTCATCGAAAACATGAAATAAAAAGCTTGCCCGGCCGCTCCTCCGCCACGGAGGACGGCCGGGCAAAATGTATCACGCCGTGAGGAAAACAATGAAAAAAAACAGCCATGCGTCACTTTTTCTGCCCATTCCTGTTGCGTTGCCAATACTTTTTAATTAATTTTGCCAAGCTTTAAACATCTAAAGAATTAATACCAAGAAAAATAGGTATATATGGAAGCAGTATTCGGTTACATTATCGGCCTCGGAGCCGCAGTCATGATGCCCATTATCTTCACCATATTGGGCGTTTGTATCAAAATCAAGTTCGGGAAAGCGCTCCAGAGCGGCCTCTACGTGGGCGTCGGCTTCGTCGGCCTGTCCGTCATCACGGCGCTCCTGACCACCAGCCTCAGCCCCTCGCTGTCCAAAGTGGTGGAAATCTACGGCCTCAACCTCGAAGTGTTCGACATGGGCTGGCCTGCCGCTGCGGCCGTGGCCTACAACACGTCGGTGGGAGCGTTCATCATCCCGGTCTGCTTGGGCGTGAACATCCTGATGCTCCTCACCAAGACGACGAAGACCGTGAACATCGACCTTTGGAACTACTGGCACTTCGCTTTCATCGGAGCCATGGTTTATTACACGATGGGCAATATCGCCTGGGGCTTCTTCGCCGCCATCATCTGCTACATCCTGACGCTGATTGCCGCCGACTACACGGCTCCCAAATTCCAAAAGTTCTACGACAAGATGGACGGCATATCCATCCCGCAGCCTTTCTGCCAGGGTTTCATGCCTTTCGCCATCATCATCAACAAAGCCCTCGACCTGATTCCGGGCTTCAACAAGCTGTATATCGACGCTGAAGGTATGAAGAAGAAATTCGGCATCCTGGGCGAACCGCTCTTCCTCGGCGTGCTGGTGGGCTGCGGCATCGGCGCCTTGGCCTGCAAGGACGGCCAGGAACTGGTGGACGGCATCCCGGGCATTTTGGGACTGGGCATCAAAATGGGAGCCGTCATGGAACTGATTCCGCGCATCACGGGCTTGTTCATCGAGGGCTTGCGCCCCATCTCGGAAGCCACGCAGCAAATGATTGCGCGCAAATTCGGCGAGAACGCCGGCCTTCACATCGGCATGAGCCCGGCCTTGGTCATCGGCCACCCCACCACGTTGGTGGTGTCGCTCCTGCTCATCCCCGTAACGCTCTTCTTGGCCGTGGTGCTGCCGGGCAACCAGTTCTTGCCGCTGGCCTCGCTGGCAGGCATGTTCTACGTGTTCCCCATCATCCTGCCCATCACGAACGGCAATGTGGTGAAGACGTTCATCATCGGCCTCATCATGATGACCATCGGATTGTATTTCGTGACCAACCTGGCTCCTTACTTCACCAGCGCGGCACACGACGTGTATAACCTGACGAAGGACACGGCCGTGGCCATCCCGGCCGGCTTCGAAGGAGGCGCGCTCGACTTTGCCTCCAGTCCGCTGGCATGGATTATCTTCCATCTGACCTACACGGTGAAGTACGCCGGACCGGCCATCCTGATTGTCTGCACGCTCGCGCTGGCCATCCTCAACCGCCGCGCCATCATCCGCAAGAAGTATTAATAATAAGGAGGAAACCTAAATTAAAATCACAAATAAAAAACCAAAGACATGAAAAGATTTGCATTGGCTCTTTGCCTCGGGCTCGGCGCCTTCACGGCAAACGCCCAGATGAACTACAAGGTACAGACTGCCTGCCATCCGCAAGACGTCAAGCACTACGACACCGAGCGCTTGCGCAGTTCCTTCATGATGGACAAAGTAATGGCCCCGGATGAAATCAACCTCACCTACACGCTCTACGACCGGCTGATTTACGGCGGCGTGATGCCGGTGAACAAGGTGCTGAAACTGGAGAAGTTCCACGAACTCGGCCCGGAAATCACCTATTTCCTGGAACGCCGTGAACTGGGCGTCATCAACATTGGCGGCGACGGCGTGGTGACCGTGGACGGCAAGGAATATGAAATGAAGTATAAGGAAGCGCTCTACGTGGGCTGCGGCAACAAGGAAGTCACCTTCAAGAGCAACGACCCGGCCAAACCCGCCAAATTCTACATCAATTCGGCACCGGCCTACAAGCACTTCGTCACACAGCTGATTACCACCGACGCAAAAGCGCAGAAAGCCAACCCCAAGAAATATGCACTGGGCATCTCCGACCATTATGGAAAAATGGAAGACAGCAACGACCGTATCGTAAACCAGCTGATTGTGAAAGATGTACTGGAAAGAGTGAAAGACGGCGGTACCAACCAGTTGCAGATGGGACTCACGGAACTGGCTCCCGGCTCTGTATGGAATACCATGCCTGCCCACACGCACACTCGCCGCATGGAAGCTTACTACTACTTCAACCTGAAACCCGGCAACGCTATCTGTCACCTGATGGGCGAACCGCAGGAAGAACGTTTGATATGGCTGCACAACGAACAAGCCATCACTTCTCCCGAATGGTCCATCCACGCTGCTGCCGGAACCAGCAACTATACTTTCATCTGGGGTATGGGCGGTGAAAACCTGAAATACAGCGACAAAGACGAAATCAAATACATCGATATGAAATAAAGTTGCCCTGCAACGTCCGATAGGCATGGACTTAAATAATCCATGCCTATTTTTGTCATTTTCTACATCCTTTTTACTCAATATTACACCTCGAACAACACACAAACCCCTACATTTGCATCAAAATATAAATCTATTATCATGAGTACATTTCAAAACACCGCAGGGCGGATGACCAATTACCGTTGGATTATCTGCGCCATGCTATTCTTCGCGACAACCGTCAATTACCTCGACCGCCAGGTTCTTTCATTGACCTGGAAAGATTTCATCTCCCCCGAATTCCACTGGACCGATACACACTACGGCTACATCACAGCTATCTTTTCCATCGTCTATGCCTTAGGCAATCTGTTTGCCGGACGTTTCATCGACTGGATGGGAACAAAAAAAGGATATTTGTGGGCCATTGCCGTATGGTCTATCGGTGCTTGTATGCACGCCCTCTGCGGACTTGCCACAGAAATGACCCTCGGCATTGAAAATGCCGCCAACATGATTAGCGCTACCGGTGCATTGGCCTCTACCATAGCCATCACCAGCGTTTACTACTTCATTGCCGCCCGTATCATACTGGGCATCGGTGAAGCAGGAAACTTTCCTGCCGCCATCAAGGTGACTGCCGAATATTTTCCAAAGAAAGACCGTGCCTTCTCCACTTCCATATTCAATGCCGGCTCTACCATCGGAGCACTGATAGCCCCATTGTGTATCCCTACCCTGGCCCGCTACTTCCAACGCATGGGCGTGGGCAACGGCTGGGAAATGGCTTTTATCGTTATCGGCGGATTGGGTTTCATCTGGATGGGACTGTGGATATTCATGTACAAGAAACCTGATGAAAATCCACACGTAAACGCAGCTGAGCTGGCATATATAGAACAAGACAAAGACAATGAGAAGGATAAAAAGGCGACTACTCCGACAACCAAGGATGAAAAGAGCATTTCTTTCCTGCAATGTTTCAAATATCCGCAAACCTGGGCTGTATTTTTCGGCAAATTCATGACTGACGGTGTATGGTGGTTCTTCCTCTTCTGGGCACCCGCATACATTTCGGACGTTTACGGATTCT
>ERZ779877.2464-NODE-2464-length-13579-cov-2.391009_pt1 | contig 13579 bp, 15 predicted proteins | sample MGYA00511556_ERZ779877 | MGnify/ENA primary metagenome ERZ779877 (study PRJEB29588, sample SAMEA2159338) | human gut metagenome | biome: human gut; feature: human-associated habitat; material: faeces | place: Denmark | collected 2008/2010 ...
TGCGGCTAAGGCCGAAACACTTAGAAAACGACCAACGATTATTGTATCCATAAGGCTGTAAACCTGTTGAAAAAGCATTCCGAGAAGCAGCGGAAGGGAAAAGCCCAGAATGAGCCCGGTAGGAGAACCTACAGTGAGGTCCTTTGAATTATTTTTAGTCATTATTATCTTTCCTTGTTTAAATCATACAATAAAAATTTTTTTCTTACAAGTTTTATTCAAATTATATACGTTTAAATATAGGGTTTTGCATTGTAGTATCCCTCTTTACATGTGTTCTGTGAGATAGAAAATCTTTTTGAGTACATTGTTGCCACAAATTACTTTCTGCTCTAGAGATATCTTTTTTAGTAAGAGATAAAAAGGATGATAGAATTTGAGTTCTCGTTTTCCTTTTTTCTATTGCTTTTAAATCAGTTGTTTGTGTTTCATTTTTATTTTTGTATTGCAAAATAAGAACATCTTTTTGGGTAGTAGCATCTTTTTTACTTGAAATTTCTAAAAAATCACTTCCCCAATTTGCAAGTCGTTTTGTTTGCTCATTTATATCTTTAATGGCATCTTCATAGTGATATTTTCTATGAAGATTTTTTGTTAAAACTTCTTTTAAATTTGGGTCTACTTTTACACCAAAAGAAGGATTGGTATAATTATTATTTACTTGCATACAACTGTTTTCTCCTATGTGGAGATAAAAATTAGTGAACGAAACTTTTTGCTAGTTATTTAATATTATTTAACATCTCATTAATTTGGTTAACTTTTTCGGCATCAATATTGTTGATTAAAACAGATTTATCTTTTGAGGTTTCGCCTCTAATAATTTCAAAATAAGATTTTGGAACTTTGAATTGTTTCGACAAAAATTCAATTAATGCTTTGTTCGCTTTGCCATCAATTGGTTGTGCGGTGATTTTTACTTTTATTCCATCCGAAGTTTTGATTATTTCATTTTTTGATGCGTTTGGAGATATTCTTAATAGTAAAACTTGTCCGTCTTTGGTAGCTTTTAGCATTCTTGTAATCCTTATGTATGAAATTAGTAAATTAGACTTGAAAATTTTGAATAAAATCTGTATTATGATTATATCATGAGCGAAAAACCACTTTTTGAAGATATAAAAAGAATATTAATTGAACAAAACAGAGAGCCTGCAGAGATTGAAGAAATCGAAAAAGCTTACCTGTTTGCGAAAAGATTGCATGATGGTCAATATAGAGTTTCTGAAGAACCATATATTATTCACCCTGTTGAGGTTGCTAAAATTTTGGTGGGGTTAAAGGTTGATTCTCACACATTAGAAGCTGCTTTTCTTCATGATATCTTAGAAGATACTGATACTCAACCTGAAGAAATTGAAAAACTCTTTGGTAAAGATGTATTAACGCTTGTTCAAGGTGTTACAAAATTGGGCAAATTGCAGTTTAAGTCTAAAGAAGAACGACAAGCTGAAAACTTTAGGCGTTTGTTTATTGCGATGGCTAGTGATATAAGAATAGTTTTTTTAAAACTTGCTGACAGATTGCACAATATGCGAACTCTTAATTTTATGACTGCACCAAAACAACAAAAAATTGCTCGTGAAACACTTGATATATTTGCACCTTTAGCAAATCGTTTAGGTATTTATAAGATTAAAGCTGAATTAGAAGATTTGTCTTTACGCTATTTAGAACCTGATAAATATTTTGAAATTGCTCGTCTTGTTTCTCAAACAAAAGCTGATAGAGAAGCGACTGTAAAAATTCTTATTGATAAAATTTCTCAAGATGTTAAAAAAGCCGGAATAAACGCTCAAATTACGGGCCGAGCAAAACATTATTACAGTATTTATAGCAAAATGAAAAGATTGAATATCGCTTTTCACGATTTGTATGATATTACTGCAGTTAGGGTAATTGTTGATACTGAAAAAGAGTGTTATGAAGTTTTAGGACTTATTCATTCTCAATTCAAACCAATTCCGGGAAGGTTTAAGGATTATATTGCAATGCCAAAGGGTAATATGTATCAATCATTGCATACATCTGTAATAGGGCCGAAAACAAAACCTTTGGAAGTTCAAATCAGAACTTGGGAAATGCACGAAGTCGCTGAATATGGTATTGCTGCTCACTGGAGATATAAGGAAAAAGGTTCTCAAAAAGCAAATAATCCGACTGATATGCAATTTTCTTGGATGAGAAAACTTGTAGAATATGATAAAGACATGACATCTGCTGAAGATTATGTAAACTCAGTAAAATTAGATCTTTTTTCTGATCAGGTTTTTGCGTTTACTCCAAATGGCGATGTATTTGATTTGCCTGTAAATGCAACTCCTGTAGACTTCGCTTATCGTATTCACTCCGAAGTTGGTAACAAAACTGTTGGAGCATTGATTAATGGTAGAATTGCTCAACTTGATACAAAATTGAATAATGGTGATATAGTTGAAATTTTGACTTCAAAAACTCCTGCTCCACGCCTAGATTGGTTGAACTTTGTTGTAACTAAGCAAGCATCGTCAAAGATTAAACAATGGTTTAAAAAGAATAATCGTGAAGAACATATTGATGTTGGTAAAAACAACCTTGAACATGAATTAACAAAAGCTGTTTTTGATGAATATACAAAAAATGGTGAGTTTGATAAAGTTGCAAAACAAATGAATTATGTTTCCGCAGAAGATTTGTTTGCGGCTTTGGGCTATGGTGAAACTACATTAAATAAAGTTATAAACAAGCTTAAAAAGCCTGAGTCTACAAGAGGAGTTGGAGAAAACTTTCATGGTACATCAAGGAAGAAGTCTGAAAAAGATATTATTGGGCTTGAAGGTTTAATGTATTCTATAGCAAAATGTTGTTCTCCAATTCCGGGAGAACCTATTGTTGGTGTTGTGACTAGAGCAAAAGGTGTTACTGTTCATAGGATGGATTGTCCTATGCTTGAACATATTGAGCCTGAAAGATTGATGGATATCAAGTGGTCTGGCGACAATACAAATAGAACTTATAACACGACAATAAGAGTTGAAACTGCTGAAAAAATAGGATTATTAAAAGATATTATTGCTGCGGTATCAGATAATGGGACTAATATTACTTATGCAAGTGTTAAGTCAAAAAGCGGAAAGGTCGGTATTATTGAACTCGGTATAGAACTAGATAATATTGATACTTTGAAAAAGGTTATTTTGAGTATTCAGGCTATTCCGGATGTTTATAGTGTAAAACGTATTCAAACATCTTATTCAACTCCGAATATGCCGAAAAGAAACAACGGGAAAGCAAGACATAACAAAAATCCTAAGAAGAAATCATCTTAGGACTTTTGAAAAGCTTTTACTATTATAAGTTTTTTCAGTTATTTTAATTTTTCTGCGTAATCTTTGTACTCTTTAATGAAGTCAATGATTTCAAGTGCAAGTTGTTTTCTGATATCCGTAGGACAATTTTTTAAGTATTCCATTGCGTGGGATACTTTAATATTCTTATCATACCATCTACGCATAATATAGTTATATTGATCATCCAAAGACATTTCGATATTAAAATCAATGTCTTTTAATTTGTTAATAATAAAATCAGCGCAGCGTACCTGAATATATTCTTCAGCCTTTTCTAATTCCGCAACAGCTCTGCTAACTGTCGGGTCAATATCATACCAACGTTTATTCATAATATGTTTATAATACAGATAGTTTTAAAATATGTCAAGTTGAAATTATTTATTTGTATGTTGTATAATTCAGTTATGAAGAAGAAATTGTTAGCTTTATTAATATTATTTTCGTTTATTGGTACAAATACTGCGGTATTAGCTGAGGTTTTGCAAGGTCATGCCGAAAAATCAGAAAAGTATGAAAAAGAACTTCAGCAAGAATTGTTTACCGGTAAAGTTGAAACTCTTGATAGAAAAGATGTCATAAATATGACTGTTTCACAGGTTTTGGATAGTAATATTAATATTGAAGGTGACGAGTTTTTTGCAGAAGTTACTGATGAAGTTAAGGGAGATAAAGGAGTAATTATTCCAAAGGGGACAATTGCACACGGAAAAATTACTCAAACCGGTGATGCAAAGAGAATGGGAAGGCAAGCTTGGATTAATCTTGATTTTGATTATCTTGTTACTCCTGATGGGCGGGAAATTCCGATTGAAGGAAAAATGTCAACAAAATTGCATCCTGTTGCAGAGGCTTCAAAAATAGTAGTTCAAGATGTTGGTTATACTGTTGCAGGTGGTGCAATGGGAAGTTTTCTAGCTCTAAATTGGTTGGGATTGGAAGCTGCGATTGCATCTCAGGGTTATACTATAGCAGGTGGTGCTGCTGTTGGAGGTGCTATTGGTTTAGGTATGGCTTTGATTAGAAAGGGGAGTGATGTTTTGATTGCTCCTGGTGACCAAATTAGAGTTAAAATCAACACGTCTGTAGAACTTCCGGTTTATAAGGAAAGTGCTTTAATGCAACATGAAATGTTTTATCCGGGCTTAGATATTCATATTAGTGATATAAAACATGAAAAAGATCCTTTTGGAGAGGTTAATACAATTACTTTAACCATCATGATTTCAAATATGTCAGACAAAACTTTTTCAGGTTTAGATATGGCACTGGTTAATGATTATAATTCTGTTTTCAGACCATCTATTTTTGGTGATACAAAATTGATGTTTAAACAAATTCGACCGGGAGATAAATTCGCAGGTAGAGTTTCTTTTGCGGTAGATAATGTCAATAGAAATTTTTGGTTAACTTTTTATGATAGAAGGAAAGGCACTGCATTGACAAAGATTTCCATTGATAACGCTTACAGAAATGTTTCTGAAAAAACTAAAAAGAAAAATCAGAATTTGAGAAAGAAAAAAACAAACTTCAAAAAAGAGGAAGATCTTCTTGATATAAGGTAATTGTAACGTTTTTTGTACAATGAGCTTGAAATAAAATTGTTTTATGTTACAATGTTAGTAGTTAGTAGAAAAGAAAGTAGAGGAACGTATGGTGTGCGGTAAATTAGAAATTGATATTTTAAACTCATTTTGGTCTTTGACAAAGGATAATGAGGATAGAGATGTTTCTATTCAAGATATTGTTGATGATTTGTCTGCTAACGGTATTGAACGAGCTTATACAACAATTAAAACAGTTATGGACAGATTGACTGTAAAAGCCATTCTTGTTCGTTATAAAGTTGGTAAAAAATTCTTCTACAAAGCTGCTATGAATAAAGAAGAAATGGCACTAGATGCGGTTAAAACTGTTGCAGAACAGTTTTTTGATGGCAGTTGTTCTGATATGATTAGATTTATTGAAAGAAATTCTGAAAATATTTTAGTGTAGTATGAGTGTTTTTGAAGATAGAAGATTTGTTGCCGCTCTTATCAGGCAGGTGTTAATTTCTCGTTTGTGTGTAAGGGAAGCAATTTTAAATTTCCCTAAAGATACTGAAGATAAAAGTATTCAAGCTGCTTTTCATGCGCTTGTCCATTATGAAGCAGATGAAGATTTGAGAGCAAGGGATGAATTGTATCGAGAAGAACAAGATGATTATTTGGAATTTATTTCTAATCTTCTTGAACGTGGGGAAGATGTGCCGGAAAATATTATTCAAAACTATGAAAAATATTATACTTGTGCTAATATACCCCATGAAGGAAACGCAAAAGGTTTCTTTAAAGGGTTTTGGAAATTCCTTAATGTAAAAGGAAATTCAGAAGTAAAAATAAAGTAGTAATAAGGAGAAAGAATGAAAAAGAAATTAATAGCACTGCTTGCAGTAATGATTATTGCCGGAGTGGCTGGAAGTTCTGCGTTCGCAGCCAGACAAAAGCAACAACCGTTGGATGTATTACCTTTGTTTTCATCTCAATCAACTCAGGCAAACAGATTGTGGGTTGGAACTTTTCAACTTGCTTGGAATGATTTGATGGATGGAGTCATTAAAGGACCAGTTTTGTTTGCAGGCAAAACACCTGATGTTGTAAAAGGCTTGAATGCGCAAAGTTTTAAAGCGGATCAGTTAGATGAAAGTTCATATTACAAAACTTATGGTGAAACTTCGCCTGAATTGAAAAAAACAATAGAAGCTGCTATTAAAGAAAAATTTAATGAAACAAGTGATGTTCTTGATGGCGCAGATTGGACAAAAGCAAAAGGAAAATATACCGTTTATGCTATGTTGAAAAAAGATTTCCAATTTGTACACGCATTTGACAAATTGAAATCTGAAAAATTTGGTAATTCTAAACAAAAAGTTGAATATTTCGGTATTAATTCAAAAAGCAATCATCAGTTATATGATAACGTAAACGTTTTGTTCTATAACTCTCCAAAAGATTTTGCCGTAGCATTGGCTACAAAAGGTGATGATGTTGTTTATTTGTATAGAACAAATGACAACAAATCTTTTGATAAATTGTACGCAGATATGAAGACAAAACAAAGTGAGTACAAAGATTTTTCCGGTTTTGCAGAGAAAGATGAGTTAAAAATTCCTAATATTAGCTTATTTAAGTTGAAATCCTTTAATGAACTATGTGGAAAACGTATAGTAGGAACAAATATAAAAATTGAACAAGCAGTTGAAAGTGTTGATTTCAAAATGAACAACGAAGGTGTTAAATTGAAATCAGAAGCTTTAATTATGACTAAAGTGATGTCTTTGGCTCCTCAAGCATTAAAACCAAGAAAATTGTATTTCAACGATACATTCGTAATTTTCTTGCAGGAAGCAGACAAAGAGCAACCTTACTTTGCTTTGAGAGTAAATGATGTTGCATCAATTAACAAATTGAAAAAATAGTTGAAAAATAAGCCCTCTCGTTATTTATGAGAGGGCTTACTTAATAAGATTTTAGGTGGGATATGGCAAAAGTTAAGTCAAAATGGATATGTCAAGAATGTGGATATGAAACAGCCGGATATTTAGGGAAATGCCCTGAATGTGGTAGTTGGGGAAGCTTGGTGGAAGAAGTTCAGGTTTCTGTTACAAAGCCTCAACAAACATCAGCTCATGACGAATTTATTAATACAGAAAAACCAGAATTGTTGAAAGATATTCACATTGGGGAAGAAGTTCGAGTCTCTACAAATATTTCTGAGTTTGACAGAATTTTGGGCGGTGGGCTTGTTCAAGGATCTTTGGTTTTGATTGCTGGTGATCCCGGAATTGGAAAATCTACAATTCTTTTGCAAACAAGTGGAGAATTGTGCAAAAATAATAAAAAAGTTTTATATGTTTCAGCGGAAGAAAGTGCAAGTCAATTAAAATTAAGAGCGCAAAGACTTTCTATAAATTCTGATATGTTGTATGTTTATCCACAAACGTCAATGGAAAGTATAAAATCTCAGATTGAAGAAATTATGCCGGATGTAGTTGTAATAGACAGTATTCAGGCTATTTATTCTCAAAATATAGCAAGTTCTGCGGGTAGTGTTTCTCAGATTAGGGAATGCACAAATCTTTTGATGCACATTGCCAAATCCAAAAATATTACCGTAATCGTTATCGGTCATGTTACAAAAGAGGGAAATATTGCCGGTCCAAAGGTTTTGGAACATATGGTTGATACTGTTATTTATTTTGAGGGTGATAAATATAAATCTTATAGAATGTTGCGTTCTATGAAAAACAGGTTTGGAAATACGTCTGAGGTTGGAATTTTTGAAATGCACACTGATGGGCTTCATGAGGTTAAAAATCCGAACGAATTATTTTTGAACGAACGCTCTCAGGTTGCTGCTCCAGGTAGTGCGATTATCGTGACTAATGAAGGTACTCGCCCTTTGTTGGTTGAAATTCAGGCTCTTGTCGGGACAACGCCTTACCCTACTCCGAGAAGGGTTACGAATGGTGTTGACACAAGCAGGGTTTTGCAAATTTTGGCGGTTTTAGAAAAAAGGGTTGGATTAAATCTTTCTAAGCAGGATGTTTATGTGAATGTTATGGGTGGAATAGATGTTTCAGAGCCTTCGGCAGATTTGGGAATTGCATTAGCGGTTGCGACTTGCGCAAGGGATGTTGTTGTTGATCCGCAAACTGTTATTATTGGAGAAATAGGGTTGTCAGGAGAAATTCATCCGGTGAATAATATTGAAAAGAGATTGAATGAAGCGGTAATGTCGGGATTTAAGAAGGCAATTGTTCCATTTGCAAACAAAATTGAAGATAAGAGAATAGAAATTGTTCCTGTAAAACGATTAATGGATGCAATCGCTGCTTGTGTTTCAGCTCAGTAGAGTTTTGATAGTTGAATTAATGGTTTCGCAAACTCCTTCAAAATTTGAATTAATATCAAGGTTTGAAAATCTTAATATTTTGTAGCCAAGTTGTGATAATTCAAAATCTCTATTTTTATCTTTATTTATTCCAGTAGTTTTGGCTAAAGGAGTTAACTTTTTGTTGTGGTTATACATATAAATAATCCTTCCACCGCAAGCGGTTCCCCTCCCTTTACAAGGGAGGTTTTTTGTCTTTATATTATACCAAATTCTGCTTGTAAAGTTGGAATGAATTAGGGTTAAATTATTTTAATATAATGTAGCTGAACCAACACTTAATCCCCCTTGTAAAGGGGGAATAGAAGGGGGATTGAGTTTAAAATTATTATTTTGTTGCTACGCCTTTGGCATCTTTTATGATGAATGGTCTTACAAATGCCCAAGTTCCGTATAATGAAGTTAAAAGTCCGGTCGTGCCTTTAAATAATTTTGGATGCTTTTCTTTGTTTACTAAACCGCCTAATGTAACCAATGTTGTTCCCGTCATAATTCCCAAGTATCCTTTGAAAATTGTGCGAGAAACCAAAATGGTGTCTGTCATATCAGCAGAATTTTTAACGTGTGAATGCAAATTGTCTAAAAATCCGTTCTTTTTGTTTTGTTTGTTCCCGTAAAAATGTTGACCATAAGTGATGTTTGCTATTTTCATAATATTTTTCCCTAGTCTGGGATATATTCGAATATATCCTGTATTCTACAATCGAGAGCATAACACAACTTATTTATAGTTTCAAGTTCTATTGTTTTGGTTTTATCATGGTAAATTCTAAATACTGTAATATGGTTAAGACCTGCAATTCGTGCGGTTTCTGCCATATTCATTCTTCTAATTCCCATCATTTCGGATAATTTATTTTTAATCATAAATTGAGTTTAGCATTTTATTTCTAAATCTGTTCTATGTTTGACAAACGTCTAATAATATTGTATATATGTATAATATTGTTGTAAAATTGTTTAATAGTTTAAGGAGAAAATATGAAAAAAGGTTTTACTTTGGCTGAAGTATTAATAACATTGGGAATTATCGGGGTAGTTGCAGCATTGACTACGCCGAGTTTGATACAAAGTTATAAAGAAAGAGAAACTGTTTCTAGAGTAAAGAAATTCTATTCTATGATAAATCAAGCTTTGTTATTAGCTATAAATGAAAATGGTCCTGTAGATGAGTGGGATTTTGCCGAAATCGACCAAGAAACAGGAATAAATGTAAGTAATAAGTTTTTTGAGTATCTTAGACCGCATTTGAAAATTACTAAAGATTGTGGAACCCAGAGTGGATGTATTTCTGATGCAATGTATGTAAAACTGAATGGTAGTCAACAAATGGCGTATGGTACTAATAAAATTTATTATAAAGTGATTTTGGTTGATGGAAGTTATATGTGGATGCGACAAATATACGGGACAGGAGGACACTGTAATGCATTTGATGGTGGATATGAAAATTCATGTGGTGCAATATGGTTGGATGTAAATGGTAAGCAACCTCCTAATGCTATAGGAAAAGATACTTTTGCTTTTGTAGTACTGAAAGATAGGATTATGCCTATAAAAAATGAAGATTGTGTATTGGAAAAAGAAGGTTGGGGTTGTGCTGCTTATATCTTGGCAAATGGAAATATGAAATATTTGAAAAATAAATAAATTTCCTATCGCCCTAATATCCTATTGCCTTATTGCCCTCAAAAAAATAATTAATTATTTCTTAATGTTTCAAATGACCATGCCCACTTGATTAGTTTTTTTGTTAATGGTATAAAAATTTTGTGAGAGTTTTACAAAAGAAAGGAAACACTTATGGTAAACGTAGCAATTAACGGATTCGGTAGAATCGGTAGAAACACTCTTAGAGCTGCTATTGCAGAAGGTATTTTTGACAAAATTAATTATGTAGCAATCAACGACCCAGGTCTTAAACCTGAAGATGCTGCTAGAATCTTCAAATATGACTCAGTTATGGGTAGATTCAACGGTACTGTTGAAGCTTACGAAGAAGGTATTATCGTTAACGGTAAAAAAATTAAATTCTTCGCTGAAAAAGATCCAGCTCAATTGCCTTGGAAAGATTTAGGTGTTGAAGTTGTTGTTGAATCAACTGGTTTCTTCACAGATGCAACTAAAGCTCACGCTCACATCGATGCTGGTGCTAAAAAAGTTATCATTTCAGCTCCTGCTTCAAACGAAGATAAAACTATTGTTTTGGGCGTTAACGAAAAAGAATACGATCCAGCTAAACACAATGTAATTTCTATGGCATCTTGTACTACAAACTGCTTGGCTCCTGTAGCTAAAGCTATCAACGATAAATTCGGTATCGTTAAAGGTTTGATGACAACAGTTCACTCATACACTGGTGACCAAAGAATTTTGGATGCTGGTCATAAAGACCCTCGTAGAGCTAGAGCTGGTGCTTTAAACATCGTTCCTACAAAAACAGGTGCTGCTAAAGCTGTTGCTCTTGTATTGCCTGAATTGAAAGGTAAATTGGATGGTTTCGCAATGAGAGTTCCTACTCCAGACGTATCTCTAGTTGATGTTGTATTCGAAACTGAAAAGAAAGTTACTGTTGAAGAAGTAAATGCTGCTTTGAAAGAAGCTGCTGATGGACACGTATTGTGCTATTCAGATGAACCATTAGTTTCAACTGACTACATTGGTTCTCACCAATCTTCAACTGTTGACTCATTGTTAACAAGAGTTATGGGCGACAACATGGTTAAAGTTATTTCTTGGTATGATAACGAATGTGGTTATTCTACAAGATTGGCTGAAACTACATTGATGGTTGCTGAAAAATTATAATTGATTTATAATTTTGAAATAATCGAAAAACAAGTCTGATTTATTTCAGGCTTGTTTTTTTATGCAAAAAATGTTAAAATAGTGGATAATATATGATATTGAGGATTTTGATATGAAAAAAAGTTTTATAATTTTATGTACATTATTAATCGGATTGTCTTGTAGTGCCGCAAGTTATTTAGGTATGAAGTTGCCATTACCCGGAGCTTCAATCGCAGATAAAAAAACTCAAGGTAATACTTTGTGTTATGTGTTTTCACGTGTAGCACAAAAGAATAAAGGTTGCCGAAATTTCAAAGTTACTAATACCAAAGTAACAAAAGAACCTACCGATGTGAAGCTTAACCAATTTGGACGTAAGGTTGGCGGAACTTGGACTGAAGTATGGACAGTAGATGCTTGCGGAACAGATGTAAAAGTGCCGATTGATTTTGTTTATAGAAGAAATGGCGTAATGTCTACCATAAACTATTCTGTAAAATAGTTTATGGTTCTAATGTTGCGAGATAATCTTTGTTTGCATCTAAACTGTCTTGAGTGGCAAGAATAGAATATATCGGTTTGCCGGAAAAGATGTAGTTAGCTGCGTTATAGATATCGTCTGTGGTTATATTGTCTATTTCTTCAAAAAGTTTGTTTGTTTTGTTTATTCCATAAACTGAAACCATTCCACTTGAAAGGCTTGCAATTTTACCTTCCGGAGAATGAACAGAGTTTAGGATTTTGTTTTTTAGGCTTAATTTGGCGTTATTCAATTCTTCGTCAGTAACTTTATTTGACTTGATGCTTTCAATGTGATGGTTAAACCCATCAATTGACTTTTGAATATTGTCAAAACTTTGTTCCCCTGTTTCTTTGTTGTCGGTTGTGGTGCCGATTTTTAAAGTGAAAACTCCGATATTGTTATTTGTTTCGTAATTTGATTTTACGTGATATGCAAGTTTTTCTTTTTCGCGCAAATCCATAAACAATCTTGATGATGGGTTTCCACCTAAAATAGTGTTCAAAAGAGCTATTGCTACTCTATCTTTTGAGTTTTGGTTAATTCTGAATTTGAATGCTTCTACGATTTCTGCTTGGTTTTTGAAATCTGTATCTATTAAAACCTTAGTTTTTTCAATAGGGGAATAGATGTCCTCAATCAAAACAGGGCTAAAGTCTTTTACTGGTCTGAATTTTCCAAAATTATTGAAAATTGTATTTTTTAATTCCGTTTTTTTGTCAAACGGAGCAGATACAACTATTTCTCCTTTTCCATTGTTGATTAGGTGAGAATATAGTTTTTTTACATCATCAAGAGTAAGAATATCCAAATCTTTTAGCATTTCTTCCTTAGAAACGCCATCCGGCAATCCTTTATACAATTCGGAATCTAGTTTGTCAAAAGCAGATTTGTCAGAATTTTTAATGGTTTCTTTGATTAAATTTTTCGAATGTTCAAATTCTTCTGCGGTAAATCGAGGATTTTCAATAACTTCTTGCAATCCGCTTATGGCCTTTTCAATATCTTCGCTTGCGCAATTAACAGTAGAAGCAAGCGCATCATAAGAGGCGTGCGTATTAATAGAAATACCGTTTTTCGCCATATCAGTTTCAAATGTATCTTGATTTCTTAGAGCTGAACCTTCGTCTAAAAGAGCATTTAGAACCAATGCTGCAGACGGTTTTTCTTTATAACTATCGTCTGTAAAGATTTTGAAATTTATATTTGCGTTATTTGTTTTAGAATTTATCGTTGCAAGTCTGAGATTGTTTGCCAAATTGTATTCTTTTACGGAAGAAATATCTAGAGCCTCTTTTTTATCTGCGCCTGTAAAAGATATGTTTTTGTGGTTTTGTTGAATGCTTTCAGGAGTTGCAGAAGCCGGATGGATTATAGTGACAGATGCTTTATTTACGTCGAGGTATTTTTTTGCAGCGTTAACTAAATCATCTGCTGTCATTGATTTTACAATGGTTTCAAAATCGTTAAGAAAATCCGAATTGTTTTCAAGAGTACTTGTGCCAATTATGTCATTAGTCGCAAATGATTGTTCAAAAAGTTTAGAAAAATTGTTAAGCATTCTTTTTTTGATAATTTGCATTTCATCATCGGTTGGTGGGTTGTTTGCGATGTTTCCTATTTCATTGAAGATAGTTTTCAAAACTTTTTCGGAATTTTCGTCAGAACATTCTGATGTTACGATAAAAGCTCTGCCATCTTTTGGATTCGTGCTTAATTTTTCGTCTTGGATACTGCTTGATGTGTTTAGTGGTTTTAATTTTTTGTCAATTCTTGATGTTGAAGACATTGACAATAATTCGCTCAAGGCTTCTGTATAAATTCTGTCTTTTGAGTTGTTTGAAGATGGACCGTTAAAACCTACTACGACTATTGATGCGGTTGCTTTATCAGAAATAATATCTTCTCTAACTGTTTTGTTTATTGGAGTTAAAGTTTCAAGATGTTGAGAGTATGTCGGTTGTTTTTTTGATGTAAAATATTTTGAAATTAATTTCATTGTTTCGTC